>FWWL01009097.1_pt1 | contig 12296 bp, 11 predicted proteins | sample 2228331 | NCBI WGS metagenome assembly FWWL01 (sample SAMEA103939775, study PRJEB20133) | metagenome | reverse complement strand
AAAAGAGGCTTCCTTTTTTACCTTAGAGGAGGCTCTCAAATTACCTCTTTGTTCTCCGGATTATAAACTACTTAAAAAACTTTTAGGGAGCTAATTTTCTTCTTGCAGTTTTCTTCTAATAGCTCGAGCCATATTCTTTATCTGATTAATTCTTTCCCAGTCTGGCTTTTTTAAAGCCGGAAAGACAGAATTATTGGTAAAAAGAGGATCCTCTTTTAAGGGATAGCGAGAATAAGCCTTAGCTAGCTCAAAGAAGGGAGTTCCCGGAATAGGGGAAAATTCAGCTAAATAGGGTTGGACTTTAAGGTTTTCTAAGAAAAAAAGAGTTCTTTCAACTTCTTCAAAATCCTCTTCCGGTAAACCATAAAGAATATAAGCTCCGACTTCCTTAGGAGTAAAACCTGCCCTTTTTAAATTATCTATAGCCCAAAGAAATTCCTCTAAGGTAAGTTTTTGGTCAAAACGATTTTCTAATCTTTCCAGACCTAAACGGATAGTTTTGAAACCAGCTCTTTTTAGTAAAAGGGCTACCTCTTTACTTATCAATCTGGCATGGAGGGCATTAGGAGTATGAAACCGCACCTTGATACCTCTTTCTAAAATTTTTCCCAAAATTATTCCCAAATGTTTCTCAAAATTTATCAAAAGTGCATCATCATAAAAAGCAAAATCAGAAACTCCAAATTTTTCATACCAAAAGATTATTTCCTCTATTACCTTATGTGGATCCTCTTGTTCAAACTTAGGAAACAACAAGGAACTGGCACAATAGGGGCATCTATAGGGACAACCTATTGAGGTAAGTAAAATTACATAAGGTATCTCTCTTTGAAGGTCAAAAACAGGATAGGCATAAGGGTAAGGTATCCCACTCGGAGAAAATCTCCTCTTAAGATCCTTTAAAAAGTCCTCTAAGGGAATATCTATAATTTCTACAAGATGTCCAGGATATTTATTTAAAAATTCTTCTAAATGGGAACGACAGAGTTTGGAATAAATTCCTCCAATAAAAATAGGGGTTTGTGAATAGTTTTTTAGAAAATAGTCAATTAGAACCCAAAGTCCTGGATACCAATAGGTCATAGTAGTGGTAAGAAAAAGGGCTTTAAACCTTAGAGTCTTTATTTCTTTTTCAAAAAGAAAAAAGGGAAGGCCATAGCGAAAAAACCTTCTTGGCACATCTGAAAAAAAGGAAGGTTTAGGTATGGGTTCTTTATAAAAATGTCCGGTGCCGTAAAGATTTCTTTTAGGTCTCTTAGGAAGGAGAAATTGAAAGGGATCCAGCAGATCTAAATAATAAACCTTATATCCCTCTTTCCTTAAAAGTCCGGCTAATTTTAAAAAACCATAAGGCTTTAGCCAAAAATCATAGGCAGCAAAATCATAAATCCAAGGGTTAATAAATAGAAAATCTACTTCCTTTACCATCCTTTTCTTACTACTCTGATCCTAATTCTTAACCCAAGCCAGAAAACTCCTTTTTTGACCTCTAAAAGGGAATGCCTTAAATATTATTCCAAGCCTCAAAAGGACGTAAGAATCTCACTTTTTGAGTTCCTTAGAAAGGTAAGGCAACACCTCCTGGATGACGTATAGATTCTAAAATTTCCCGCAACTTCTTATCAACCCTTTGAGGAAAAAGTTCTTGCATACAGGTTAGTTCTTTACAGGATCTTTTAAAACAGGGAACGCAGGGTAGTTGACTTTGTAAGACATAGGAGTATTCACTCCAGGGACCAGTCCTTTGCGGAGAAGTGGGTCCAAAAAGGGCAAGAATAGGTCTATTAAGAAGACTGGCTAGATGCATAGGTCCTGTATCTACAGTTACGACTATTTCAGCCCTTTTCATAAGATAAACTACCTCTCTTAAAGAAAGTTTTCCTATCCAAGAAAAAAGATTAGAAAATTCCCTCTCTCTTTCTTCAGCCCAAATTTTAATCTCCTCTTCTCCTCCACCACCAATAAGATAAAAGGCATATTTTTTCCTTAAATCCTTAGTCAACCTTAAAAACTCTCTCCAATAATTTAAGGGCCAAAGTTTAGTTTTCCATCTAGCCTCGGGAATCAATAAAATAAAGGGACTTTTTATCTCTATAGGAGGTGCCTTTTCCGGAAGAGGGATAGAATAAAAAATTTCCTCTTTAAAAGAAAGGGCTTCGGAAATAGTAAGAGAACTGCAGGAAGAGAGAAGTTTAACTGAAGCCTCCGCTAAAAAAAGATATCTTAAGAGGGAAGGTTTTTCAGGATCATAGGAGCGGACTTTGTAATTATAAAAAAAAGAACTTCCTTCCCGAGCCTTAGAAAATCCGATTTTGTATTCACCTTTAGCCAGAAAAGTAAGAAAGGCACTTTTTAAAAGCCCTTGGAAATCAATAACTGCAGTGTAGAGGACTTCTCTCAAGTTTTTAGCAAAATTCCAAAGATCCTTAGGATTCCTGAAATACTCCTTTTCAAAGAGATAAACTTTTTCTAAATAAGGATGCTGCTGGAGTAGTTCACTGTTCTGCTTTTCCACTAACCAATCTATTTGAACTGAGGGCAAGACCTTTTTAAGGAAAGCCAAAGCTGGAAGAGTTTGAAGGACATCTCCTAAGGATGAAAGTTTAACAATTAAAATCTTAATCAAGGTTCAATTTCACTATCTTTAAGAATATACTCCGCTGCAGTTAAAAGATTAGGAGCTATAAAATGGGGTTTAAAATCTTTTTGAGGAAGAAGGTATTCAGCCTCCCCTCTTCCGTAGCCAGTTAAAACCAAAATTCCCTTTAAACCAGCCTTTAAAGCCATCTCTACATCAATTAATCTATCCCCAATTACATAAGATTTTTCCTTTAAAATAGGATATTTTTGAAAGGCTACTTCTAAAAGACCAGTTTTAGGTTTTCTACAGGAGCAATTAACCTCTGGACTATGAATACAAATAAAAAACTCCTCTATAGTAACTCCCCATCTCTTCAATCTTCTTTTAATTTCAGCATTTACCTGATGGACAAGACTTTCAGGGAAATAGCCTCTAGCTGGACCGCTTTGATTAGTAACTATAAATAATTTAAAACCCCTTTCTTGAAGAATTTTCAAAGCCTTAGCCACTCCGGGCAAAATTTTTAACCGACTGATATGATTTAAATATCCTACCTCCTCGTTAATAGTACCATCTCTATCCAAAAATATAGCAGGAAAAGGAGTCATTTTTTCTTAGTTGAAAGCATTTGAAATTTATATTCCCAGGGCTTTAAATCCTCTTTAACCCTTAGATTAGCTTTAAAATTAAATTTTTTTTCTAAATCCTCTAAATACCGAATCTCTTCACTAATTACCTCGGTTAAATCGGGAGGCACAAAAATTTCTAAAATATTATTGGAAAGTTGTTTCCTCATTCTTATTATCTTTCTTAAAAGTTCGTAATAAACGGTTCTTTTACTCTTTATTTTACCTTCCCCTCCACAGAAAGGGCAAGATTCATAAAAAATTTCATAAAGAGAATCCCTTTTTCTCTCTCGGGTCATTTGTAAAATTCCGAATTCGGTAATAGAGAGGAAACTATGTTTTGCTTTATCCCTTTTTAAAGAATTCTTAAGGGTCTCCAAAACTAACTGATTGTGCTGTGGATTTTCCATATCAATAAAGTCAATAATTATTAGACCCCCAATATTCCTTAAAATTAATTGATGAGCAATTTCTTGAGCAGCTTCCAAGTTAGTTTTTAAAACCGTCTCTTCTATCTCGGTTTCTCCTACATATCTTCCTGTATTGACATCTATAGCGGTAAAGGCTTCACAAGGTTCTATGACAATAAAACCTCCGGATTTTAACCAAACCTTTCGGGAAAGCAATTTTTTCACATCCACTTGAATCCCGTAAAAAGAAAAAATATCCTCTGGTCCCGAATATAACTCTAATTTGGAGAGAAGTTCAGGAAAATATCTTTCCATAAATTCTTTGGTCTTTTGATAAAAATCTTCATCATCTACAATTACAGCAGTAATATCTTTGGTTACTAAATCTCTTATAGCCCGAAAGGCAATATTTATTTCTTTATATAAAATAACCGGAGCCTTACTCCTTTTAGCTCTTTCCTTTATATCCTCCCAAAGGCATAAAAGAAATTCCATCTCCCTTTTTAAAGCCTCCTCATCAGTATCTACCGCCGCTGTCCTAATTATCCATCCTGTATTGGAAGGTCTTAACCTTTCTACCATTTCTTTTAGTCTGTTTTTAATCTCAATTTCTTTAATCTTTCGTGAAATTCCTATGTAGTGAAAGTAGGGCAGATAAACAAGATAATGTCCTGGCAAAGTAATATTGGTAGAGATACGAGCTCCCTTAGAGCCTAAGGGCTCCTTTAAGACCTGAACAATAATCTCGGCCCCTTCTTTAATCTCCTGAAATTTTACATAAGATGGTTCCCTTTCCCACTCAATCTCTTGGGAAGGAATGAGATCTTCTCCAAAGAGAAAAGCGGTTCTTTCTAAGCCCAGATCTATAAAAGCTGAATTAATTCCTGGTAACACCCTCACTACCTTGCCTAAATAAATATTTCCCACTACTCCCTTTTCCGAAGGTCTTTCTACATAAAATTCCAATAAAGAATTATTTTCAACTAAGGCTACCCTTAATTCAAAGGGAGTATAATTAATAAGAAGTTTCTTCATAGTTTTTTTAGAAATTCTTTTATTAAAAGAGTAAGATTGTTTTCAGCTAACTGAGCTGATTTTACGACCTCTTCAAAAAGGATGGGCTTAAAATTATCGGGATCATTTACATTGGCGATCACGGAAATTCCTAAAACCTTTAATCCGCTATGAACAGCTACTATTACCTCTGGGACTGTAGACATCCCTACCGCATCGGCCCCAATTAACCTTAAAAAGCGAGTTTCAGCAGGAGTTTCAAGGCTTGGCCCAGGAACAGCTACATAAATTCCCTCTTTTAACTCTATTCCCATCTCTTGAGCAGTTTTTTTTAGTAAATCCCTTAATTCTTTATCATAGGTTTGAGAAAGATCTGGAAACCGAAGGCCAAACTCTGGATAATTAGGCCCTCTTAAGGGATTATCAGGAATAAGATTAATGTGATCCTTAATTACCATCAAATCTCCAGGCTTAAAAGAAAGATTAAGTCCACCAGAGGCATTAGAAACAATGTAAACAGAGGGCTTAAAGAGGCTTAAAACCCTTAAAGGAAAGGTCAATTCTTTAGTAGAATAACCCTCATAATAATGAAATCTCCCCCTTAAAAGAGCTACTCTTTTATGAGCAATCCTTCCAAAAATTAATTCTCCTACATGGGTTTCCACCGTAGAAATAGGGAAATGAGGAATTTCTTGATAGGGAATCCTCCAGTCTATCTCTATTTTAGAGGCTAATCCTGAAAGACCAGTGCCTAAGGTAATAATTATATCCGGAGAAAAAGGAATCCTCTCTTTTAAAAAATTAAAAGTTTCCAAAACAGAATTATAATAGTGGTCCCTCTTCTTCATCTTTTAAAAAAGTGCTTAATTTAAATCGCCCAATTTCATCAATTTCTATAACCCTTACCTTAATTTTATCTCCAATCTTATAGGATGACTTTAAATCCTTAGGTAGATTTTCCATTTTAGAGACATGGAGAAGTCCAATCTTTCCTGGTAAAACCTCAACAAAAAGTCCATAAGGCTCAATTCTGGTTACCTTCCCTTCATAGATCTTTCCTAAGGCAACTTCGGATATAAGATTTCTAATCTCCTCAATAGCTAACTCTACGTTTTTGCGGGAAGGGCCAGAAATAGAAACTTTTCCACCTTCTAAAACCCAAATAACTGTCCCTGTCCTTTCACGAATTTCCTTAACAGTTTTTCCCCCTGGTCCAATAATTACTGAAGCTTTATCCTCCGGAATATTAATAATCTCAACATAGGGAGCATAAGGAGAAAGTTCCTTCCTCGGTTTAGGAATAGCTAAACACATCTTTTCCAAAATAAATAATCTGGCTAATCTCGCTCTTTCTAAAGCTTCTCGCAAAATCTCTTTTTTCAAACCTTTAACTTTTATATCCATTTGAACACTGGTAATACCCTCTTTCGTTCCTGCCACTTTAAAGTCCATATCTCCCAATTGATCTTCCTCACCCAAAATATCTGTAAGAATCATATACCGATCCTGATAGATAATTAACCCCATAGCTATGCCAGCTACATGTTTGGGAATAGGAACTCCGGCATCAAAGAGAGCTAAGGAACTAGCACAAACTGTAGCCATAGAAGAAGATCCGTTGGATTCAAGGACATTGGCTACTATTCTTATAATATAAGGAAAGACTTCTTCGGATGGAATAAAAGGCTCTAAGGCTCTTTCCGCTAATGCTCCATGTCCTATTTCTCTTCTTCTTATAGGTCCCCAAATACGAGCCTCCCCTGTGCAAAAGGGAGGAAAATTATAATGAAGCATAAATCTTTTAAAAGTCTCTCCTTCAAAAATATTTTCAACCAATTGAGCAGATTCACTGGATCCCAAGGTTACCGTAGCCAACACTTGAGTATTTCCTCGAGTAAAAATAGCTGAGCCATGAGGTCTTTCAAAAGGATGAATTTTAATATCAATAGGTCTGATTTCTTCCGGTCTTCTTCCGTCAATTCTAAGCCCTGTAGTAAATAAATTTTCCCTTAATAATCTTTGAAGGAGATGTTTATAATAAAATTTTATTTTTATTCTTTCCTTTTCTTCAACTACACTTAAAAGAGCTTCCAAAATTTCATCCAAAACTTTATAGCGTTCTCTCTTTTCCTGAATCTTTAGAGCATTCAGTATCTTATCTTTAGCTTTATTTTCTACCCATTTTAAATATTCAATTTCCTCCCAAGGGGAAAGAAAGCTCATTTTTTTAGAACCTATTTTTTCAGCCAGAATCTTTTGAGAATAAATTAAGGATTTTCCCTTCTCTAAAACCAAAAGAAGGGCTTGAAGAAAAGTTTCCTCTGAGATCTCTTTACCCCCTCCTTCTACCATAATTAAGGAATCTTCGCTTACAGCTACGACTATATCCATTTCTCCTCGCTTCCTCTCTTCATAAGTAGGATTTAAGATAAAAGAATCCTTAATATTAGTTACCCTTAAACCAGCTATGGGACCTTCAAAAGGAAGAGGAGAAAGAGTTAAAGCAGCTGAAGCTCCTAAAAGGGCTAAGACATCAGGATCATACTTTTCATCAGCTGATAGAGTTAAAGCTGTTACCACCACTTCATAAGGAAAACTTTCAGGAAAAAGAGGTCTTAGAGAACGATCTATAAGGCGAGAAACCAAAATTTCTCTTTCCGTAGGCTTCCCCTCTCTTTTTAAAAACCCCCCCGGAATTTTACCCCAAGCGGAACTTTGCTCTCTATAATCTACTGAAAGAGGTAAAAAATCTATCCCTTCTAAAGGTTTATGATTAAAGCAGACTGAAACAAGTACAGCCGTCTCTCCTTGCTTCACCACCACCGAAGCATCGGTTAGCCTTGCATAATCCCCAGTTTCAATAAGAATAGGATCTCTTTCTTCAAAGGGTATAACCAATCTCCCCATAACCTTTCCTTTTTCCTAAATTTTATGAAAAAATTTACTCAAAAAAAAGTTTTTTTCAAGCTAAATTATTACTTCAGTCATTTTTCCTCTTAAAGTGAGTTTAACTTTCCCTGCTTAGTATTAATAAGACCTCCTCCCTCAAAAGGACAGGTCAGACAAAGATTTTACTAAGAAAAATCCCTTAAGAAGTTAAGGGGGAGAAAAATCTAATAAAAGGTGATTACCTCTTGAGGTAACCACCTTTTAAAGGTTACCACCAAGAGATGGTCTTGTCGGCTTCAAAAATTAAATCAATTAACTTATCGTAATCAGCCTCACTTTGAGCTTCAAATAAATTAAATTCAACTACCTCGTGACCTTTTTCTTTAATTTTAGCTACAATTTTTTTAATCTCCTCATTTTCAGAACTAACTTTATGTCTATATACACAGAGTATCTTCATAGAATTTCCTCCTCTTAATTAGGTTGTATCAAGCACATTGAGGTGGAGTTTGCACTTTTTGGGGAGGAAGCCCATATCCCACAACAAAATCACATTCTAAAATCTTATCAACTACATCATCTAAGGTAGCTTCAGCTAATTCCCATTCTTGAAGATTAAAATTTTTAGCCTCTTCCTCCATAGTTTCCGTAACCGCATAAACCTCCCCCTCCATATCCCTAATCCAAGCCAAATTTTCTTCTAAATATTCGGTTTTAGCCGGCATTTTTTGATAAAAAATATAAGAAAAAGAATACATATTCTCTACAGCTAATCCTAAAGCCGACCTTAAACCATCAGCAATATAAACTCTGTTAGAGATTAAAAAGCATACTTTATAACTCATAACAGCCTCCTTCCTTAGTTTATAATACTAAATACTTCCCTACCTCTTCTAACAACTCTCCATGATAAGCCTGAGTTCTCATCTGATCATTGGTTAAACCACAATTGTTATATTCCGGTTCATAGCCTTCACAAGCAAAAGCAGCTACACAAATAGCTAAGTCCTTCTCAGGAACTATCTCTCTTAATTTTTGAAACTGGGGATGAAATACTAAATGGGTAGACTTAAAAGTAAAAAAGATTTTGACTTCCTTTCCTTTTCTATAAACAGCCTCTACAATTTTTACTAATTCTTCTATATGCACAGGAGAAGTCACAAAAATACCAAGTTTATTAGGATTTTTAGCCATAATTACCTCCTAAAAGTTATTTAAAGTTTTTTAATAAAGTATCTAGTATAGCCAGCTTCATCAATAAAACCTAAAAATTCGCATTTTTCCTTTTCACAAAGCTTGGGAAGATCATTCTTAGTTCCAGGATCGGTTCCCCAGACTTCTAAAATTTTTCCAGATGGCAATTTTTGAAGAGCCTTTTTAGTTTTTAAGGCTGGCATAGGGCAACTCAACCCTTTACAATCCAAAACTTCATCGGCTTGAATAGAACTTAAATCAACCATTTTTTACCCTCCTTTAAAAAATTCTTATTATAATCCTATAACAAATTTCTCTGTCTTTTCATTCCAATCAACAAAAAGATACCATAAAAAGATTACAATAGCAAGAAGAATAAAAGTGCCTCCATATCCAAAGATATCTGGAAGATAAAGAGCCCTTCCCAACCATCCCTTATCCCAAACCTCTAAAACATTATCTAAATAATGTCTCACTAAGGCATTAGTCAAAGCAAAAAAGATTACTACAATTACAAGCTTTATCTGGCCTTCGGCAACTCTCCATAAAGAACCAGATCCACATCCACCAGCTACCACCATAGCAGCGCCAAAAATAATTCCCCCAATCAGAGATCCCCAAATAAAGGTAGGTGTAACATAAGTCATAAGTTCACGAATCCCAGCCATCTTAATAAAAAGAACCCCTACCATTGATATAAATAGACTTAAAGCTACTCCCCGAGCCATAGAAGCCTCTCCAGACAAAAAGGGCTCTCTAAAGGCATTTACTATGCAAAATCTCGTTCTATGCATTACAAAACCAATACCAGCGGTAAATAAAAAAGAACCTCCTAATAATACTCCATTTTCCCCTTCACTATTAAAATATCCATAAAGTCCTAGAACTAATACTACAAGAGCAATTATTCCCAAAAGGGGATTTATCTTCTTTGTGCTGATTTCTAAACCACCTTGAGAAGAAAAATGTTCCACTTCCCAAAGGAGATATCTAACACCTATATAAACTCCTACCATTAACCCTAACATCATAACAATTCCACTAGCTGAAAGATTGGCTATAGACATATACATTCCGCCAATATTACAGCCTTGACCTAAGGCTGAGCCTATACCCATAAGAATGCCTGCTACTATAGCTTTAATAATTTCTAATTTAGGAGGAATACGAATCCCAAATTCACCAGCTAAGGTTGCAGAAATAAATGCTCCGAGAAGTAGACCCAAATTTAAAACCGAAGAAGAAAACCAAATAGGATTAGGAGGTGCCTCCTCCAACACTCCAAGAACATAAAAAAACCACTCTCCCCAATTTCTCAACCCCCCAACTATACCCCACGGACGATACCACATCTCAAGTAAAATCACTAATACCGCTAACAAAACCCCACCTAAAACCGGAGAATAATTAGATTTAAAAACAGCTTGATAAAACTCCGAAAAAACACTTTTTAAAGACATACCCCCCTCCTTACTAATTTAATTAGTAGTATTTAATGAAAAAATTCTGATTGTCAAGACAAAATTACCTTTAAAATAATAAAAAATTACTTTTTATTGGTTAATTTTTAAATTTTCCTGTTAATTTTTAAATTTTTTATCAAATTTCTATAATATTATCCGAAAGATTATCAGCTAAAGGATGAGTCTCCCGCATTAAAATAGTAATACCATAAGAGTTGAGTTTTCTAAAAAACTTTCCTAATCTTTTTAAATCTAAAAAGGAAAGTCCTTGAAAAGGATAGAAGAGAAAGAGAAAATCAATGGAAGTGCCTCCTTTTAGTTTTTGCAAAATCTCTATCCTCAATCTCTCACCTCCGGAAAGTTCAGAAAGCCTTTGGGATAATTTGAGATAGGAAACTCCCAATTCCTTAGATAAAAGTAAAATATCTTTTATAGGGAGGTTTTGACTAAAGATGTCTATGGCCTCATCTAAGGTCCAATCTAAAATCTCGTAAATTTTAAAACCTCGGTAAGAAAGGTTTAAGACCTCATAATTTATGCGTTTTCCCAAACATTCTTCACAAATTTCTTTGACTTCAAAGAGGTCTAATTTTACTACCTTATAGCCCTTACCTTGACAATTGGAACATACTCCCTCTTTGGTATAAAAACTGAAATGTCTTTTTCCAAGCCCTAAGGCTTTGCTTGAAGGTAAAGAAATCAAAACTTCTCTCCAAAGGTCCCAAATCCCCAAATATTCAATTAAGAACTTATTAGAGCCTTCTATGAAAATTTCGCCTCCCTCAACTACTTTAAAACCTCTCTCTTTAAGAGACTCTATTAACCTTTTACAAAATTTATCCCTTATCCCCGAGGTTTCTCCTGCCAAAAGATTAATCCCCTTCTTTAAAAAGGAAAAAGTTATATCCCCTAAATTTATCTCTATCCAATCTTCTGTAAAGAGTTCTTGTCTTAGAAAATTAAAACACCTATTTTTAAACTGCCCATACAAGGTAGTTGGGTCTTCCAAATATTCTTTTCCCGAAATGGCTTTTAAAAGATATCCTCCCTTTTGTCCTCCTTCTGGACCGAGTTCAATAACGTAATCAGCTTCTGCTAAAAAATTTAGGTCATGCTCTACAATTATAAAAGAGTTTCCTTGGTCTCTTAATTCTTTTATTAAAGCTAAAACCCTTTTTCTCCTCTTCTTATCCAATCCTAAGGTAGGCTCATCTAAGATATAAAGAACTCCCCGAAGATTCACTGAAAAAAGCAAAAGAAGCTCAAGAAGTTTCCTTTCTCCAAGGGATAACTCAAAAACAGGGGTAGACAACTTTAAATCCTCTAACTTCAGATACCTTATTTTTTCTAAAAGATTAAAAACATTTTTCCAAAGAGTCTTCTCTTCGGAAGAAAGATTTTCTTGTAAAAACCCCTCCAGATCTTTTAAAGTAAAGGTTAAAATTTCCTCCAGAGACTTTGAAAAAATCTGGCTACCAAGGCAACTTTTTTCCAACTTTAACCCTTTACACTCCTCACAAAGCCTTTTCTCTTTAAAACCCAATCCCTTACAAAAAGGACATTTTTTAAACTCTAAACTCAATAATCTTCCACAGCGGTAACAATTATTTCCGTAATTAAATCGGTAGGTCTTTCCTTCTAAAAGTCGGAAAACAATTTGTCCCCTACTGATAGCCCGGGCATTTCTTAGATTTTCTATAAGTCTTAACAAGGCTCTTTCAGTTTTTACCATTCTATCAAGAAGAATAAAGGCTTCCTTAAAATAAGATGGAGGATCTTCTTCGGAAAGATCTATTTCTTTACCATCTATAAAGTATCGGGTAAAACCCTGAGAAAGCAAATATCTTAAAGCCTGAGGAGAAGCTTCTAAAATAGGAAGTAAAACTATAAACTTGGTATCCGAGGTTAAGCTCTGAAACCAATCCAAAATTTGTTTGAGACTATGAAATTCATTTAAGGTTCCACAAAAAGGACATCTAACCTTTCCCTTTTCTCTAAAAAGTTCTTTTAAAAAAGAGGAAAATCCGAGGATTTCACAGACGGTTTTATAGGGAAACCAGGACTGCACTCCCTGCGAAAGGGCTAAAATTGGAGGGATAGATCCATAAATCATAGCTTG
>FWWL01009091.1_pt1 | contig 12296 bp, 11 predicted proteins | sample 2228331 | NCBI WGS metagenome assembly FWWL01 (sample SAMEA103939775, study PRJEB20133) | metagenome | reverse complement strand
GCCCACCCGACGCGAGGTGTGGCTGTCCTGGAACACGGAAGCGACCGTGCTGTTCGGATTCCAGCCGCTCTCGGCTTCGACCGCGCCGACGCCCTCCCCGACCCCGGCGCCCGCGGCTTCAACGGGGGCAGATCTTGCACGGCTCGGAGAAGGGTTGGCACTTGGAGCAGGATTCCTGGCCCTGTTGCTGGTGGGGATGGCGGCAGGGTATTTCGCTGGGCGGCGAAGCGCCCGCTCTCGGTGAAGGTTCCTGTGGGGGGTGATGATGTCCTGGGCAGCGGTGATCTTGGCGGCGGGATGGAGCACACGGTTCAAGTCCGAGCGGCCGAAGGTGGTGCATCCCCTGGCCGGCCGCCCGATGATCCGACACGTCGTGGAGGCCCTCCAGGCGGCGGGCTGCCCGCACCCGCCGGTCATCGTGGTCGGGCCGGCGACCACGGCCATCCAGGAAGCCGTTGGGCCGGAGGCCCGCTGGGTGGTCCAGCCGGAGCCCCGGGGCACGGGCGACGCGGTGCGCTGGGCGGAGCCCGTTCTGAGGGATGAGGTGTCCGAGGTCCTCATCACCTATGCGGACCTCCCGCTGGTGCGCCCGGAGACCTATCGGCGCATGGTCGAAACCCACCGCGCCCGCGGCGCCACCCTGACCCTGCTGACCGCCCGTCGGGCGGATCCCACCGGCTACGGCCGCGTGGTCCGGGGTCCCGAGGGGCGGGTGCAGCGCGTCGTCGAGGAGGCGGAGGCGAGCCCGGGGGAGCGACACCTTTCGGAGATCAACGTCGGCGTCTACGTGGCGCACGGGCCATGGCTCTGGCCTGCCCTTTCGCGCCTGCAGCCCAGCCCCGTGAAAGGGGAGATCTACCTCACCGACCTCGTGGCCCTCGCGGCCGCGGAAGGGCTGCGGGTGGAGGCGGTCCTGCTGGAGGACCCGGAGGAGGCCCTGGGGGTCAACACACGGGTCCAACTGGCCGAGGCGGAGCGCATCCTGCGGCGGCGGATCAACACCCGCTGGATGCTGGAAGGGGTCACCATGCTGGATCCGGAGCGGGTCTACATCGGCGCCGACGCGATCATCGGCCCAGACACGGTGATCTACCCGGACACGTATATCGAGGGGGGGACGCGGATCGGCCGCCGGTGTCGCATCGGGCCGAACGCCATCCTGCGGGACGCCGTGATCGGGGATGACTGCGTGGTGGAGGCCTCGGTGGTGGAGGGCGCCGTGCTGGCGGAGCGCGTCCACGTGGGGCCCTTCGCCCACCTGCGCCCCGGAACTCGGCTGGCCGAGGAGGTGCGCATCGGGAACTTCGCCGAGGTCAAGAACAGCGTCATCGGGCCCCGGACGCGGATGCACCACTTCGGCTACATCGGCGACGCCACGGTGGGGGCGGACGTGAACATCGGGGCGGGGACGGTCACGTGCAATTACGATGGGGTGCGCAAGCACCCGACGATCATCGAGGACGAGGCCTTCATCGGCAGCGACACGATGCTGGTGGCCCCAGTGCGGGTGGGCCGGAAAGCCAAAACCGGGGCCGGATCCGTGGTGACCCGGGACGTTCCCCCGGAAACCCTGGTCTACGGGGTGCCCGCCCGCCCCGCCTCCTGAGCCAGGTTCGCCGCGGGCTCCGCTCCTTCGAACGGTTGCTTCCTCATCGGAATTTCATTATAAAATCAAAGAAACACAGCGACGGGATCCTGGACGATCCAAGACCGGATATGACGGAGATCCCGCCTTCTGAGACCCGCTTGAGGATGAGGAGAGCGGCTCTGCGGTCGGGGGCGTGAGGCCCCCCCGGCTGCCGGGTCAATTTCCGCCCGCCGACCGCCGGCCTCGGCCGGCGGTTTTTATTTACCGGGATCGCGGCAGCCGGCGCCCCGTTCCTCTCTCGGGGAGATGGGTGAAGTCACCATCATCGGCAAGGCGAACACCATCGATCGGTCTGGGAGGTGGCGGATGGCGGAAAAGGTGTTGGTCTGCGTGGCGTGGCCGTATGCGAACGGCCCCTTGCACCTGGGCCATATCGCGGGTGCCTACCTGCCGGCGGACATCTTCGCCCGCTATCACCGTCTGAAGGGGAACCAGGTCCTGATGGTCTCCGGCTCCGACTCCCACGGGACCCCCATTACGGTCCAGGCGGATCGGGAGGGGGTGGCGCCGCGGGAGCTGTTCGAGCGCTATCATCGGATCTTCCTCGAGACCTGGCAGAAATACGGGATCTCCTTCGATCTTTTCACCCACACCGATACCGAGAACCACCATCGGGTCGCTCAGGACATGTTCCTGCGCCTCTTGGAGAAGGGATATCTGTTCAAACAGACTCAGCGCCAGTTTTACTCGGAGGTCTCCCGCCGTTTCCTCCCGGATCGCTATATCGAGGGCACATGCCCGATCTGCGGCTACGAGCGGGCCCGGGGGGACCAATGCGAGCGGTGCGGGACGCTGCTGGAGGCGACCCAGTTGATCCACCCCCGCAGCCGGATTGACGGCAGCACGCCGGTCCTGCGGGAGACGGAGCACTATTTCTTCAATCTCCCTGCCTTCACCGAGCCCCTCCTGGACTATCTGCGCGATAAGGGATACTGGCGGCCGAACGTGCTGACCTTCACCCTGAACTACATCCGGCAGGGCCTCCAGCCCCGCCCGATCACTCGGGACCTGGACTGGGGCATCCCGGTTCCCCTGGAGGGGTTCGAGGGCAAGGTGCTTTACGTGTGGTTCGAGGCCGTCATCGGCTACCTCTCCGCAACGATCGAGTGGGCCTCCCTTTCCGGACGCCCTGAGGCGTGGAAGGACTGGTGGTATGATCCGGAGGCCAAGATCGTTTACTTCATCGGGAAGGACAACATCCCCTTCCACACCATCATCTGGCCCGCCCAGCTGATCGGGACCGAGCGCCTTTACGAGGAGGATCCCTCCAAACGCCTGACGCTGCCCTACGACGTCCCGGCCAACGAGTTCTTGAACCTCGAGGGGGACAAGTTCTCCACGAGCCGGAACTGGGCGGTCTGGGCGCTGGATGCGGCGGCCCGTTACTCCGTGGACGCCATCCGCTATTACCTGACGGCGATCATGCCTGAGACCCAGGACTCGGAGTTCCGCTGGAGCGACTTCATCCGCCACAACAACGAGGAGCTGCTCTCCATCTGGGGCAACCTAGTCCACCGGGTGCTCACCTTCGCCGCCCGTCATTTCGACGGTGAGGTCCCTATGCCCGGCCTGATGGAGCCGCGGGACGCGGAGGTCCTGGCCCGGGTCGATGGGGGCTTCGAGACGGTGGGACGCCTGATCGAGGGGTGCCGCTTCCGGCAGGCCCTGGAGACGGTGATGGGGCTGGCGGCCGAGGTCAACCGCTATCTGAACGAGCGCGCGCCATGGCGGGAGATCCACGAGGACCGGACCCGGGCGGCGACCACGATCTATGTGGCCATGCGGGCGATTGACAGCCTGAAGGTGATGTTCGCGCCGTTCCTCCCCTTCTCGAGCCAGCGCCTCCACGAGATGCTGGGATATGAGGGGGATCTGGTGGGCCGCTTGGTGGTACGCTCGGCGGCTGAGCGGACGCGCGAGCATCCGGTGCTCACCTATGAGGCTGACCGGCGCATTCGTTGGGAGCCCAGCCGCCTCCAGCCCGGGCAGCGCCTGAGGGAGATCCACCCCTTGTTCGAGAAGATTGATGAGAAACGCGCGGAGGAGGAGCGGGCCCGCCTCGGGCAGCCGGCGTCTTAGCGAACTTTATGTTGCGAACGCTGCGCCCGGATTGCCTTGCACCCCTCGGCCCGCCGGCTCTCGGGCGGGTCGGCCGGATGGCGATCGAAAGGCCTGGATCCTGTTGGCATTCCCTCTCAACGTCGGATCCCAGGGGGGCGCATCCTCAAGCTTTGAAAGCCTGTCCGGATATCTAAGAGGTGATCCGCATGCGGCGGGAGATCCTTTCGTGGGGCGATGTCGAGGCGTTGATGGACCACTTACTACCTCAACTTCGGGGGCCCTTCGATGCACTGCTCATGATCACCCGAGGGGGGATCGTGCCCGGGGGCATGATCGCCGAGGCGCTGGACATCAAATACATCCTTACGGCCGCTGTCCGTTTCCCCGAGGCCCAGGACCTGAGTCGTGTGAAGCTCTTGGCGTGGCCCACGTTCCTGCAGTTCCCGGAGGATGAGCTGCTGCGTGGCCGCCGGGTGTTGATCGTGGATGATGTATGGGCCAGCGGGCGCACCATCAACACCGTGCGCAGCCGGGTGGAGGCCGCCGGTGGATATCCGGAAACGGCGGTGCTGCATTACAAGCCCCGAGAATCCCTCTTCCGCCACGGGCCGACTTACTACGCCGCGGTGACCGATGCCTACATCATTTACCCGTGGGAGCTGCGACGCGGCGTGGAGGGGGTTCGCCCCATCGGGCCGGTCGGGGGATGATCCGGGGGCCTCGCGGAGCCTCCCCTCGTCTGAGGGTGGGGCGGGCCGCTGTTCCCCCGCGGGTCACCCCAGCAGCCCGCGCTGGCGAGCCACCTCGTAGAGCAAGAGGGCCCCAGCCACCGCGACGTTGAGCGATTCCATCCCCCGGGCCATCGGGATACGCACGGTGCGATGGGGGAGGCGCTGGGCCTCCGGCCCCGGGCCGGCCGCCTCGCCCCCCAGGATCAGCGTGACGGGCTCCCGCCCGTCCATTTCAAAGTAAGCGTGCTCGCCCTTCGGCGTGGCCAGCCAGATGGTGGTGGGACCCAGGAGGGAGGGGACTTCGGGCCACGCGGCGAGGCGAATCGGCAAGACGAAGTGGGCGCCGGCCGCGGCCCGCACCGCTTTCGGATGCCACGGATCGGCGGTGCCGGGCGGGATCACCACCCCCTCCGCCCCCGCCGCCGCCGCGCTGCGCAGCACCGCCCCCACATTCCCGGGCTCCTGGACTCGATCCAAGAGGAGCAGGAAGGTGGGGCGCTCCGGCCACGGGAGCTCTGGGATCGGCGCCACCGCGATCACCCCCTGAGGGGATTCGGCCTCCGTGCACATCCGGAGGATCGTCGGGGGGACCTCATAGCAGGGCACGCCGGCCGATCGCAGGCGCGCCAGGGTCTCCTGCGCCCGGGGGGTGGGCTCCGCGTAGAACGCAAACGCGAGGCGGTAGCTCGGGTCCTGGGCGCTGAGCCGGAGGGCTTCGTCAATCACGCGGGGGCTCTCCAGGACCATCTGGCGATGGGCCCGGCGGGCTTTCCGCTGCGCCAGCAACGCCCGCACCCGCTTGACCTTCTCGTTGGATAGGCTGGTGATCCGCCACATCGAGGGCCTGATTCAGGCCGAACCGGTCTCAGATTTCAGAGGGTGTGCCTCTCGGCGCGCCGAACATCACCTTATGGATCATTGAACGAAAAGGCGGGGAGATCCCCTGCGGGACCTCCCCGCCCCTCTCGAATCCCGAGCCGGAGCGGTCAGGCCAGGCCCAGGGCCTGCCGCGCGGTCTCGACCAGCCGGGCGAAGGCCGCCGCGTCCCGCACCGCCAGATCCGCCAAGACCTTGCGGTTGACGGCGACGCCGGCCGCCCGCAGGCCCGCGATCAGCCGGCTGTAGGAGAGGCCGTTCTGGCGGGCCGCGGCGTTGATCCGCATGATCCAGAGGCGGCGGAAGTCCCGCTTGCGCTCCCGCCGATGCCGGTAGGCGTAGGCAAGGGATTTGATCATGGCTTCATGGGCCCGCCGGTAATGCCGGCTGCGGGACCCTCGCTGGCCTTCGACCATCTTGAGCACTTTCTTATGGCGACGGCGGTTCGTGACGCTGCTCTTGACCCGGGTCATCCCGACTTCCCCCTCGCTCGCGATGGGGGATGGAGGCCGCCCCGCGGGGCCTCATCCCCTTAATTAAACAGCCTCAATCTTGCTTGTCCAGATAAGGCGCCAGCCGCTTCACCTGCTTGTAAACGAAGGGCTCGGTCACCGTGAGCATCTCGTCGTAGAGACGCTTGGTGCGCTTGGCGCGCTTGCGCCGCAGGTGGCTGCGGCCGATCTTCGCGCGCACCAGCTTCCCGCCTCCAGTGTAGCGAAGCCGCTTAGCGGTCGCCTTGTGGGTTCGAATCTTGGGCACCTTCGACCACCTCCGGGCTGGATTCCCCTTTCCGCTCCGCCGGCTGCGACCCCTTCCGGCGCACCGGGGCCAGCACCATCACCATGCTCTGGCCCTCCATGCTGGGCGGGGTCTCCACCATCCCCACATCAGCCACCTGTTCGGCGAAACGCTGGAGCATCTCTGTGGCCAGCTGCAGGTGCGTGATCTCCCGCCCGCGCATCCGAACCTGCACCTTGACCTTGTTGCCATCATTCAGGAAACGCCGGGCGTCCCGCACCTTAAACCCCACGTGGTGGGGATCAGTGGTCGGCCGCAGGCGGATCTCCTTGACCACGATCTGCTTCAGGGCCTTGCGGGCCTCCCGCTCCTTCTTCGCCTGCTCGTAAAGGAACTTGCCGTAATCCATGATGCGGCAGACCGGCGGGTCGGCCTGAGGGGCGACCTCCACCAGATCCAGGCCATACTGGCGCGCGGTGGCCAGCGCCTCCATCAGGGAAACCACGCCGATCTGCTTCCCATCCGGGCCGATCAGGCGAACCTGCCGGGCCCGGATCGCCTCGTTTACGCGATACTTTCGCGCGGAAATAAGCTCCTCCTCTCCGGGAACGGGATGGCGGAGAGGATCATATCATAGGACGGCCGGAACGTCAACCGATACGGTGGAGGGCACCCCCAGGGCGCTACTCCCAGCCCTGCCCGGCGAGGGGATCGCCCCCCGACAGGACCTCCCGGGCGCGCTCGCTCCACTCCTCCGGAACCAGCACCTCCACCCGATGGAGGGCCGGGGCGATCAGGGTATGGATGGCCTCGTAGCGCAGCCGGGCCGGGATCCCCTCCTGCTCCAATCGGGCCTGAACCATCTGGCCCTCGATCAGGTTCCCGGCCTCATAGATCCGCACCCAATTTCCGGTCGACGTCAACGTATCCCTCTCAAGGGGCGCCCCCCTCCGCAGACGGTCCGCCCGCGGTGGAGGGTGGAGCGCCCCCCCGTTGGGCCAGGAGCTGTTCGAACTGCGCCCGGGCTTCCTCCAGCCACTTGCGCACCTCCTCGGCGCGACGACGGGCCTCGGCGGCGGCCTCCTCTGCGCGGCGACGGGCCTCCAGGAGGGCGGCCTCGGCCTGAGAGCGGGCCTGGGCCGTGAGCTCCTCCGCCTGGGACTTCAACTCAATCCCTCGCTCCCGCAACAACCGACGGGTTTCCTCCCCCGAACGGGGGGCGAACAGCAAAGCCACCACCGCGCCCACCAGGGCTCCGGTCAGGAACCCGGCCATGAACGCCCCAAACTCCCCACCGCTCTCCCGCTCTGCCATTGCTCACCTCCCCACCAGGAGATCTTCCGAACTGCATCACAGATTCCCAACCGGAGGGCTCGCCCCACGACGGGCAAACGCCCCTCCTCGTTTCACGGCGCCCGACCCCGCAGCAAGCGAACCAGGGTGCGAAGCCCCTGAGCGATGCCGGCCGTGATGCTGGCGGCCTCGATCGTCGGTCGGACCAGCCGTCGACTCAAAAACGCGCTGGTCCCATGCACGGTGTCCACCGTCTCCCGCGCCCGCTCCAGGATCGGCTGGATCTCCTGCTGCAGCCAGTCCACCAAACAGATCAGGCGGTAAACCAAGAAGATCAGCGTCGCCGCAAGCAAGGACAGCTGGAGGGTCAAGGCGATGATCAAAACATCTCGGAGAACCGCGGCGGTGGTCGGGTGGGTGTAGAGAAAAACTAAGAAGGCCACCACCAGCCCGATGGCCACCACGCCCAAGAGGATCCAGCCGATCGGGAGCCTGCGACGCATCGGAACCATGAGGTTCCCCACCTGTCAGATGTGGAAACCCTGCCTAGCCTCATTATAGCAGCAAGGTGAATCCAGCCGGCTGCGATCCTCACCCTCCCGCCTCCCAGCCTACCACATCCACCGGAGTGGTACGGTAGTTCCACCGAGTGCCGTCGCCCAATTGACCGTGTTCGTTGTGTCCCCAGCACTGGATGCCGCCAGTGGCGGTGAGGGCGCAGGTGTGCTCCTCGCCGGCGGCGATGGCCACGGCCCCGCCCCCCAGCCCCACCACATCCACCGGGATGTTGCGATGCGTCGTCGTGCCGTCGCCCAATTGACCAGAGTCGTTGTCTCCCCAGCACTGGACGCCGCCGGCGGTAGTGAGGGCGCAGGTGTGCTTCCCGCCGGCGGCGATGGCCACGGCCCCGCCCCCCAGCCCCACCACATCCACCGGGGTGGGGCGGCCGACTTCCGTGCCGTCGCCCAATTGACCGTAGTCGTTGCGTCCCCAGCACTGAACGCCGCCCGAGGCGGTGAGAGCGCAGGTGTGAGCTCCACCGGCGGCGATGGCCACAGCCCCGCTCCCCAGCCCTACCACATCCACTGGGAGGTTGCGATGCGTCGTCGTGCCGTCACCCAGTTGGCCAAACTCATTGTTTCCCCAGCACTGGACGCCGCCCGAGGCGGTGAGGGCACAGGTGTGATATCCGCCGGCGGCGATGGCCACGACCCCGCCCCCCAGCCCCACCACATCCACCGGGAGGTTGCGATGCGTCGTCGTGCCGTCGCCCAATTGGCCAGAGTCGTTGCGTCCCCAGCACTGGACGCCGCCGGCGGTAGTGAGGGCGCAGGTATGCCAGAGGCCGGTGGCGATGGCCACCACCCCACCCTCCAGCCCCACCACATCCACCGGGGTGGGGCGATCCTCCCACGTGCCGTCGCCCAATTGACCGGCGCCGTTGGCTCCCCAGCACTGGACGCCGCCGGCGGTAGTGAGGGCGCAGGTGTGCTTCCCGCCGGCGGCGATCGGGGTTCTGACCTCTGGCGCTGGTGTGGGGGTGGGGGAGGCAACAGGCACAGGAGTTGAGGTGGGCATAGGGGTGGGAGTAGCCCTTGGCGCTGACGTAGGTGTAGAGGGAGCAGCAGGCGTAAGGGTTGGGGTAGGCGTGGCACACGCGGCCATCAGGGAGATCACGAACAGACCGCACAGCCCTTTGTAACGAGCCATGGAGCCCTCCTCTCCGCAAAATCACCCACCGCCAGATGCAACGGGAACGCTCCCCTTCCAGGCGGCCTCCATCCGTCTATGGGTCAGGAGACGCGGCCCTCTCCCCACAATCCCGAATCCGGAGCCCGAAACCCGTCATCACGGCAGCACGAAGGCGACCGATCGGCCGCTATTTCCAAGGTGGGAGGGTGGACTCAAGCCGCTTTAATTGTATCATCAACTTGTTCTTGAGCAGCACCGATTGAGGTGATTTCAGAAAGGCTTTAAAGGGCGTGGGAAGGGACCCAATAGAGGGTCAGGACGTAACCCAATCTAAACACCTGGGGCAGGTTTCCGAGGAGCCAACGGGCTCCACCACCTGTAGGACAAGCCCTGGGGGCCCGGATTTTTGACAAAATCACCCAGATCCTTTATAGTTGAGGATAGTCCTCATGAAGACCCGGCCTCGCGCCTCAATCGGCAATGGGGATCCGCTCTCTGGCCCAGGTGGGCCAGGGAAGGGTCTTTTGTTGTCTTTTTTTGAGCCGACGTGGGAGGCCGGTAGGGTGGATGGACGCTGATCACTTCGGGATTCCGGCCAAACCCGGAACATCCGAAGCCCGCGCGGGGATGCAGCGCGGCGCTGGAGCGGTTCGCCCCCATTCGATTCCCACGATGGCGATTTGCCGGCCGAAGACCGAGGAGGGGGAACCCTTGCCCGCGGTTGGATGATGAAGCGGCACCCCGGGCCTGCGCGTCAACGGGTCGCGTTGGCCCTGGAAGCGAGATGGCGGTGGCCTCTTTCCGGGATCCTCTCCTCCTCCGGCCACGGGGGAAGCCTGATGGGGCTCGCGCAGGGGGCAGCCTATGCCCTTCGAGCGGTCGGTGAGGGAAGGTCCCGACGGGGTTTCATGGATTCATCCACCCTGCGCTCATCCGAATGCGACTTGAAGAGGAGGCGCCTGTGGAAGCCAAGGAGTTTCGCGCCCTGCGGATCTCGCTGGCATCACCGGAGCAAATCCTGTCGTGGTCTTACGGCGAGGTCACCAAGCCGGAGACCATCAACTACCGCCGGCTGCGGCCGGAGAAAGACGGCCTGTTCTGCGAGGTCATCTTCGGCCCCACCCGGGACTATCAATGCTACTGTGGGAAATACAAAGGCCCCCGCTATAAGGGCATCATCTGCGAGAAATGCGGCGTCGAGGTGACCCGGGCGACGGTGCGCCGGGAGCGGATGGGACACATCACCCTGGCCGCGCCGGTCGCCCACATCTGGTATACCCGACGGGTCCCCTCCTACCTGGGCCTGCTGCTGGACATCTCCCGGCGCAACTTGGATCGGGTCCTCTATTTCGCCCAGTATGTGATCACCGCCGTTGATGAAGAAGCGCGGCAGCGGGCCCTCAAACGCCTGGAGGAGGAGTTCGAGCGCGAGCGCCGCGCCATTGAAGCCAAATATCAAAAAGAAATCGAGGCGATCCTGGCGAAGGTCCGAAAACTGGAGGAACGGGAGCGCCAGAAGCTGGCGGACCGGGAGGCGCGGATCGAGGAGAAGTGGGACGCCGAGGTCGAGGCCCTGATGCGGGAAGCCCAGCGCACCCAGGCGCGTTTGGAGGAGCGGCTGGGCAAGACCATCCGCGCCCCCATCGTCTTCGAGCCCACGGGAGAGGTGATCGCGGACGCCGGGGAGACCATCGGCCGGGAGCATCTGGCTTCCCTGAAGCGGATCCTGGATGAGCGGCTGAGCCGGATCAAAGAGCGGGAGACCGCGGAACGCTCCCGCGCCCTGGCCAAAACCGAGGAGACCCTGAAGGCGCTTCGGGAGGCGGCGGAAGAGAAAATCGCCGCCCTCAAAGATCAAGCCGCCCGCGAGATCGAGGCGCTGCGTCAGCGGATCCAATCGGAGCGCGACGAGCTGATGGGCCTGGCCCCCTTGCAGTTCCTGGGCGAGAACAAGTATCGGGAGCTGAAGAGCAAGTGGGGGCAGGTCTTCAAGGCCGAGATGGGGGCGGAGGCCTTCCTGGAGATCCTCCAGCGCCTGGACCTGGAGCAGATGGCCAAGGAGCTGTGGCAGGAGATCCGCCAGGCCAAGTCCAAGCAGCGCCGCAAGAAGGCCATCAAGCGCCTCCAGATCGTTCGCGCCTTCCTGCGGAGCGGCAACCGCCCCGAGTGGATGATCCTGCGGGTGCTCCCCGTCCTGCCGCCAGACCTCCGGCCCATGGTCCAGCTGGACGGGGGCCGCTTCGCCACCTCAGACCTGAACGACCTCTACCGGCGGGTGATCAACCGGAACAACCGCCTGAAGCGGCTGCTGGAGCTGGGGGCGCCTGATGTGATCGTCCGCAATGAAAAGCGCATGCTCCAGGAGGCTGTGGACGCCCTCATTGACAACTCCCAGCGGGGCAAGGCCATGTCCCGCCGTGGGCGCCGCGAGCTGAAGTCCCTCAGCGACATGCTGCGGGGGAAGAAGGGGCGCTTCCGCCGCAACCTGCTCGGCAAACGGGTGGATTACTCCGGACGCTCGGTTATCGTGGTCGGGCCGCAGCTGAAGCTCCATCAGTGCGGCCTCCCCAAGTCGATGGCCTTGGAGCTCTACAAGCCGTTCGTGATCGCCAAGCTCATCCAGTATAACTACGCGACCAACATCAAGGGCGCCCGGCGGCTGATCGAGCGCCAGCGGCCGGAGGTCTGGGAGGTGCTGGAGGAGGCCATCAAAGAGCGGCCGGTGCTGCTCAACCGAGCCCCCACCCTCCACCGCCTGGGCATCCAGGCCTTCGAGCCGGTGCTGGTGGAAGGCAAGGCGATCCAGATCCACCCCCTGGTCTGCGCCGCCTTCAACGCGGACTTCGACGGGGACCAGATGGCCGTCCACGTCCCGCTTTCGGACATGGCTGTCTGGGAGGCCCGCAACCTGATGCTGTCCAGCAAGAACCTCCTGCTGCCGGCCAACGGCGAGCCGGTGGTCGGCCCCACCAAGGATATGGTGCTGGGCTGCTATTACATGACGATGGCCCTCCCCAACGGCCAGGCGGAGGCCCCCAAGGTCTTCACCGGCCTGGAGGAGGTCGAGCTGGCCTACCATCTGGGCAAGGTCACGCTCCACACCCCCATCCGCGTTTACGTCGAGACGGTCTACGACGAGAACGGCCAGCGGTATCCCGACGGGCGGCCGCGCCGGCGCCTCATCGAAACCACGGTGGGGCGGGCCCTCTTCAACCTGATCCTGCCCGAGGGGCTGCGCTTCATCAACGAGACCATGG
>FWWL01009090.1_pt1 | contig 12296 bp, 9 predicted proteins | sample 2228331 | NCBI WGS metagenome assembly FWWL01 (sample SAMEA103939775, study PRJEB20133) | metagenome | reverse complement strand
CGCGCGGGGGCCGGCCGCGCGGCGGGGGTCTTGGCGCGCGGCGCCGCGACGCGGTGCTCGGCGCCCAGGTTGAAGGTGGCGACCGTGCCGGCCAGGGCCGCTGCCTCCTCCTGCAAGGACTGGGCGGCGGCGGATGCCTCCTCGACCAGGGCGGCGTTCTGCTGGGTCACCTGGTCCATCTGGGTGATCGCCATGTTGATCTGTTCGATGCCGGCCGTCTGCTCCTGGCTGGCGGCGGTGATCTCGGCCATGATGTCGGTCACCCGGCCCACGCTTTGCACGATCTCGGCCATGGTGGCACCGGCGCGGTCCACCAGTTCGGAGCCATGCTGCACCTTCTGCACCGAGTCGTCGATCAGGGACTTGATCTCCTTGGCGGCGGCGGCACTGCGCTGGGCCAGGTTGCGCACCTCGCCCGCTACCACGGCGAAGCCACGGCCCTGCTCGCCCGCCCTGGCCGCTTCCACGGCCGCGTTCAGCGCCAGGATGTTGGTCTGGAAGGCGATGCCGTCGATGACGGCGATGATGTCCACGATCTTGGTGGCCGAGTTGTTGATGGCACCCATCGTGTCCACCACCTGCGCCACCACTTCGCCGCCCTTGCCCGCCACTTCCGAGGCCGACACGGCCAGGGCGTTGGCCTGGCGCGCGTTGTCCGCGTTCTGCTTGACCGTCGAGGTCAGTTCCTCCATCGAGGACGCCGTCTCTTCCAGCGAGCTGGCCTGCTGCTCGGTGCGCGAGGACAGGTCCAGGTTGCCGGCCGCGATCTGGCCGGAGGCGGTGGCGATGGTGTCGGTGCCGCCCCTGACCTTGCTCACGATTTGCACCAGGCCATCGTTCATGTCTTTCAGCGCCCGCAGCAGGCGGCCGGTCTCGTCGTTCGAATCGACTTCGATCTTCTGGGTCAGGTCGCCGGCCGCGACCGCGCCGGCGACTTTCACCGCCTGCTCGATCGGACGCACGATCGCCTGCACCAGCAGGTAGCCGACGATGGCCGCCATGACCAGGCCGAGCAGCAGACCGATCGTGCAGACCAGGCGCACCAGCTCGTAGGCTGCCTGCGAGGTTTCATATTCCGCGCGCGCCACGTCCAGCTGCAGCTTGATCAGCTGGTCCACGCCGGCGCGCACCGGCGCGAACATCGTCGCCATCGGCCCGTGCAGCAACTCGGTCGCGCGCGCCGTGTCGCCGGCGCGCAGCGCCGCCACCGCCGGCTTCATCGCGCGCGCCACGTAGTCCTTGCGCGCCTTCTCGAAGCCGGCCGCGAGCACGGCTTCTTCCTCGGTGAGCTTGGTAGCCATGTAGGCCTTCCAGGTCTCGTCGATCCCGGCCGCCCTGCGATCGACCTCGTCCATCAGCGGACCCACCTGCGACGGGTCGGCGGTGATCGCCTTGCTGATGTTGAGCTGGTTGACGTTGATGGATCGCACGATGCTGTCGAGCTGGCCGAGCGGGACGAGCCGGTCGGCATAGATGCTGCGCATGTGGTCGTTGGCGGTGCCAAGGTTGTAGATGCCGATCACGGCACCGACGATCAGCTCGGCGGCCAGGAAGGCGATCACGAAGATCAGCCGGGTCTTGATGGTGAGGTTCTTCAACATGGCTCGACGATCCCTTCTATAAATAATTTAACATTTTCGCATAGGCAATATTCGCATTCTTATGCGTTTTGGGCAATAGGCAAAGAAGCATCGGGCCTGAAGCACACCCTTACCGAGCCGTAAGGATTTCCTTACGTCAAACTTACGGCCTGGCATCTGCGGTGGAAACGATTTGCCTATAGAATGCTGCGATCGCATTTCCAAAGTGCATCTAGACAGCCATCGAGAGCCCATGAGCATCCACCTGATCCTGAACCTGAGCGCCGCGCTCGCCGCCTGCGTCCTGCTATACCGCATGCAGGCGACCCACCAGTCGTTCACGCGGCGCGTCTTCGCCGGCCTGGGTCTGGGCGTGCTGCTGGGCGCGGCCTTGCAGGCGCTGTACGGGGCCGGTTCGGCGCAGGTGGCCGCGACCGTGGCCTGGCTCGACGTCGTCGGCAGCGGCTACGTCAAACTGCTGCAGATGATCATCATCCCCCTGATCATGGTCTCGATCGTGCAGGCCATCCTCAAACTGCGCGACGCCTCGGCCCTGGGCAAGATCAGCGCATTGACGATCGGCATCCTCATCGCCACCACGGTGGTGGCCGCCGCGATCGGCATCCTGATGGCCAAGCTGTTCGGCCTGAGCGCGGTCGGCCTGACCGCCTCCGCGGCCGAGGTCGCGCGCGGCGAATACCTGCAAGGCTCGCTCGGCGCGGCCCGGGAGATCTCCATCCCCGGCATGATCCTGTCCTTCATCCCGGCCAACCCCTTCCTCGACATGACCGGGGCGCGCAAGACTTCGACCATCGCGGTCGTGGTGTTCTCGGTCTTCATCGGTATCGCCGCCACCGGCATCGCCGGCAAGAAGCCGGAAGTGTTCCAGTCCTTCAGCGGCTTCGTGCACGTGGCCCACGTGATCGTCATGCGCATGGTGACCCTGGTGCTGCGCCTGACCCCGTACGGCGTGTTCGCGCTGATGTCCAAGGTCGTGGCCGGCTCCAGCCTGCAGGACATCCTGAACCTGCTCAACTTCGTGCTCGCCTCGTACGCGGCGCTGGCCCTGATGTTCGGCGTGCACCTGCTGCTGGTGTCCGGCGTGGGCCTGAACCCGTGGCGCTTCGTCAAGAAGATCTTCCCGGTGCTGGTGTTCGCCTTCACCTCGCGCACCAGCGCCGGGGCCATCCCGATGAGCGTGGCCACCCAGACTTCGCGCCTGGGCACTCCCGAAGGCATCGCCAACTTCGCCGCCTCGTTCGGCTCGACCATCGGCCAGAACGGCTGCGCCGGCATCTACCCGGCCATGCTGGCCGTGATGATCGCGCCGACCGTCGGCATCGACCCGATGAGCGCCTCCTTCCTGCTGCCGCTGATGGCGGTCGTGGCCTTCGGCTCGATCGGCGTGGCCGGCGTGGGCGGCGGCGCCACCTTCGCCGCCCTGATCGTGCTCTCGGCCATGGACCTGCCGGTGGCGCTGGCCGGCCTGCTCATCTCGATCGAGCCGCTGATCGACATGGGCCGCACCGCGCTGAACGTGTCGGGCTCGATCACGGCCGGCACCCTGACCTCGCGCCTGCTCGGCCAGACCGACACCCGCGTCTTCGCCAGCGACGAGGAAACGAACCTGGACGGGGACGAGCAGGTCGCCTGATGCCCCTCTGCAAGGGCCTGGGACCGGGGCGAATCGTGCGCTGACCGGTCGCCGAATCCGTCTAAGATGACGCCATGTCAATATCAACGACGGACGGGTGATGGAACAGAAGTGGCCACAGGAAATCTGGCTGGTCAGGCACGGGCAAAGCGCCGGCAACGTCGCGCGCGACGCCGCCGAGGCGGCCGCGGGGCACCTCATCGACATCGCCGAGCGCGACGTCGATGTCCCGCTGTCCGAGCTCGGCATGCGCCAGTCCGAGGCGCTGGCCGCCTGGTTCGCCACGCTGCCCGCGGACGCGCGGCCGAACGTGGTGCTGCACTCGCCCTACCGCCGCGCCGCCGAGACCGCGCGCGTCCTGATGCACAGGCTCGGCCGGGACTCGCTGCTGGCGGTCCAGTCCGACGAACGCCTGCGCGAAAAGGAATTCGGCATCCTCGACCGCCTGACCACGCACGGCATCCTGCACAGGTACCCGGAGCTGTACGAGCAGCGCCAGCACGTGGGGAAGTTCTACTTTCGCCCACCGGGCGGGGAGAGCTGGTGCGACGTCATCCTGCGCCTGCGCAGCGTCCTGGACACGCTCACCCGCGAGTACGCCCGCGAGCGCGTGGTGGTCGTGGCGCACCAGGTCATCGTCAATTGCCTGCGCTACCTGTTCGAGCGACTGGACGAGGCCACCATCCTCGCCTTCGACCGCGCCGGCGACGTGCCCAACTGCTCGGTCACCTCGTACACCTTCGACCCCACGCTGGGCAAGCGCGGCAAGCTCGCGCCTGGCCTGGTCAATTTTGTGGCGCCGCTCGAGGACACCGGCATCCCGGTGACCGTCGGCAAGGACATCCCGACCGCCGCGAAGGCGTGATTGCCATGCGTTATCACCCGATCGATGCCACGGTTGTGCATGAGGTGAATCCCGCCTTGCTCCGGGCGCGGCCCGCGCTGGCCGGGATCGTCGCCGGGCCGGCGGGCGGCGCGTGGCGTGAACGGGCGCCACGGCCAAGAAACACGGCGCCGGCCACGGCCGGCGCCTGAACGACCATCCGGCAAACGCCGGGGGACCGGAGGGTGGGTGGAGACGCCCGCCCCTGTTGAACTCCGCAAGTCGTATCGCGGATTTAAAGCAAGTAGTGCGCAATTTGACGAACTGGCGGCTACGCTGCCAGTCTAATTTCCAGTCGAATTCGTGCAACGAACGGGGCCGCGCAGCATGGGTCCCAAAGTCCCCGCCAGCGGCTCGATCACGATCCCTGGCAGGCCTGCACTGGCGCCGTCGATCCTCCAGCGCCTCACCTGGAGCCTTCGGCACAAGATAGACGTGAACGAGGAGTCAAACCAATGAAAGCACTTACCACTGCACCGAAAATCCTGCTGACCGCGACTGTCGTCGCTGCCGTACTGGGCGGCTGCCGCCGCGAGGAAGGCGTTGTTGAACCCGTCGCCACCGAACCCGTCGTGACGGCTCCGGCTGCGACGTCGGGCACCAGCGGCACCGTCGGCGGCACCACCGGCGAAGCCGGCGTCGTCGTGGCCGATCCTGCCGCGGTGGTCGTCCCGGTCGATCCGGCGGCCCCGGCCACCACCCCAGTGACGCCGGAGGTTACCGAGGAGACCGCATCCCCGCAGACCGACATCGCTGGTGAACGCCGCTAACGCGGTCGTGCCGCACGATGCAACAGGGCCCGCGCGAGCGGGCCCTGTCGTCCGGCCAGGCCGGATCCCGGCGGCGACGCCGGGAAACGTTTCAATCCTAAAGGCCAGCCCCCCGGGGCTGGCCTTCCTGTATCAGCGGTCCGGTCCGGCGCCGGTTCTCCCGGGCAGGCGGACCGCCTCTACCGCCGCTCAGGCCGGCTGCGCCCAGCCGCGACCGGTCGCGAAGCGGCCGACACGCAGCACCAGACGGTAGATGAAGCGCACCATGGTCAGCGTCAGGATGGCTTCGGCGAAGGTCATCATGAACGCCGGCAGCGCGTGGAAACGCTCTGCACGGCGGCCGAACTTGGCCACCATGCGGTCGCGGGCGATCTCGATGCTGTCGTAGAAACTCGGCACGACCAGCAGGGTCAGGAAGGTCGAGGTGATCACGCCGCCGATGATCGCGATGGCCAGCGGTTGGTAGAACTGGCCGGCGTCGCCGAAGGCCATCGCCACCGGGAACATACCCGCGATCAGCGCGAAGGTCGTCATCAGGATCGGACGCAGGCGCTTGCGGCCGGCCTGCATCAGGGCCTCCTCGCGATCCATGCCCTCCTTCTCCAGCACGCGGGCCGCGTCGAGCAGCAGGATCGCGTTCTTGGCCACCAGACCCATCAGCATGATGACGCCGATCAGGCTCATCAGGTTGAGGGTGTTGCCGGTGATCAGGAGCGCCACCACCACGCCGATCAGGGACAGCGGCAGCGACAGCATCACGCCCAGCGGAGCGGTGAAGGAGCCGAACTGCATCACCAGGATCAGGTACATCAGGCCGATGCCCGCCAGCAGCGAGATACCCATCGCGCTGAACACTTCCTGCTGGTCTTCACCGGCGCCACCCAACTGCAGGCCATAGCCCGGCGGGAACTCGAAGCTCTTGGCCAGCTTCATCGCGTCGGCGGTCACTTCACCGGGCGAACGGCCCTCGACGTTGGCCGAGACGGTGATCATGCGTTCGCCGTCCTTGTGGCGGATGGCCGCCGGGCCCTTGCCCATGGTGATGCTGGCGATCTGCTCCAGCGGCACCATCATGCCGGTGCCGTTCACCGCGATCGGCAGGCGCTCGATGCTGTCGGTGTTGACGCGGTCGTCCGGATGCAGGCGCACGGCGACGTCGCGGGTCTCGCTGCTCGGGTCGACCCAGTCGCCCACCTCGATGCCGGCGAAGGCCACGCGCAGCGTCTGGGCCGCGTCGTTGATCGAAATGCCCATCGCGTTCGCCAGACCGCGGTCGAGCACGATCTGCAGCTCGTTCTTCGGGTCCTGCTCCGACAGGCTGACGTCCACCGCGCCCGGGACCTGGCGCAGCTTGGCCATGTAGGCGGTGGTCAGTTCCATCAGCTTGCGCGAATCCGGGCCGGTGAACTGGACCTGCACCGGCTTGCCGCCGCCGTTCAGGTCGTCGATGACGGTGTACTCGGCGCCCACCAGGCGGCTGACCTTCTGGCGCAGCTCGGCGGCGATCTCGGAACCGCTGCGTTCGCGTTCGCTACGCTTGCCGATGTCGATGTAGACACGGCCGCCGCCGGTGTTGGCGTTGCTGTTGGTGTCCTTCACTTCAGGAATCGTACGGGCGAGCTCGGCCGCCGCTTCGACCTTGCGGCGCGCGTATTCCACGCTCGACGAGGCCGGCACGCGGATCTCGGCCATGATGGTGCCATGGTCGGCTTTCGGCAGGAAGCTCGATCCGCCGAAGGCGGCGTGCAGGGCGATCGCGCCGACGAAGCTCGCGACGGCGATGGCGGCCATCCACTTGCGGTGGTGCAGCGCCCAGGCGATCACGTTGCCGTAGCGGTCGGCCTGGTGGTCGAACCAGTGGTTGAAGCGGTCGAGCACGGCGCCCATGCCCTTCTTCTCCGCCTTGTGGTGGCCCGGCGGGTCGCCCCAGTAGGCCGACAGCATCGGGTCGAGGGTGAAGGAGATGAACAGCGACACGATCACGGAGCAGGTCACGGTCAGTGCGAACGGACCGAACCATTGGCCGGCCATGCCCGGCATGAAGGCGACCGGGACGAACACGGCCATGATCGACAGGGTGGTCGCGGTCACGGCCATGCCGATCTCGGCGGTGCCTTCCAGGGCGGCGGTGCGGCGGTCGGAACCCATTTCCATGTGGCGCACGATGTTCTCGCGCACCACGATCGCATCGTCGATCAGCACGCCGATCGCCAGCGACAGGCCCAGCAGGGTCATGAAGTTCAGGGTGAAACCGCACAGCCAGACGGCGATGAAGGCGGCCAGCACCGAGGTCGGCAGCGACAAGGCGGTGATCAGGGTCGAGCGCCAGGAGTTGAGGAAGGCGTACACCACGAAGATGGTCAGGATCGCGCCCAGCACCAGGGCTTCGATCACGTTGTTCAGGCTGGCCTGGGCGTCCTCGCCGCCGTCGCGCACCACTTCCAGCTTGGTGCCTTCCGGCAGTTCCTTCTGGGTCTCTTCGACCACCTTGTGGACCTTCTTGGCCAGCGACACGGTCGAGGCGTCGCGCGAACGCGAGATCTGGATGCCCACGTTCGGCTTGCCGCTGCGAATCGAGATGCTGTTGACGTCGGCGTAGCCGTCCTTGATCTCGGCGACCTGGTTCAGGCGCACGATCTGGTCGCCGTTACGCTTGACCACGACCTGGGAGAAGTCTTCCGGACGCTCGATGCGGCCGACCAGGCGGATGCCCTTCTCGTCCAGCTCGCTGCGCAGCTTGCCCACCGGGGCGTTGGTGTTCTGGGTACGCAGGGCCGAGGTGACGTCCGAGGCCGATACGTTGAACTCACGCATCTTCTCGGCGCGCAGCAGGACCGACAGCTCGCGGCGCAGCGCGCCGTTCACGTTCACGGTCGAGACGCCGTCGATGGCGCGGAACTTGTCAGCCAGCACGTCTTCCGCGTAGCGCGAGATTTCCGCGTGGTTCTGCGAGCTCGAGGACAAGGCCAGCGACATCACCGGCTCCGAAGCCGGGTCGACGCGGCGCAGGATCGGTTCACGCATCTCGACCGGCAGCTTGTAGCGCACCGCGGCGATGGCGTTGCGCACGTCGTCCGAGGCTTCGATCAGGTTGCGGTCGAAGTCGAATTCCATCCAGATCGAGGCGCCGCCTTCGTAGGAGTTCGAATTCACTTCGGTGACGCCCTGGATCGCCAGCATCTGCTTTTCGATGCGGTTGGTGATCTCGCGCTCGGCGGTCTCGGGCGAGGCGCCCGGATACGGAATGTCGACCACGATGACCGGCACTTCGACGTCCGGGTTCTGGTTGACCTTCAGCTTGGACAGGGCCAGCAGGCCCATCGCCATCATCGCCACGATCATGACGATCGTGGCGACGGGCTTCTTGACACTGAAATTGGAGAGGAACATGTATTGTTTTCCTTATTTCCCTTGCACCGGGGCGGTGGCGCCGGCCGCGCTGGCGACCCGCGCGGTCGCCATCTCGACCTTCTGGCCATCCTTCAGGTTCGAGGTCGGGGCGCGCAGCACGATGTCGCCGGACTTGAGGCCCTGCTTGATCTCGACGTTGCCGGTGCGCGGGTCGCGCGCGCCGACCACCAGGTCGACCTGGGACAGGGTCTTGTCCTTGATGCGCCAGGTGTAGGCCTTGTCGCCGGCCTTCACCAGCGCGCTTTCCGGCAGCATCAGGGCTTCGGACGACTCGGCGTCGACGCGGCCTTCGGCATACAGCCCGGCCACGCGCGGCTGGTTCTTGTCGGCGAACTCGACCAGCACCTCGACCTGGCGGGTGATGGCGTTGGCGGCCGGGTCGATCCGCTTGACGATGCCGCTGAAACGCTGCTCGCCGTAGCCGTTGACGCGGAAGTTGACCTTCTGGCCGACCTTCACGGTGGCAACCGAATCGGCCGGGACGCGGCCCTCGAAGCGCATGCTGTTCGGGTCGATCACCTTGACCAGTTCCTTGCCGATGGTGGCGGTGTCGCCGGCCGAGACCTTGCGGTCGGTCACGATGCCGTCGAAGGGGGCGCGCACGACGGTGCGGGCCATCTGCTGGCGCGCGGCGGCGGCCCGGCTCTTCGCGGCCGACAGTTCGCTCTGGGCGCTGTTGCGGGCGATCTCGGCGTCATCCAGGGCCTGGGCGCTGGCCATGCCGGAGGCGCGCAGGGTCTTCATGCGCTCGAGCTTGCGGTTGGCCTGGTCCACCGCCAGGGTTGCCACCCGCACCGCTTCGTTGGCCGACGCCAGGCTGTCGCGCAGGGCCGTTTCGTCGAGCTTGACCAGCACGTCGCCGCGCTTGACCGGCTCGCCGTTCTCCTTGAGCACCTGCAGCACGACGGCCGACACCTCGGCGCGCAGGTCGGCGCGGCGCTCGGGCTCGATCGAGCCGGTGACGACGGGGCCGGAGGCCAGCGTGTCGCTTTGCACGGTCAGCACATCCTCCGGTGCCACCTGGATCTGCGCCGGCTTGTTGTCCTTCTGGGCCTGGGCGTTCTCGCCCGGCTTGGCGGGTTCCTTGGACTCCTTGCTGCAGGCGGCGAGTGCCGAGGCCATAGCAAGGACGAGTAGTGTTTTGCGCAGCATGTTGTGGTTCTCCGGAGAATGGACTCTTGAAGTTGTTAATATCTGATTAGATCAAACCAGTGCGCAGTATCGGACACGGGCCGGACGAAATCAATTGACGACCTTGCATACTGCGGATTTCGAGGGATGAACTGCGAAATCTGGCGACGAGCTGCATTCCAGCCCGCTTGAAACGCGTGTCCGGCGGACAGGCCGGACGTCCGCGCCGCCCTTGCCCTACAGCGCCGGGGCGGCCAGCAGTGCGTGGATCAGGAAACCCATGCCGATGCCGGTGACGACGCCGCCGGCGATCTCGATCAGGGTATGGCCCATCCTTTCCCGCAGGATCACGTGCTCGACCGTGCCATTGCACAGGCGGTTCAGCGACGTGGCGTGGCGGCCGACGTGCTGGCGCAGGCTGTTCGCGTCGATCATCACGATGAAAGCCAGGGTGACCGCCACGCCGAACGCCGGGTGACTCATTCCTTCGCGCAGTCCGATCACGGTCGCCATGCTGGTGACGACGGCACTGTGGTTGCTCGGAAAGCCACCGTTGCCGATCAGGTCGAAGGCCCAGCGGCGCAGGCGTGCACTGTTGATCAGGAATTTGATCGGCCCGACCATCATCCAGGTCAGCACCGGTGTCACCAGGTAAATAAGATCCATGTAAGTTCCAGTTGAAAATGCAAGCCAGAATTATCGCAGAAGCGAAGCCAGGCGCGCCAATTCGTTGCGCCGCCAGCACGCTCATCCGGTTAAGATGGCCGCACGTCGGACAATCGGTCGAGGGGACGTCATGCGGTATTTCAGGTGGTCGGTCCTGATCACGCTAGTGCTGATGGGAGTGGCCGGATGGTGGGGCTATTCCCGGGCCGGTTTGCCGGGCATGCTGCACGCCCTGTGGATCACGGCCGTGCTGGGCGTGCTCGAAGTCTCGCTGTCGTTCGACAACGCGGTGGTCAACGCCTCCGTGCTGCGCGGCTGGAACGAGTTCTGGCGCACCCTGTTCCTGACGGTCGGCATCCTGGTCGCCGTGTTCGGCATGCGCCTGCTGTTCCCCCTGGTGATCGTCTCGGCCGCGACCGGCCTGGGCCTGCTCGATGTCTGGACCATGGCCACCCGGGATCCTGACGAGTATTCGCGCCACCTGACCGCGCGGCACGCCGAGGTGGCCGCCTTTGGCGGCTCCTTCCTGCTGCTGGTCTTCCTGAACTTCCTCTACAACAAGGACAAGACGCTGCACTGGCTGGGCTGGGCCGAACGCAAGGTCGGCGAGTACGGCACCGAAGGCCTGGCCGTGCTGCTGACCCTGCTGGCGGTGCTGGGGGCCATGTACGTGATGCCCGAACCGCGCAAGCTGTCCGTGCTGCTGTCGGGGGTGATCGGGGTAATGGTGTATATCGCCGTCAAATGGCTCAGCGCCCTGCTCGAAGAGGAGGAATCGGACCCGGTGCTGGGGCGGGCGATCTCGCAGGGCAGCATCGGCGGCTTCCTGTACCTGGAGGTGCTGGACGCCTCGTTCAGCTTCGACGGCGTGATCGGCGCCTTCGCCATCACCAACGACGTGGTCATCATCATGCTCGGCCTGGCCATCGGCGCCGTGTTCGTGCGCTCGATGACCGTGTTCCTGGTCTACCGCGGCACGCTGGACGAGTTCGTATTCCTCGAGCACGGCGCGCACTATGCGATCGGCATACTGGCCCTGATCATGTTTGCCAGCGTGCACTACCACATCCCGGAATGGTTCACCGGCCTGTCCGGCGTGGCCTTCATCCTGGTCTCGCTGTGGTCCTCGGTGCGCTACCGCCGTCGCGTCCAGGCCGGCGGGCCGTCCTGAGGCCCTGGTTTGGACAATCGGCTCGTCCGTGGCAGAATGTGCGCGCACCCGCCGGGGTGTCCCCCACAACCACTCGATCCGAAGACCACCATGCCCATGCCCAAGCGCGCAAGCCTCATCCTGCTGTCCCTGACCGTCACCCTGATCGTGCTGTTCGGCCTGTACACCTGGTTCACGCTGACCTGGTCGTACTCGGAGGGCGAGCGGGCCGGCTACCTGCAGAAGTTCTCCAAGAAGGGCTGGCTGTGCAAGACCTGGGAGGGCGAGATCCTTCTCTCGAGCATGCCGGGGGCGATCCCCGAGCGCTTCGCCTTCACCGTGCGCAATCCGGATGTGATCAGGCAGCTGCAATCGACCATGGGCCAGCGCGTCCAGATCACCTACGAGCAACACAAGGGGATTCCGACCAGCTGCTTCGGGGAGACTGAATACTTTGTGGAAAAAGTAACCACCGGCCCGGTGAACCCGGTCGCGCCGAGCGACGCACCGGCCGCGCGCTAAGCCCGCGCCCCGCCGCCCGCCCGAGGAAGCGCGGGCCGCACCCGGTGTCGCCGCCGCGGCGCGAGTCTCGCGGCAGAACGGCTTTCGCCGCGCGGACTACTAGCTGCGGCGCTGGTTCAGGATCACTTCGGCCAGGCGCGACGCCGCCTGCGCCGCCGACGGCTGCTTCAGGCGGCCGATCACTTCGCGCGTGATGTCGGCCGAGGCCTCGCGCTGCTGCGCTTCTTCCTTGCGCGCGTACACCATCTTCTCGGTGGCCGCCAGCTCCGCCGCCTGTTCCTCGTAGCGCCCCACTTCCAGTTCGCGCAACTGGCGCCGCGCCTCGGCCATCGCCAGCGTCGCCTGGGCAGCGCGTTGTTGCGTCTGGGCGTGCGCCTGGGCGTGTTCGAGCAGCGTGCGCTGGGCCTCGCGCTTGTCGAAGGCGGCCTGCGCCGCCGCCTGCTCGATCAGCTCGCGCTCGCGCGCCAGCCTTGCCTGCTCCTCCTCGGCGCGGGCGCGCGCCAGCGCCGCTTCGGCCGCGGCCTGTTCG
>FWWL01006694.1_pt1 | contig 12304 bp, 13 predicted proteins | sample 2228331 | NCBI WGS metagenome assembly FWWL01 (sample SAMEA103939775, study PRJEB20133) | metagenome | reverse complement strand
ACATTTTATTTGAAAGAACGCGAAGGATTGCCAAATCCGGGTTTCCCGGCTATAATAAAAACCGTCACGGGGCGTGGCGCAGCCCGGCTAGCGCGCTTGCATGGGGTGCAAGAGGTCCTGGGTTCAAATCCCAGCGCCCCGACCAGGAAGAGCCCTTTGGTGGATGAATCAAAAAGCCAAAGGGCTTTTGTTTTTTATCCCTTTGCCCCACCCCGCTTGCACCCTCCATATCCCAGCATCCGATTCCCTCGCTCCTCCACCATTTACTCTGCTATAATCCTGTTAGCGGGGGCATCGCAACTTGCATCTCCTCTTCTTCCTGAATCATTCACGAGACCCCCAATGGAACTATTGCCGGGGATCCAACGTCATTATCTAGATAAAGACCCCGTGTTTTTATCCTGAATAATGATGCCAATATCTGGAAGGCAAGGAGGAGAAGATTATGAAAAAGGCATTCCCATGGCTCACACTGAGCATCCTGATCCTGGCCATGCTGGTTAGCGGGTGCTTCCCGCGGGAGCCGCGCCCCACCGCCAACCAGGCTGCCACCTACGCGGCTCAAACCGTGGAAGCGCGCCTGACCGAGATGGCCCTGCAAACCCTCATCGCTCAACTGACAGTAACGCCAGCCATTCCCAGTCCCTTCCCAACCGCCACCCCTGGCCCGCAGGAGGCCACCGCGACCCCAGCACCCCCAACGACGGCCCCCACTGCTCTGCCCACTCTGGTGCCGCCCACACCCACGGCAACTCCCATCCCCTGCAATTGGGCGAAGTTCGTCAAGGACGTAACCGTGCCCGATGGCGCCCAATTCCGCCCGGGTGAAGCCTTCACCAAGACCTGGCGCCTGCAGAACATTGGTTCTTGTACCTGGACGGCAGAATACGCCCTCGTCTTCGCCAGCGGCAACGCCATGGACGGCCCGGCCTCACAAAAACTGGGCACCACCGTGCGTCCGGGCGAGACGGTTGATATCTCCGTCAACCTCAAGGCTCCGACAAAACCCGGCGATTATACCGGCAATTGGAAACTGCGCAGCGCTGATGGCGTCATCTTTGGCCTGGGCCGCGATGCCAGCCAGCCCTTCTGGGTCAAGATTAAAGTGTTGGAACCCTCGCAGGTAGCCTTTGATCTGGCAGCAAACTACTGCGTAGCCGAATGGCGCACTTCCGCCGGTATGCTCACCTGCCCCTCAAGCGGGGTTGATACCACCAACGGCTCCATCACCATCAACAACGCTCCCAAACTGGAAGGAGGCCGCCAGGAAGATGAGCCGGCCCTCATCACCGTGCCTTCTGCCGGAGATGGAGGCTTCATCAGTGGGAAGTTCCCGACTTTCAAAGTCGCCAAAGGGGATCGCTTCAAGGCCATCATCGGCTGTCTGGATGGCGCTTCGAATTGCAACGTGATGTTCCAGTTGAACTACGTTGCCGATGGTGGCGCTGAACAGAACCTGGGCTCCTGGACGCAGACTTACGACGGCAAATGGGAGAGCCTGGATGTGGACCTGAGCAGCCTGGATGGCAAATCGGTGCAGTTTATCCTCAAAGTGCTCAACAACGGCAATTCCCAGGATGACCTGGCCTTCTGGCTGGCGCCACGTGTGGTACGCTAAACCCCTTCCACCCGGCCCTCTGCAACAACGGGGGCCGGGATTTTCAAAGCGGGCCTGAGTGCCCAGGAGTAAACCCATGAAACCCCTTTCTTTTTTCCGTGTGCACCTTAACCGCCGCTTCTGGATCGGTTTGGGCCTCGTCCTTGCCCTGGCTCTCCCTCTGGTAATGCCCACCGGGTTGGTGCAGGCCTACACCGGTTACCCCACCTTTGACATTGTCTCGGTCAAGCCCGACGAATCGGTGACCATCAAAGCCGTCAATCTCCCTCCCAATCAAACTTTTACTGTGCGCATGGGCAAGATTGGCACCCGCGCCATTGGCGGTATTGAGGTGGGGCAGTTTACCTCAGGAAGCGGTGGTACTCAGACTCTGACGTATAACATTCCCGCTGCCCTTAAAGGACTGCGCCAGATCTCGATCCGCATGGATAGCAAACCGGGCGGCTACTATGCCTACAACTGGTTCTACAATCTGAGCATCCCCGCCACCACAACCCCCGGCCCCACACCCACGCCCAAACCCACCAGTAGCGGTTACAGCGGAATTCCCACCTTTGCCATCTTGAGCGTTGTAAAGGATGATAAGGTCACCATCCGCACTAACAACTTCCCTGCCAACCAGACCTTTACCGTGCGCATGGGCAAATACGGCACAAAAGGCATTGGCGGCATTGTCGTTGGGACCAGCAACTCGGGCACGGGAGGCAGACTGGAGTTCACCTACACCATCCCGGCTGAGTTGAAAGGCCAGACCCGCATTGCCATCCGCCTGGAAAGCCCCGCTGGCTACTACGCCTTCAACTGGTTCTGGAACAATACCGCGCCGTAAAACTTAAACCCCAAAATTGCTGAGGGCGGCGCAAGGACCGCCCTCAGCAATACCCTCGCACTGAGTTTGCTCGATCACGCGCGCAGGATGGCCTCGGTCATGCGCACAGCCCGCACCACGGCTTCCACATCGTGCACGCGCAAGATGTCCGCACCTCGCTCCACCCCCAGCACCGCCGCCGCCAACGTTCCCTCCAGACGCTGATCGGGTGGGAGATTGAGGGTATAGCCGATGAACGATTTTCGTGAAGGTCCCAACAAAAGGGGAAAACCCAGGGTTTTGAAAGCATCTAAATGGCGGATCAAATGCAGGTTTTGCTCCACCGTCTTACCAAACCCAATGCCCGGATCGAGGATAATATGCTCACGAGGCACCCCGGCCGCAAGTGCCAGATCCACGCTCGCCAGTAATTCCGCCTTGATATCCTCGATCAGATTAGTGTAGGCGATATTCACATAGCGCCCGCCCAGCCGTTCACGAAGTTCCGCGTTCTCGGGCTGACTGCGATTGTGCATCAAAATCACTACTGCCCCGTATCGCGCCACGACTTCGGCCATGCGCTCATCCGCCCGCAATGCCCACACATCGTTCACCCAGTGAGCCCCCAAACGCAGAGCGGCCTCCGCCACCACAGCCTTGTAGGTATCCACCGAAAGGATCACCCCCCAATCCTGTTTGACCAAAGCCTCAATGACCGGCAGGACCCGTGCCATCTCTTCCTCGGCACTGACCGGCCTTGATCCTGGGCGCGTGCTCTCCCCGCCAATATCTAAAATATCCGCTCCTGCCTGCACAAAACGGCGAGCCTGTTCCAACGCCCTTTCCACCACCTGACCCTCGGTTAGCAAGCCATCTCCCGAAAAACTGTCTGGCGTCACATTGAGGATTCCCATGAAATAGGTACGCTCCCCCCAGCGTGGCAGAGGAACAGCGGACATGATTACATCACCTCCTGCTCAGAATATGGTCCAAACGGCCACACGGCCTCCGGTCCCGCCCAAAACCTCACTCCACTGCAATCCAAGCGCGCCCGCAGTGCCTCAAACGTCTCCCCCAAGTGGGGATGACGTCCGTGGGGATAGAGATCGCACAACGGCACCAGCACAAAGGCACGCTCCGCCATGCGGGGATGCGGAATGCAAAGGTCGGGCAGATCAATGACGGCCTCATCGTAGAGCAAAATATCCAGGTCTATCAAGCGCGGGCCGTATCGTATCCCTTCCTTTCGTCCCAGGCGCCGTTCTAGAGCCTTAAGTTCGCCCAGCAAAGCCTGAGGGGCAAGATGGGTCTCGGCTTCAATTACCATGTTGAGAAAGAAGGGCTGGTCGGTAATACCCCAGGGAAGAGTCTCGTAAACCGCCGAGGCCCGGCGCGGTTGAGCCACCGGGGGTAGTGCCGCCAGCGCCTGCCGCAAATTCTGGAGCCGATCCCCCAGGTTCGTCCCCAGTGCCAGATAAACGATGATCGGATATCTTTCCATAAGACCAACCCAATTGGATTAAACCGCTTCCAGACTCACGGCCACCATGGCCCCACCAACCTGGCTCAATACCAGCGCAACGGCAGGGGTTTCGTGTTCCACCCGTTCACCCCATTGCGTCAGCACAGCCGGCAAGGAGTCTCCTGGCCAGGGCACTGAGAGGCGGGTCAAGGCCATTTCTTCCTCGCCGGGCAAAGCCGGAGGTGCCCCCAAGACCACTAGGTAACGGAGGTGGGCCGCCTCCACCCCACCCTCTGCAAGCCAGTCCCGCCAGGCTTGCGGAGAGGCCTGAAACTGCCAGGGGGGAAGATCACGTAAGCGTGCCCGCGGAAGCACATTGTAACGGCCTACCCCTCCCGCGCTGGCCAGGGCACTCCAAACAAGCGGCTTGCCCTCTTCTGATTGCACCAGGAGAAGCCACTCGCGTTCACCATGCCGCAGTGCAGCGACCTGACTTTGCAGCCACCGCAATGCGCTGGGGGCAGGCAGAAACGGCCAGGCATACATCAGGCCAGGCAGGGCTTGTGCGGGCGGAACGCCCCAGACATGACTTTCTTCCATCCAGGCAGATCGCAAACCGGCCTCTGCCAGAGCATGTACCAGCTCGGCCTCGGTGGCAACCCCGCCCGCAACCCAGTAAGCCTCACCCATAAGCCTCTATTGATGACGTAACGCGTTGATCAGATCGGCAAGCAACCCGTAGGCAGTGGTCTCGGGGCTAGGATTGCTTTCTACGATCCCCAAACCCGGCAGTACATCCAGTTGAAACTCCACATAAGAACTGGTGCCGCCAATGGCGTAAAGGGGCGAATCCGCCGGGACACGCTCTGGGCGCACGCGTGCCTCCAGCAGCAGATCACCCTGGCGACGCGCCGTACAGACCAGTTTCCAGCGTTCACCTGCTGCACGGGCTTCTGCAATGTGCTCCGGTGTCAGGTCACGAATCCCCTGCCGTTCCACCTCCTGGGGCTTTAACGGAATGCCCATGAGCACCGTCACCAGTGCCGCCACTTTAATCGCCGCATCCCAGCCGTCCACATCCGCGCTGGGATCGGTCTCGGCAATACCAATGGCCTGGGCTTGGCGCACGGCCTCCTCAAAGGTGCGCCCCTGCTCCATCTCCCCAAGAATGTAGTTCGTGGTGGAGTTGAGAATGCCGCGAAAGCCCAGTAAGTTCACCGCCGGCAATGGCCCGCGGAAAAGCGAGAAAATCGGTGCTCCATCCATGACGGCGGCCTCAAAGAGAAAACGCTTCCCCCGCGTCGCGGCCATTTCGGTCAATTCTTTGTAAGCATGCACCACCGGACCCTTATTGGCGGTAATGGCATGCATACCCTTCTGCAGCGCCGCCTTGATATGGTCAATGGCGGGCTGGCCGGTCAGGTGATTCACGGGCGAGGTCTCAATCATCACCTCTGCCGAACTAGCATACAGAAATTCCAGTGTGTTTTGTGGCACCGGCTGTGCCGAAAGCACATTCAACGACTGACCGCGCTCGCTTAATTCCAGCGCATGGTTGAGGTTGATGCCTCCGGGGTTAATGGCGGCCCCATGTCGCCCTGTGACAATTCCCGTCACAATGACCTGCCAGCCGAATTGCTTAAGCAGTTCAGACTGCTTGCGCAAAAGCAGACGCGCAAACGCTCGTCCCACATTACCGAAACCAACCATTGCCAGGGTCACCTGTCGCGCCATCGTATTTTGCCCTCCACATCATTGAGATCGAAGCAAATGTCATGCATGTTGTACCACAAACCCCCAGAATGTCAAATTCAGACCGGCGGCCATGGGTAATAGCGCCGTCCTGCAGGAGGAAGAGGAAAGCGCCCGCTCTCCAGAAGGCGTTTAGCCCGCCGGGCCAGCGCCCGCACCTCTGCCGGGCTGAGTAATCGCTCCAGCGCTGCGTTCAGCGGACTGGAGGTGTCCTTCAAACCAGCGCTAAAGGTCTCAATGGCCTGCAAGTATTCTAGCGGGATGGGTTCACCTGCAAAATCCCACACCACCGTGCGCAACTTATCTTCTACATGGAAGCAGATTCCGTGGTCAATTAGCCACAGATGGTGCTCGGAATCGAAGAGAATGTGCCCCCCTTTGCGATCTGCATTATTGACTAGGTAATCAAACAATGCTACCGGGCGCAGGCGCTGGCGATCCTCGGGAGTAAAAGTAAAGTAGTGGTACTCCGGATCGTGCTCAATATAGCGTTGAAGCGAACCCCTGCCCAGTGGCCCCCGCCGACGGTACACCGTTGGTGGCACCAGGTCCCAACCAAGCGCCTGGCTGACCACATAGGCCGCCACCTCGCGCAGCGCCAGTGTGCCAGGTGGAAAATCCCACAGGGGTTGTTCGCCCCGCGTGGGCTTATACACCGCCAGAAACTCGCCTCCTTGATGGACCACCCGGACCAGAAAGGTGTAATTGGAGCCCAGCAGCAACTCCCCCTGAAGGGCAATTTCTCCCTGCTCCAGGGCCTGGATGATGGGCACTGCCTCCTGACTTTCATTCATCCCAGATTTCGGTTGGCCACCTCGGCATCAGTGTTTATGCCCGTTGCGGCGGGGGCAAAAATGCCCCTCCGGGTCCATGGGCTCGCCACACTGCGGACAAATCGGCCGACCCCGATTCACCACCTCCAGCCCCCATGCCGAGAGCGCCAGTAATTGGGAGCGCGTACACCAGAACCGCACCACCGAGCCCTCCTCCTCACTGCGCTCGTCGGTCACCAGTTCATAAGCCACCAGACAAGCCAGATCACGTTCAGGATCGTAAGCCAGGCCCATTTCACCCACACGGAACAGCGGATCGACTGGTGGCTGGATGTGCATTGCCGCCTCCTGATAAAGCGGCGAGGCCGGAGGCAGGTCAGGGTAACGACGGCTCAATTCCTCCAGAAACTGGGTCACACCCAGCGCCAGAGTTTGCAACTGTATCTTTTCAATCAGCAGGGTGACCGATTGCGCTCCCTGCCAGGCCTGCAGATAAAATACGCGTTGCCCGGGCTTGCCGATCGCATCCGCGGTTATGTGCGTTACTGGATCTAAATCAATTTCAGTGCGCGGCATAGGATAAGTTGAGCCTCCTTAGTCCTGTTTATATAGTATACCCGACCTCGTGCCCCTAAACACGCACTTGCTTAACGTATCCACCCCTCTGAGAGTATGGCCCGCTTGTAACGTGTGTTGTTCAAAGGCTTCTAGAAAGGTGCCCGCCTTAAATCCCCCTGCTCCCAGAGCACGGCTTCAACCTCACAAGGTTCATCCCCCAAAAGGCGCCGTACCTGCGCCTGCAACCTGTCCACATCGCCGCTGGTAAAGAAACGCATCGGCGCACGGCCTCCCTCAGGAGCCAGCCACCCCCGCATCTCCAAAACGCGCCGGGTCTGGCGGGCAACCGCCGGCGCTGGATCAATCACACGCACCCCCGGCCCAGCGATTTCTTGAATGAGCGGGATTACGAAGGGGTAGTGCGTGCATCCTAAAACCACCGTATCAATTCCCTCCGCCAGCATGGGCTTCAGGGCCTGCTCGAGTATGCGACGTGCGCGCTCTCCTTTCAAATCGCCGGCCTCAATGGCTTCAACCAGACCCGGGCAGGTATCCTGAAAAAGGCGAACGTGACGGGCAAAGCGTTCCACCACCGAGGCATACAGTGCCCCCTGAAAGGTAGCCGGAGTAGCCAACACCCCCACACGACCGCTGTTGGTCTGCTCAGCGGCGGGTTTAACCGCAGGCTCCATGCCGACAAAGGGCACCTCCGGGAAAGCCGCGCGCAGATAATGCAAAGCCGCGGCAGAGGCCGTATTGCACGCCACCACTATCACCTGGGCCCCCTGCGCTAGCAAAAAACGGGTGATTCCCTCGGCAAACCCGCGCACCTCTTCAAGCGTGCGTGGGCCGTAGGGCACATGCGCCTGATCGGCCAGGTAAAGCACCGGGTGTTGGGGCAAAAGGGCACGAATGGCGCGCAGGACCGAAAGCCCTCCCACTCCCGAATCAAACACCCCAATGCAAGCCGGTTTAACCCCGTCGCCCATCATGCGCCGCCTGTACCAGTGCCTCGAACAGCACCCGATGCTGGGGTGAGTTCTGCCGGCGTTCAGGGTGCCACTGCACCCCCACCGCAAAAGGATGATCCGGAATCTCCACGGCCTCGATCAGGCCATCGGGCGCCCAGCCCACGGGCTTCAGCCCCGGTGCCAGGCGTTCAATGCCCTGATGGTGGTAGCTATTCACATTGAACTCGCCCGCCCCCACCAGGCTCGATAATCGGCTTTGCGGCTCAACCCGCACCGAATGCCCTGTTTCCTCCGACCAGTGGTTTACTACCTGGCCCAACTGCTCGGGGAGGTCCGCATAGAGCGTGCCGCCAAGCGCCACATTGATGACCTGAATGCCGCGGCAGATTCCCAGGAAAGGCCAGCCGGTTTGAACGGCCAGGCGCACCAGGGCAATTTCGGTGGCGTCGCGGCGCGCATCCACCCCGTACACCCTGGGATGCAGCGCTCCCCCATATAGGGTGGGATCCACATCCGCTCCCCCGGTTAACAGCAAGCCATCCAGCCGCTGGCGGACTTCGTGAACCGCTGCCTCTTCGAGCAAAGCGGGAAGCAATACTGGAATGCCTCCCGCCTGCTCAATGGCCGTTACATACAACTCATTCAAAACGAACGAGCGCTCAGATTCTTTTTGTCTGGATCCTAATGTGATACCAATAAGCGGCTTAATCACACCCAGCGCCTTGACTAATCGGTTTGTTCAACCAGGTAATTCTGCAATCCCATGTGGGCAATCTGATCCAACTGGGCTTCGATCCAATCGGCATGCTCCTCTTCATCCTGAAGGATGCTCTCCAGCAAAGCCCGAGTGCCGTGGTCGCTCTCCTCCACAGCCAGCCGGATAGCGGCATTATAGGCTTTCACCGCTTCATATTCGGCTTGCAAGTCGTCCTTTAACTGGGATTCCACATCCTCCCCGATATGGAGCGGATTTAACTGGCTGACAATGGGTTTACCCTCCAGAAAGATAATCCGCCCGATCAATTTTTCAGCGTGGTGCATTTCGGTGATAGCGCGTTTCTCAATGGCCTCATGCAATTTCGCATACCCCCAGTTCGCACACATCTCCGAATGCACCATGTACTGATTAATGGCGGTCAATTCATCCGCCAGCAGGTGGTTAAGAACCTCGATGACCTTCGGACTTCCTTTCATGGCTCGCTCCTTTCCCTCACTGAATTTTGACGGACAATCAAGGGTTTTTACCGGCTCCTCCCTTTTATTATAGCCCCAAACCAGTTGTGCCCCTGCATCTCAGACCTCCCAATCCTCCACCTCGTGATAGGGGATCGGGGCAACCTCGCGGCGCATTTCCGTCCTCTGCTGCGCGGGTGCCGGCATTTGGGGATAGTAAAACGTCTGACGGAGTGCCCAGGTGAGCGGTCCACTTTGACGGTAGCCGTGATAGGTCCCCCAAAATTGCGCCCAGCGGAAGCGCACAACATTCCACCACTCCCGCCGCCAGACTCCCTCCTGCCTGGCCACCTGCCAATCGCTCCACACATTGCTCAACCAGAGGCGTAGTAAATCCCGGATGCCAAAGCGCTCATGCGGGTAAATCTGCTTGAAAGCCATTCCCTCCCGACGATAGCGGTTATACACCCCGCGCCAGGTCTCGCGATGGATGTGAATGACCTCGGCCTCGGCCACGTAACTGATGGCATATCCCTGTGCCTGCGCCCAGCGTGCCCAGGCCAGATCCTCCAGCGCGGGCAGTGATTCGTCATAAGGATGCTGTTCCCACAACGACCGCCGAATTGCCGCATTGGCATTATTACAGAAGGGATGCGGTTGGCGAGGAATGGAATGATCGGGATACCAGCGGCGGAAAATCTGGTGCTCCGAGAATTTGGTCACCGGATGGCCGCGCTGCTTGCCATAGGTCAGCGCGACCTGTGGATCATTGAAGGGCTCCAGCAAACGCTCCAGCCAGTCCGGATAAACCGGGTACACATGGGCACTGGCAATCACAATGAACGGCGCCGTTGCTTCACGAATGCCGTAATTGAGCGAACGTCCGAAGGTGAACTCCTGCGGGCTGATGTGGGTGATCTTAACCCCATGGCGACTTGCAATGGCAACCGTAGAATCCGTTGAGCCCGAATCAACCAGAATCACCTCGACATCGCGCACAGTCTGATGGCGAATGCCTTCCAGCAGCCGCCCAATGTGTTGGGCTTCATTATAGGCGCGAATAACCACTGAACACAACGGCATGGCTAGGTCCTCGCTCCCAACCCAATTTACCCCGATAACGACAGAGACGCCGGCATCTCCTCGAGAATAAAGGGCTTCCCATCACGGACGCCCTCTACGATCACTTTCAGTGTGGGTGAATTTTCGGGCAGCAGCGCCGACCAGGCGAACGGCTTGAGACGCACAAAGCCCGGCCAGATGCCATCTTCTTCCAGATAGGCATCGAAGGGTAATGAGGTCACAAATAACTGATAGTACAGGAAACGCCGCGCTTCCCGAATGAATTCCGGCGGCACCTCAATGTGTTCGGCACGCAGAAAAGCCTCCACCTGACGCAAATAGGCCTCTGCCGTAGGTGGGAAGAACACCGTTGGGTATTGGGTGTAGCGTGCCCGTCCGGCACACAACACCGGCACCCCCATGATAGAGGCCTCTAAACCAATTGAGTAGTTGTAAACCATGACGAACTTCGAGCGTTGGATTAACGCGTAAGAACTGAGGTATTCGCGCGGGCCCACAAAAACCACGTTGGGGAGAGTGCGCACCCCCCGGCGTTCCACCCAGGCTTCTACCGTCTCGCGGCTTTCTTTGCCGGGGCGCAATTCATCCGGATGCGCACGGATGACAAAGAGGGTTTCAGGATGAGCGCGCATCACCTCCAGCACCGCATCCAACCAGGCAAACATATCCGGAAAGAGGGTGTTGGCGTGGGGCTGACTGGTATCAAAAATCACGTTGGTAAAGACGGGCACAACCTGCTGAAAAGCGCTCAACCGCTCCTGCCAGGTTGCATCCAGGTCGCGCATCTCGGGCCAGAAGCGAATGCCGGCCATGGTGAACTGCCCCTGAAAACGCTGGGAAAGGTACGCATCCAGACGGTGCTCCCGTTCGGGCGTAAGGACAAAATCCTCAGGAATGTGAATAGGATAAGCCGTGGCTTCGCCCTCGGTGAAGAAAGCCGAAAAAGGACGCAACCCCACCTCGTGAGTGATCACACGAATACCGCGCTGCCGGGCGATCCAGCGAGCAGTGGCTTCGGGGTAAAACTGCCCGTTGAAGACCACCACGGCCATGGGGTGAACGCGTTCCAAGAGCGCCGCAAACTGCTGTCCCAGACTCCATGCCGAGAGCATGTAACGACGATAAAGCAACCGCGTAGGCGCATCATCTTCCAGGGTGTGGCGGCGTAAAATCCAGCGGATGGCTGGCAAGACCAACGCCCCCAGCGGCATCTCGCGGTAAGCAAAATTCATCAGCGCCGGAAGAGGTAGATCACGAATGGCTTGCTGTAATTCTGCATCTTCCTGATAGACAAACGTCGCCACATCGGCGTGGGCGTACGTGGCCCGCGATTGGGCCTGGCAGGCCGCGCACGGCGGCGGTTGGGTGGGGTCATCGCGCTGAGTGCCCAACACACACGGCTGCAGCCCCCCCTGACAGACAAAATGCACCACTGGCGTCCCGCTCAGGCGTAAAGCCCAGCCGGTGAGCAGCGAAAACGCGGCATTGAGACTCATTCCCACCAAACGGGTTGAGGCATTGAATAGAATCACCGGCAGCGTGCGCGCTTCGGCAGGAGCCTGAGCCGCCACCCGGCGTGCCAGTAGGCGCAGTTGCAGGTTATACTGCCAGCGGCGCGCTCGCGTGCGTAGAGCCCGCGGTAACCGATTCACCTTCTGAAGCACAGCAGGCAAGGGCTAAACTCCAAAGCGGCGTAGTTTACGGAGAGAGGGCAGTTCACTCTCATACACGCGCTTAACGCCATCGCCCAGCGCTTGCTCGGTCACGCGAATGTACTTGACCAGACGCTCGAACCCGCCCGGTTCTACCGAGGCCGCCTGATCGCTCCCCCACATTGCCCGATCCAGGGTAATATGTCGCTCAATCAGACAGGCGCCCAGCGCTACGGCCACCACCGAGGGAATCAATCCCACCTCGTGCCCGGAATAGCCCACAGGGATGTCAGGATACTCGCGCTTCAGGGTCTGAATCATGCGCAGGTTGAGTTCCTCCGGCGGGCAGGGATAGGTGCTGGTGGTGTGGCAGATCAGCAGGTTATCGGCATCCAGCAATTTGACGGCTTCTCGAATTTGCTCGAAGGTGGACATACCGGTTGAAAGGATGACT
>FWWL01008845.1_pt1 | contig 12310 bp, 12 predicted proteins | sample 2228331 | NCBI WGS metagenome assembly FWWL01 (sample SAMEA103939775, study PRJEB20133) | metagenome | reverse complement strand
CCCGCGGGCGCCCACGGAGAGGTAGCGTAGCCTGGCCTAACGCGCGCGCCTGGAGAGCGCGTGTACCGATGAGGTACCGCGGGTTCGAATCCCGCCCTCTCCGCCACTCCCGCCCGGAACCCCGGGCGTTTTTTTTTATTACCCTCGATCGTGAAATAATTCCTAAAATTGACTTTGTGCATAAAAGTTGTAAACTATGAGCGTGCACAACGCACCCGTTGTTTTCAAGCCGGGCCACAGGGGGATTTTCGGCTGCCGGTTCCTCTTTCCTCACAAAGGAGGTCCAATCCATGCGAAAGTCAGATCCACCTCAGGGAGAGCCGGGCGCACCTGCCCAGGTACCTCCCAGGCGGCCTGCTTCTAGGGTGGTTTACCCGGAGCGCCGCCGCTTTGAACCCCCCACGGTTCCTACCGGTGTGGCACACGGGGAGCGGCGAGGGTGGCCGGAAAAGGGGGAGTGGTATGCGCAAATGCGGCGGTTTCTGATCCGCCGCGCCGAGCAGCACGAGCGCGAGCACGAGAAGGACGAATGCGGACGCGATCGCCGCAAGGGAGTGATGCCGCGTCCCTACCTGGATGCCACCAGCAACTTTGCGCCCCAGATCAGCGCTCTGCGGGTGGGCGAGGCCGGCAGCGTGTCCTTCACCGTGTGGAACGATGGCAACTGCCCGGCCTGGACGTGCTACGTGGAGATTTACGAAGGCCCGGCCGGCTACACCCATCCCCTCTCGGCCTATGAACTGCGTGGGCGTGCCATCATCACTCTGCACCCCGGTGAGCGGCGCGAAGTCACCCTGCCCTGGGTGCGCCAGCGCAAAAGCGGGCGGGTGGTGGGCATGGTGTATGACCCCCTGCTGGATCCGCGCGGCTTCGAGGTGGTGGGGCAGTTCGACCGCCACATCACCAGCGTACATTACCAGAATCTGGAGTGACCTCATGCCGAAATATGCCATTCATCATATTGTGCTGAACGATGCGATTGGGGTGCTCCTGGGTGCCAATGCGAGCACCGCGCGCAACGCGGGGGCCGAACTGGCGGCCAACATGCCCATTGCCAACCTGGGCGCGGTTGGGCCGGATCTGCTCTTCTGGGCGCCGGACTACGAGATAGTGGATAAGTTCTACCGCCTCTACCAGAACTACGCCGAACTGCGCGATCTCTACAACACGCTGGTTCAGCCCATCCGGGATATACGCGATGCGGTGGTGGAGCCCCTGGAAGCGGCGGTGGAGACGCTGGCCCCCTCCACGGTGGCGCTCATCCGCACCCTCATTGAGCAGATGAAAGCCACGGCGGATCTGTTTAAAAAAGACGGTGCAGACCGGGCTGTTTGCGGGCGTCCTCACCGGGGCCGACCTGATCACCGATGCGGTGGGCTTCCCCAGCCTGGCCGCGGGGCTGTTCCAGATGTTCGTGCCACCCCTGCAGTTGGGGCAGGGCGAGAACTGCTGGTACTGGTTTGACATGCTGCACTACCGGCGCACCGGCGATTTTGGCCGCCGCCTGGTAGAAAACGCGCGCGGCGGCCCGGCCATTCAGCGTGCCTACGCCTACGGCTACCTCTCCCACATCGCCACCGACCTGGTTGGGCATGCTTACGTCAACCAGGTGGTGGGCGGGCCGTTCCGCCTGCAGGTGCAGCGCCACGTCACGGTGGAAAACTGGATGGATACCTGGAAGTTCCAGCAGTACTACCAGCGAGATATCAACGCCCACCTGCTCAACACCCTGGGCCTGCCCGCGGCCCTGCCGGGCGAGGTGGGCGACCTGCTGTTTAAGACCTTGCGCGATACCTACCAGAACGTGGATCACCCGCGCCGCCTGCCCGGGGATGGTTTTCTCACCCGCGCCCAACTCGATGAGACCTACGAGGTTTTCTACAAGGTGCTGGAACTGATGCGCGATCAGGCGGTGGAGCGCCCCGAAGAGCCGTTTTCGGGCGTGGCCGACATCCTGGAAGGCGCGCTCAACGACCTGCTTGAGCCGCCGCCCGCACCCCCTTCCATGCCCAGCGGTTCATCGTGCTCCCTGGGAGATATCCTGTCCTTTGGGCTGACTTCCAGTTCGCGCGATTGCTACGAGTCTTTCTTCAAGGAACTGGAGAAATGGCTGGAGTACGTGGGTGAACTGCTGGCCTGGGCCTTTGAGACCCTGCTGGACCTGTTTGATCTGCTGCTTTCGCTTTTGCTCTCCCTGCCGATCCTGGTACTGCTGGCGATCCTCTACGGTTTGCAACTGCTGCTCTACGAGATCATGCAGATGGTGCGCACCACCCTGGCCCTGACCGGCTTCATCTACCCCATTCCCGCCGACCTGAACGATGCCCACGGACGCAACCTGACCACGCCGTTTCAGGGTGGACTGGTGGGCTGCCTGGACCGCTTTCGCGAAGCCATGCTCCCGCGGGGGGTGTACCCGCGCCTGACCAACCTGACCGTGAGCCACCTGGTTTACCCGCCGCCGCTGGGCGAGCCACCCCTGACGGTGGCAAACTTCGCCCCGCCCACCGCCGATACCACGCCAGATGTGTTCATCAACCAGGAGCCGCTCAACCTGGATGCGCTGGCGGCCTATGCCGCCTCGCCTTCACCGGCGCGCACCCGCGCCCTGTACGACCGCTGTTTACGCATTGGCAATGCCACCGACCTGACCGCTTTCATCATCGGCGCGGCGGCGGATGCCAACGCCTCGGAGTCGTTGCGGCAACTGGCCCACACTAACTGGAACCTTGATTCCGACCGCGGCTACGGTTACAAGACCTGGCTGGGCGCCCTGCCCTTCAACTTCATTCAGCCGGTGAGTGAGGCCTTTATGGATGCAAAGGTCACCCCCGGGCTGGATGTCCCCTGCCCATGAATTCAAGGAGAAAATGTGATGGCTGTTGAACTCTGGATTGATGATGGCAATCCCTGGTACCTGAGCCCGGATATCTGGACCGTGCCCAGCGATGACCCCAACGATCCGCCGGGGGTGCCGTATGCAAATGTCTCGGCGTACGTGTGGGCGCGTGTGCACAACCGCGGCACCTCGGCGGTGAGCAACGCCACCGTGCGCTTTTACTGGAGCAACCCGGCTTCGGCCATCAACGATACCACCGCCGTGCCCATTGGGGTCAGCAATGTCAGCCTGGCGCCGGGCGAGACCAAACCCGTGCTGTGCGTGATGCCGTGGATTCCGCAGTGGGTGAACAACGGGCACGAATGCCTGATTGCCGAGGCCTTTGCCCCCTCCGACCCCCTGCCGGCGCGCTCGCCCGCCACCCCCTACAATGTGCCCGGCTGGCGGCAGATGGCGCAGAAAAATCTGACCATCGGCTATGCCATGCAGAAGATGGGGTACTACGTGCATCCCTTCCTGGCGGGCAATTTTGGGCGCGGTGAGAAGGTGGAACTGCGCGCCCGACGCGCCTCGCTGGACCTGCTGCGCCCGCTGCTGCCGGGTCTGGGGCTGAAAACACTGCCCGCCGAGGCGGAGGGGCTGGAGCGCTTCGGCGTACAGCCCTACCGCTGTGGTGACCCCCTGCTGGAGCGTCAGCGTGCCGAGATCACGCTGGCACTGCCCCCACGTCATCAGCAGGGGGTGGCGCTGGTGGTGCGCCTGCCCGAGAAATTTGACCCCACTGGCGGCGCGCTCTTCCTGGTGGAGCAGGTGGAAGAGGACCAAGTAATCGGCGGGGTGGGGCTGTTGCTCTTGCCGGCGGAGGCTGCCCGTGCCCACGCTTCGGAAACCCAATCAAGGAGTGTGTGAGATGCCTTCTTCGGTTGCCGTTCAAATTCCTTATCGTCCGTATGGGGTATGTGTGCCCACCAACCTGATGACCCCCGATGGGTTTTTCATCGTCAACATGGGGTTGCAGTTCATTGAAGTGCAGATCACCAATGCCAGCAACAGCCTGTTGAAAAACGTGCGTGTGTACATTGAGGGTATCTCCGATGCGGGGGTGACCTACGCGCCAGGCGTGCAGAGCGTGGGGGATGTGCCGGCGGGGGCTTCCTTCCCGGTGCGCTTCCTGGCCAATTTTCACGATGCCACGCCGGGTGTGGCCCGCATCAGCCTGATTATCGAGGCGGATGGCTTCACCTTCCGCCGGGTGCTGAAAAAACTCTTTATCACCCGCGTGGACTACCACAAGCCCAGCCACACTTACAGCGTCGTCATGCCCCAGGGCACCATGCGCATCGTCGTGCACCGCGCCATTGTGGGCCCGGAGAGCCAGCGCTGTAAGGAGGATCGGGGGGCCTTCATTGCCCTGCTCAAGGATGTCTCTTACGAATGGGTGCCTACGCCGCCCTACGAAGGCGTGCGCGGGCCGTTCCCGTATGAAGACCCGTGGTGGAAGATTGCCCTGGCCATTTTGGCAGCTCTGCTCCTGCTGGGAGCCCTGCTGTATGATTACTTCAGCGATGGTGACCTGGATGGAGGCATGGTGTCGGTGAGCGGCACGTTCGAGGAGACCGATCCCTCGGTTTCGTGCTGTACCTCGGTCAGTACCTCGGCGAGCGACACTGGCGACTGGGTGGCCCGAGGGTTGTACGGCGCAGTCGGAGCGGCGGCCGCGGCGGCGATTGCCTCCGATGGCCCCGACCTGCACTACCGGGGTCAGGAGGCCACACCGCCCCGCACGGGTGAAAAGACCCTCAGCGAGAAGGTACGCCTGCAGATTGAGTACCCCGAGGCGCCGAACCCCGGGCGCAAATTCCCCATTGCGGGTAAGTGGGAGTACACCCGCACCACCACCAGCGGCGTGTACACCCACGCGGCGGCGGATGAGCGTGAGAACCTGCACTGGCTGGATTCCTACGAAGTGGATGCCCCCGCGGTGCACGATCGGCTGAGCGGGCCGCTGGTGATCCGGGCGCGCTTCAAAAAGCCAGATGGCACCTACTACCACGGCAATGGCCTGTACGTCTCGGCGGTGCTGGTGAGCACCTACGGGGTGGCGCGGCGCTTTGAACTCAAAGACCACGGCATGGAATTTGACAAGAAAGCCGAAGATGGCTGGTACACGGGCGGCTACACCTTCAAGCCCGGCAACCCCGAACTGGCCGCCACCCACGCCAGCGCCGAGCGCTACGACCGCCCGGGGTACTGGTACCTCTTTGTGTTTGCGCAGGACGTCAACACGGTGCTCCAGGGCACAGACCCCTTCGAGGCGGCGCACACCATTAGTGGCTTTGTGCTCACTTCGCAGTTGGAACTCAGTTTTGAGAAGCCGTGCCAGTTGCGTCACGATGCGGTCATCCAGGTGCTGTGAGCCCCTACCGCGTTCGAAAACCTTAAGAGAACCGACCCGCCCTGAACCGGCGGGTCGGTCCCAAAAGTGGGGGGGAAGCGGGGGGGAGATCAGGGCGCGGCTTGCTGTTGTAAATGGCGCACGTAGTTGACGACATCCCAACGCATTTGAGGCTCGGGGAGGTTTTCGATCAGGGCGGGCATGCGCCCCTCGATGCCGTTGGTGATGGTGAGGAAGATGGCACCGTCGCTTAACTGGCGCGCGTTGGCCTCCGGTGCAACCAGGTTGGCCGGCGGGTACTTGACCAGGAAGCCGGAGAAGGACCCATCGCCCTTGCCCGCCGGCCCGTGGCACAGGGCGCAGGCCACATCGTAGTAGGCTTTGCCCCGCGCCAGCGAGGCTTCATCGGCGGGAACGGGGTTGGTGGGTGCCCCCAGTTCGGGGATGTAGGCGGCGCCCTGCACGGGCACCGAGCGCGGCGGCAGGGGCAGGGGGTCTTCCATGACGCGGTAGGAGGGCTGAATCTCCATCAGGCTGATCCACTCAATCTTGATAATATCGTAGGTGAAGAGCAGGCCAATCGCCAGCGGGCTGGCCAGGATCACCAGGACGATGAGCAGGCGCTTCATCACGGCCATAGACGTTCCTCCTCGACGTTGTGCACAATCTCGGCGCCCAGCGCCCGCAGAGCGGCGTGGATGTCTTCCTCTATCTGGGCCGGACTGCTGAAGAGGATGCCGATGTGACCATCGCTGACCTTGGGGTGGTAGCCGCGCGGCCCGAAGGAGGGGGAGATGGTTTCCACGAAGACCCCGATGAAGGTACTGATGAGCAGGCCCAGCATGGTCAGTTCGAAGATAACCACGATGGAGGTGGGGATGGGCTGGAAGGGCATGGCGGCGACGCGAATGGGGTAGAGCAGGGGCGTTCCGAAGGACAGGAATACCGCCACCAGGAAGCCGACCACCGCGCCGGCCAGGCCGATGCGCCCGACGGTGGTCCAGGCCATGGGACGCCCCAGGATGCGCTCGGAGTAGGGAATGCCGGAGATGACCGAGATGTCGTGGTCGCTCACGCCCAGCGCGTGCAGGCGCGAGATGGCCTCGGCGGCGTGATCAATCTCGGTTTCTTTGAACAGTGCCAGGTGAACCACATTTGCACCCATAGAGGCCCTCCTTTTATTCCAATTCGGTGACGCTGGGCACTTCGGCTTTGCCCACCCTGCGCAGGGTGTGGGCCATCTGGCCTTCTTGCACCTCCCACACCGGCACCAGCGGGATCAGCCGTGAGGCCAGCAGGTAGAGCAGGAGGAAGAGCGCGAACGTGCCGATGACGATGCTGATTTCGGTGGGGCGCGGGGTGTAAACGCCCCAATCAAAGGGCATGCGCTGGTGTCCCAGGGTCAGCGGGATGATGGTATAGCGCTCGGCGTACATGCCGACGTTGATCAGCAGGGTGATGATGAACATGGCCCAAGGAGTGCGGCGGATGGTGCGGTTCCACAGGGTGAGCCAGGGGATGAGCACGTTGCAGATGAGCATCAGGTACCACACCCAGGCGGCGGGGCCGGTGGCGTGCAGGGTGAGGATGCGCCGCGCGGCTTCCTCTCCGCCGTACCAGGTGAGCAGGTAGTCGTTGAAGAAGAAGTAGGCCCAGGCCATGGAGAAAACCAGCAGGAGTTTGCCCAGGGCGTCGAAGTGTTCTTTGCGGATGAAGTAGTCCATGTGCTGCATGGTACTGCGCAGGACGAAGAGGATGCTGACCACCGCGGCTACGCCGGAGAGGATGGCGCCGATGATGAAATAGGGACCGAAGATGGTGGAGTGCCAGCCGGCTACCACCCCCACGGCAAAATCCCACGAGACGATGGTGTGGACCGAGAACATGACCGGGATGATGGCGAAGGCGAAGATGGTGATGGCCCGGCGCAGGCGGTGCCACTCGGCCTCGGTGCCGCGCCAGCCCAGCGCCAGCAGGCGGTAGAGGGCGTGCCGCCAGCCCGTGGTGCGGTCGCGCGCCATGGCCAGGTCGGGCACCAGGGGCAGGTAGAGGTAGATGGTGCTGCTGAGCAGGTAGGTGGTGATGGCCAGGAAGTCCCACACCAGGGGGGAGCGGAAATTGGGCCACAGCCAGCGGGCGTTGGGGTAGGGGATCATCCAGTAGAAGACCCACACGCGCCCCAGGTGGATGAGGGGGAAGAGCGCGCCGGCGGCCAGCCCGAACGTGGTCATCAGTTCGGCGGCGCGGGTAAAGGGACGGCGAAACTCCGCCTTGAAGACGCGCAGGATGGCCGAGACGAACGTCCCGGCGTGGCTGATGCCGATCCAGAAGACAAAAGTGACGATGAAAAGGCCCCAGAAGACGGGGCGGCGAATGCCGGCCAGGCCCATGCCGGTGAGGATCATGTTGCCCCAGGCGCCGAAGAGGCAGATCAGCACCACCAGCGCCAGGCCGATGACCCAGGTCCAGTAGCGGCGTGAGGTGGTGGTCATGGCTTCCATGACCATGCGGTTCATCTCCTCGCGCGGGCGCGGGTCGAACATCAGGTGCTCGCGCGGATCTTCTTCGACGTGGGCCGCCGGTAAGACCGTTTCCAGAGGCTTGGACTCAACCGCCATGGTTTCCCACTCCTTTCAGGTAAGTCACGCGGGGCAGGGTGCCGAGTTCTTCCAGCAGGTGGTAGCGGCGCTGGCTGCGCGCCAGTTGGCTGACCCGGCTTTCGGGGTCGCTTAGATCGCCGAAAACCAGGGCTTCGGCGGGGCAGGCCTGGACGCAGGCAGGCTGGATCTCGCCATCGCGCACTTCACGCCCTTCGGCGCGGGCTTTCTGCCGCCCGCGCACAATGCGCTGGACGCAGAAGGTGCATTTTTCCATCACGCCGCGGCGGCGCACGGTCACATCGGGGTTGAGGTACGAGCGCATTGGCTCCGGCAGTTCATAATCGAACCAGTTGAACACGCGGGCGAAGTAAGGGCAGTTGTTGGCGCAGTAGCGCGTGCCCACGCAGCGGTTGTACACGGCCAGGTTGATCTGCTCTTCCTCGCTGTGCACCGAGGCGTAAACCGGGCAGACCGGTTCGCAGGGGGCGTTGCCGCACTGCTGGCACATGACCGGCTGGAAGGTGGGGGTCACGGCGGGGTACTCCCCCTCCCAGTAGCGCTGGGTGCGGATCCAGTAGAGGGCGCGCCCGTAGGCCACTTCATCCTCGCCGACGAAGGGCACGTTGTTTTCCATGGAGCAAGCCGCGATGCAGGCGTTGCAGCCGGTGCAGCGATCCAGGTCTACCACTAATCCCCATTTTGCAGGTCGTTCTTCAGCCATGGTGTTGTCTCCTCTCGAAAGGGCTAGTGTTCGCCGTAAACGCCGTCTTTACTTTCCACGCGCGCCAGGGGGCGGCGGCGCCCGGTGGGCGTCAGGGCGGCTGGGGTACCGATAAAAGCGGGGTCGCCAGCGGGGTTGGTGGCGGCGGGCAGGACCTGGGCGGGGTTGCAGCCGCGGCCCTCGGCCCAGCGCCCCAGCGCGGTGTGTCCCTGCCCGAAAGGAATGGCGATGGTATCCGGGCGGATGGCGGGGTAGCGGTACACGCTGGCTTCCACCGCGCCGTAGGGGGTGGTGATGCGCACCACGTCATCGTCCTTCAGCCCCAGGTGCTCGGCGGTGGTCGGGTGGATCTCCACCCAGGTGTTCCAGGTGACGGTGGTCATGGCATCGGGCAGTTCTTGCAACCACGGGCGGTTGGCGCCGCTGCCATCGCCGAGGTGGTTGGTGTAGGTCAGCAGGTAGAACTGACCTTCCGCGAGGGCAGGCGGCGGGGTAAGCGTCCCAAACGAGGCCGGCAGGCGGGGCAATTGGGGGGCCGGCAGACCGGCGGCGGGCGTCCACCAGCCGCCGTGTTGCAGCCAGCGGCTCCAGAAGGTGAGGATCTCGGGCGCGGTGTAGAAGCCGCCGGCATTGAGGAGGGGGAGAATCTTCTGCTGGATGAAATCCACTTCATCGCGGTAGGGCAGCGCGCGCCCGATGGCCTGGGCGGCGGCCAGCAGCACATCCACGGTGGCGCGGGTGTTGTAGAGCGGCACCACCACCGGCTGTGAGGCCGACCAGGCAGGGCGGTCGGCGCCGGCCAGGCTGCGCTGGTAGCCGAACGATTCCAGCGCCGAGTGATCGGGGAAGATGTAATCGCTTTGCAGGGCGGTTTCGTCGGGGAAGGAGGCAAAACTGATTACCAGGGGGACGTTTTCCAGAGCGGCGGCAAAGCCGAGCGCGGCAGGCAGTTCAAACAGCGGGTTGACGCCGTGGATGAAGAGCACCTCAATCTCGCCGGCCTGCATGCGCCGGACCAGATCGCTCACGGCGGTGAGGGGGGCCGGGGTGGCTTCAGCCGGCGTGAGGAACACGCCGCCGGGCTGTCCGAGGTTGTTGACCAGCGCATTGAGCGCCAGGACGGCCTGGGCGGTGACCAGACCGTTGGGCTGGGTGAGGGCGCTGCCGCCCACCAGCGCCAGGGGCCGCTCGGCGGTGGCAAAGGTCACGGCCAGGTCTTCGAGTTGGGCGGCGGGGATGCCGCTGACCCGGGCGGCTTCTTCCAGGCTGACGGCGCGGAACGCTTCTGGCACGGGCAGGCCGCGCAACTCGGCCACGCGCCCCCCCAGCGCCAGCGCCACATGGGCCTCACTGCCCGGGGCAATGGGCACCCAGCGGTCGGCGTTGCCGGCGGTGAGGGACTGGCGCGGTTCAAAGACGATCAGTTCGCCGCGCCGGCGCGGGTTGCCCTGGCGCATGCTCCCGTAGGCGCGGGTGTAGGTCACCGGCGACAGCCAGGCTTGCAGGAAATCGGCGCCGAAGGCCAGGGTTACCTCGGCCTGGGCCAGGTCGAAGTAGGGCAGGGCCGGGGTGTCGAAAAGGCGTCGGGTGGCTTCGAGCAGGGTGGTGCGCCCATCCAGCGCGGCCAGCGCGCCGTAGCGCAGGGGGGGCGGGGCGCCCAGCGCCTGCGTTAGTTCACTGACCAGATCAAACAGGTGATCGGGCACCAGCCCCAGCAGAAAGGCAATGCGCTCGGGGGGCTTTTGCAGGGCGCTGCCCACCACCTGCACGGCTTCTTCCCAGGTCAGGTCGCGGGGCGGGGAAGTGGGCTTGCCGCGTCCCTGGAAGCGCGGCCCGCGCACGCGGTCGGGGTTGTAGAGGCCCTGCTGAGCGGTCAGGCCGCGCGCACACAGGCGGCCGCGGTTGACCGGGTGATTGGGGTTGCCTTCAATGGTCAGTGCACGCCCCTCGCGCGTGCGCACCAGGATACCGCAGCCGGCGGGGCACTCGCGGCAGGTGGAGGCGTAGTAGGTGCTTTCGCCGGTCTGGTTGTACTCGGGCATTTGGGTGTAGGGGCGGCGCACCACGTAGCGCGACATGGGGCCGCAGCCGGTCATGACCGCCGTGGCCGCCGCGCCCATGGCGGTGAGTTTGAGGAAATCGCGCCGGGTAATCTTCTCGCTCATGCTGCTCCTCGATTCATGGCGTGGGGGTTAGTAGTGGCAGGTTGCGCAATCAGAGAGGCGCACGAAGTCGTTCGGGCGCATGCGCTGATGGCAGTCCAGGCACCAGCCCATGTTCTGGCGCGGCTGGGGCAGGGCTACCGTCATCTGAGAGACGGGGCCGTGGCAGGTCTCGCAGGCGATGCCGGCCTGGACGTGGGGCTGGTGGTTGAATTTGACGAAATCGGGCTGGATGGCGACCGGCACCCAGGGGATGGGCTCGTTGCGCTGGACGTAGCCGGCCAGTTTCTCTAATTCGGGAGATTTCTTCTGCACCTGCTGGTGACAGCCCCAGCATTTGGAGATGCCGGGCAGGCCGGCATTGGGCCCCCAGGCCGCCGCCGGGTGGCAGTAGGTGCACTGGGCGCCGAGCGCCACATGCGTTTTGTGGGGGAAGGCAATGGGTTGCTCGGGGGGAATTTGAGAAAGGTAAATACCGCTGACAGCGCCGCCGAACAGGATCAGCAGGACCAGCGCCAGGGCGATGCGCACGCCACCGGATTGCCACCAGGGTTTTTTAACCTGCATCGTGTCTCACTCCTTTGCGTTTCAGGTTATTTGCGCGAGCGCAGAATCCACACCACCACCAGCAAGATGCCCACCAGCAAGCCGCCCAGCAGGAGGGCAAAGCCCAGGCTGGTGGCTATGGCTCCCAGGGCGGTCAGGATGCCGGTCACGAGGTTCTGAGCGGGGCCGCCGGGCAGAGATGCCGGCGTGGGGGCCTGCCCGGCCAGGGGCGGGGTGACCTGGGGCGCCAGGCCGCTGGGCAGGCTCTGCGCATAGGCCAGGACATCGCGCCCGTCCTGGGGGCTCCAACCCAGGGTGAAGCCGATGGGCATTTCAGGGGCGCGGGCCACGCCGAAGCGGGTGCGGTGCAGGAAGCGCCAGGGGTCCTGCACGGCCAGCGAGGCCAGCGATACCTGCATGCCCTGGTAGCGGAAGGTGATTTTCTGCCCATCCGTGCCGTGGCAGGCGGCGCAGGTCTGGGTGTAGAGGGCCTGCCCGTGTGCCGGATCGCCCCCCACCACCTTGCGGCTGACCAGGTCAATGTACTGGCGGTCGTCAATCACCCCCTCGCGGATGAAAACGGCCAGGGCCTGCATCTCGGCCGGGGTCAGGTAGGCCGAAAAATCGTGCTCGGGGTCGGGATTGCCGCTGAGCAGGCGGGTGAGGGTCTCGATGGGCAGGGTGCGGGCTGTGTAGATGCCGGGGAAGCCGGTGTAATTGGCACCGCTGCCCCAGGCGCCGTCTTTGCCCTGGTAGTCCCAGCCGTGGCAGGTGACACAGCGCCAGGTTTCCGGCCCGCTGAGGGTGTTGGTATGCTGGCGCGCCCAGATGGGGTGACTGCCGGCCGGGGGTGTGACGCCCTTGACCTCGGTCCAATCATCGTAGAGGCGGGCGCCGAGCACCAGGTCATCGGCGGGCGCGCTGCCCTGGGCCTGCGCGGTCCGAGACCCGGCCAGCCCGAACCAGGTGCCCATGATCATGAAAAGGAGGATAGCCAAACCAACGCCAGGTCGCTTCATAACCCGCTCCATTCACCCGCATTGTAGA
>FWWL01009086.1_pt1 | contig 12313 bp, 12 predicted proteins | sample 2228331 | NCBI WGS metagenome assembly FWWL01 (sample SAMEA103939775, study PRJEB20133) | metagenome | reverse complement strand
TTACAAGGATTGATTTAGAAACATGGGAAGCAAAGGAATTTCCAGAATAATAATTATATTGTTTGCAGGTATGATAATCTCCTGTTCCGGGGACAATGGGAGGCCAGGAAGTGGTTTTGAGGGACCGGGGCCAATTGCCATTGCACCAGATATAATCAATGGCGAGGGAGAGACCCTCTTTGTAGGTGGCATAACGAGCCACTTGCTCTATGGAGTTAATCTTGTAGATTTTTATCCGTTGGACATCAATGGCAGTGCTGATGGGAATAAGATAGATAACCTCTCCATCATAAATGATATTGCGGTGAGTTCTGATGGGAGATTGCTCTTTGCAGGAGGAGGTGCAATAATAAAGGTATATGACCTTCTTCATCCGGAATCACCTGCATCGTTTTCAATTGCCGGCTGGGTTACATCCCTTGTGAGTGATCCATCGGACCCGCGTCAGGTCTTTGTGACCTCCTGGGACGGAAAAGACGGAGGTCTGTATAGACTTAAAGTAAATATCACCGACTCTGGACCTCCCTCCCTTGAGTCAAGACAGACAGCCTTTCCTGGCATGCTCCCACTTAAAGTTATATTAAACTTACGATCACTTCAATTCTCCCCTCCCCTTCTCTATCTCCTCTTTAAGAATCCGCCATCAATAAGGGCCCTTGATTACTCTGCCCCAGATAGCGGTTTTGTCACGGAAATTCCCTTACTAAAGCCGCCGGAATACGCTACATTGCTCAACGATGGCAGTGCCTTTTATGTAATCTCCGGGGATTCAACGATTTCAAAATACGAGAGGAGTACCGGAATTGAAATTAATCAGGAAGAATCTCCGGGCATATCAGAACTTCCACGAACCCTTGATGGAGTTCCCATGAACATTGCGCCTCTTCCATCTACTTCTGATTATCCCGAGAGGGTAATAATTCCCGATGGCAAAGGGCACCTTGACCTCCTTGATGCATCAACAGGATGTCCTGTTGTAAACGTTTCATATACTTACAGAGGATTTACTGATGCAGGTGATGCATCAAATCCAACTCTGGAGGAGGTGTCACTCTCTCCCTGTAATACAAAAACAGAGGACTGGACAATAAGTTATCACGGGAAGATATTTGAAGCGGACAGAAGCACAGGAAGGACATACGGTTCCCTGGACATTTTCGTTGACGATACAGTGAATTTCATTGACCTTAAGGTTAATCCTGGTGATATACTTTCGGTGAGCACATCCCCTGTTGTCGGTGAATATACTATACTTGAAGTTATAAATAAGAATAGGCTCAGAGTTGACAGAACTTTCAGTTCTGACAGGGAGTCGGTCCTGTACAATATAAAGGGAGTACCTTATCTTGTTCGGGGAAGTATCTCAGGCATTCAGAAGAAGCGAGCGTACGAAAACGAGCCATACTCAAGCGATAGAGGTGCAATCGGATTTAAGATAGTTCCTAAAGAAAAGCCCGCCACAGAGGGTGACACATTTTATTTGAGCACAATGAGCCAAAGAATCAGACTTGAGGGATTGCCTTATGGGATTGCCATTGATTCCTCAAATCGGATCTATATTTCTAATTATGGTTCCAACAGCATCTCCGTCATTGATCCTTTACAACTTAAAGTTATAGACACACTGAGGTAAAGGCTGATATTATATTTAATGCTCCTTACCCATTTAGTAATGAACTCCTGATCCAGATTTGTGCTATAATTTTTCTATGGACATTTCTGATACAATTGCTGCAATTGCCACTCCGCCGGGCAGAGGTGGAATAGGAATAATCAGGGTTTCCGGCACAAGAGCTCTTGAGGCAATGCAAAAATTGTTCAGGAGCAGAAACAGATTCATATCCCCGGAACCCAATAAACTCTATTACGGGGACATCATTGACTTAAAGTTGAATATCATAGATAGGGGGTATGCTGTTTTTATGAGAGCCCCCTATTCCTACACCGGAGAGGATACAGTTGAATTCCAGTGCCACGGAAGCCCTGCTGTTTTGAAGAAGATAATTCTGTGCCTTAATGAAATCGGGATAAGAAATGCGGAAGCAGGGGAATTTACGCGACGGGCTTTTTTGAACGGTAAAATGGATATCCTTCAGGCAGAGGCAATCCTTGACCTTGTAAATGCAGATTGTGAAAATGCTTTAATGATTGCCATATCCCAGTTGAAGGGCGACCTTTCGGGAAGGATTGAGAGGTTGAAAAATGAGGTTATCAGGGTGCTTTCAAATCTTGATGCAATCATTGACTTTCCAGAGAGCGTTGACGAGGAGAGTGACTTAAAAGATATAGGGAAGACATTGAATGGAATTAAAACCGAGATTGAGGCTCTCCTCTCTTCCTATAGAACAGGGAGGGTTCTGAGAGAGGGGCCTCTCTTTCAGATGGTTGGAATGCCGAATGCTGGAAAGAGCAGTATATTTAATGCGATTCTTGGAAGGGACAGGGCGATAGTTCATCCAAGCCCTGGAACTACAAGGGATTATATTGAGGAGGAAATAGTGCTGAATGGCCATCTTCTCCGGCTTGTGGATTCAGCGGGCATCCGGGATCCCAGGGACGAGATTGAAGAGGCCGGGATTATGAAGGCGATGGAAATATTCAAGGGGGCAGATGCATTCATCTTTGTAATTGATTCTTCTGAGAAGATAACAGCAATTGACAGGATACTGATAGATAAACTCCGGGGAAGGCGCGGAATAGTTGCACTTAACAAATCTGACCTTAAGATCTCAATAAAGGAAGAGGCAATATCTCAATTGATTCCTGGATGGAGAATTATTTATACCTCTGCAAAGACCGGGAGAGGGATTGAGGAACTGAAGACCGAGATAATCCGCCTCTCGCAGGACTTAATCCCGAGATTTGAGCCAGGCATAATAACGCAGGCAAGGCACTATGAATGTCTGAGGAAATCTCTGAATGCAATAGATGGTGCAATAGATATACTTAAGAGTTCTGGAGATATCGTCCCCTGTTCCGATGAGATCAGGAGGGCACTCAAATGTCTTGGTGAACTTACAGGAGAGGAACTTGAGGAGGAGGTTCTTGATCGTATTTTCAGCCAGTTCTGTATCGGGAAATAGAATGTTTCACGTGAAACATTTTAATTGAGTTATCTATTTTTCTCTGATATTATCTGATTCTATGCCTGAGGATTTTGACATAATTGTTGTGGGCGGCGGTCACGCTGGGTGTGAGGCAGCCCTCGCGGCCGCAAGAATGGGATGTTCTGTGCTATTGATTACAATGGAGAGGCAGAAGATCGGGCTCATGTCATGCAATCCTGCAATTGGGGGGATTGGCAAGGGTCAGCTTGTCAGAGAGATTGATGCCCTTGGTGGTGAGATGGCAAAGGCAGCAGATGAGACCGGTATTATGTTCCACAGATTAAATATGAGTCGGGGTCAGGCAGTGGTTTCCTCAAGGGTTCAGTGCGATAGAAATCTTTATAATCAAAGGATGGTAAGGGCGGTCTCAGGAGAATCCGGGATAAGAATAGAAGAGGGGATTGTTAATCGCCTGATTATAAAAGGAAATTATGTGGTTGGGGTCCAGACTACATCCCAGGATAAATACTTCGCCAGAGCAGTTATACTTACCACAGGCACGTTTCTAAATGGCTTGATGCACTTCGGGCTTACTCAGAAAGTAGGAGGGAGGTATGGTGAGCCAGCGTGCTCAGGATTAACGGAGCAACTTCAGAGATATGGCTTCAGGACAGGCCGTTTAAAGACGGGCACGCCGGCAAGATTAAAGAAGGACACAATAGATTTTTCTGTCCTTGATGTTCAGAATGGAGATATTCCTCCTACGCCCCTATCCTTTTCAACAGAAGAGATAAATAGAGAGCAGGTCCCCTGTTATATAACCTACACAAATGAGAGGACAAAGGAGGTGGTGCTGAGGAATCTTGATAAGTCCCCGCTATATTCGGGTGTTATTGTGGGAATAGGTCCCCGTTACTGTCCCTCCTTTGAGGATAAGTGTGTAAAATTTAAGGAAAGGAACAGACATCAGGTATTTCTGGAGCCTGAGGGCCTGGAATCGGATGAAATCTATCCCAACGGGCTCTCCTCCAGTTTGCCGCCGGAGGTTCAACTTGAGTTTTTAAGAACCATAAAGGGGCTTGAGAATGTGGAGGTGTCAAGGTTTGGATATGCTGTGGAGTACGACTTTGTGGATCCCACACAATTGAAGCACACGCTGGAGAGCAAGATTATTGATAACCTGTTTCTTGCAGGACAGATTAATGGGACATCGGGCTATGAGGAGGCAGGAGCACAGGGCCTGATTGCCGGAATAAATGCGGCTCTTAAGATAAAGAAGAAAAAAGAGTTCATATTACAGAGAAACGAAGCATATATCGGCGTCTTAATTGATGACCTCGTGACACGGGGGGTCACAGAACCCTACCGGATGTTTACATCCAGGGTAGAGTTTCGCCTTCTTTTGAGAGAGGATAACGCAGATATGCGCCTGAGAGAAAAGGGTTATATGCTTGGACTTGTGGGCGAGGAGGAGTACAGGCGGTTTAAGGAGAAGAAAAGGATGATTGAAGAGGAGATAGCCTATCTTTCACAGCGCGTCCTTTATCCTGATGAGAAGACACAGTGTATCCTCAAAGAGATGGGAACTGAACCAATCAAAAAGCCAATTACCCTTAAGGAACTGCTCAGAAGGAATGGGATTACCTACGAGATGATAAAAAAATATTTTGGAGGTAACAGCATAGATAAGAAACACATTCCTGTGATAGAGACTGAGGTTAAATTTGAGGGGTATATTAAGAGAGAGATTGAAGAGGTTAAGAGATTTCAGAGGGCAGAGTCGGAGGCGATACCACCTGATATCAACTATTCCACCATACCGGGGCTTTCAAAGGAGTTAAGGGAGAAACTGGAGAGGATCAGACCCCAGTCCCTTGGTCAGGCATCAAGGATTCCAGGTATGACCCCTTCTGCATTGTGTATTCTCATGTACACGATAAGGGCACTTAATAATGGAGTGAGGAATGGAAGAGGGTGAACATAACCTTGAATCTATATTAAAGGAAGGACTTGAGGAGTTATCCATAAAGGCTACAGAGAAAATTATAGAGGATTTCAAAATATATTTTAGAGAACTGGTTCTGTGGAATAGAAAGATTGACCTCACAGGGCTTTCAACGGAGGAGGAATTCGCAATCAAGCACTTCATTGATTCTCTCCTTCCTGCGCCCTTTATAAAGACAAAGGCATTTCTTATGGACATAGGCACAGGAGGGGGCTTTCCCGGAATTCCTTTAAAAATTTACAGGCCAGACCTGAAGGTACTTCTGCTCGAGGCATCAGAAAAAAAGGTAGTCTTTCTAAAGCACATCATTAGAGTGCTCGGGCTCAAAGACATTACACCAATTAACCAGAGGGCAGAGGATAGGGGATTCAGGAGTATAATGAAAGAGACCCTTGATGTAGTTATCTCCCGTGCCTTTACTAATTTCAGGGACTTTTTTGATATTGCAAGATTGTATGTAAAGAAGGGAGGTTCCGTGATAGGGATGCTTGGCAGGGAATGGGAGTCAGCAGTAAAAGAGGCAGAAGCGCTCATCAGGATGAATGGCTTCGTGATTCACAGAACGGAATGCTTTGAACTTCCAAGAAATATGGGCTCAAGGGCGGTAGTTGTGCTTGTGAAGGGCTAATGTTTCACGTGAAACATTTTTTCTTTTACTTTTAAAGGACTATGTGGTAATTTTGTTATAATTTATGGCAAAGATCATTGCAATAGCAAATCAGAAGGGTGGTGTTGGAAAGACGACGACCGCCATAAACCTTGCTGCAGGACTTGCCATGGCGGAGGCAAGGGTGCTTCTTGTTGACATTGACCCCCAGGCAAATGCTACAAGCGGACTTGGAATTGATAAAAACACCAGCGAAAGGACGATTTATAATGCCCTTATAGGTGAGTGTCCCATTGGAGATTTAATCAAGCCAACGGAGATACCCCTTCTGAGCATTATTCCTTCAAAGGTTGACCTCATAGGTGCTGAGGTAGAATTGCTTGAGATTGAGGGCCGGGAATTCCTTTTAAAAAAGAGTTTAAAGGAGATTGAGAAAGATTTTTTATTTATAATTATTGATTGCCCGCCCTCCCTGGGGATTCTTACAATAAATGCCCTTACCGCAGCGGACTCACTGCTCATTCCACTTCAGTGCGAGTATTATGCCCTTGAAGGGCTTTCGCTTCTTCTGGATACAATGCAGAGGGTTGTTGAGAATCTGAATCCCCGTCTTGTAATAGAGGGAGTTTTACTTACAATGTTTGATGCCAGGAATAATCTGAGCCATCAGGTTGCTGAGGAGGTTAAAAAGTTCATGGGAAACAAGGTTTTTAAGACAGTAGTTCCGAGAAATGTGAAGATTTCAGAGGCGCCGAGTTTTGGCAAGCCGGTTATTATTTACGATGCCCATTCCCGTGGGGCAAACAGTTATATTGAATTAACGAAAGAGATACTTAATAATAATGGATATATAAGATTAAAATAAGGAGGCAGATGTGGAAAAAAGAAAGGTTTTAGGCAGAGGTCTTTCAGCACTGATTCCTCCTGCAAAGAAGGAAGGTTTCCTAACTATAAGTATAGAACAGATTGTGCCGAATCCTTTTCAACCGCGAAGGAATTTTCAAGGGGATGATATTGAGGAGCTTGCCCGGAACATAAAATTAAATGGAATAATAGAACCACTGATAGTGCGAAGGAAGGAGGGATTATTTCAGTTAATCTCCGGGGAGAGGCGATGGAGGGCTGCCCAGAAAGCGGGGCTCAAAAATGTGCCGGTTATTGTAAAGGAGGCATCCGATAAGGAATGTCTTGAACTGGCACTCGTTGAGAATCTTCAGAGAAGAGACCTTAATCCAATTGAAGAGGCAGAGGGATATCAATCATTGATTGATAAATTCGGCCTCACTCAGGAGCAGATTGCAGAGAAGGTGAGCAAGGACAGGGCAACTGTAGCAAACAAATTGCGACTCTTAAAACTCCCTGACAGGGTGAAGGAGGCAATAAGAAACGGTTCAATAACAGAGGGACATGCGAGGGCACTCCTTACAATTGATGGTGCTCAGAAAATAATTTCCGCCCTTGAAGCGGTGATCAAGAAAAATCTGTCAGTAAGGGAAACAGAATCACTTGCAAGGCGTATGAAATCGGGAAGAGAAGGGACATCAAAGAAAGAGAATATTCACATCAGAAATTTTATTGAGGACCTCCAGAGGAGTATTCAGAGAAAGATTACTATCCACCTCCAGAAAAAAGGGAGCGGATGGTTGAGGATATTCTTTACAGATATTGACGACCTTGAGGATATAGCAGCACGACTAAAAAAGTCGTGAAAAGGTTTGACAATTTTTAGTTTGGATGATAAAAAATAATATTTTATGTTGGGCAGGAGGAAAGATATTATGTTTGAGAAGAAAGAGACATCAACGGTAGAGGAAATGCATACCCTCCTCGGGAGGGAGTCAAAATTTGAGGGGAAACTTGTATTTGATGGGATCGTTCGGATTGACGGAAGGTTCAATGGAGAGATTCATGCACAGGGTAAACTGGTTGTGGGAGAGAGCGCCCTGGTGGAAGGGAAGAGCGAGGTCGGTGCCCTTGTGCTGAATGGCGAGTATCACGGCGATGTTATTGCTCAGGAGCGCGTTGAAATTACACGAACCGGCAAGCTCTTCGGAAGTCTTAAGACGCCCATTCTTGTCATAGAGGAGGGTGGAACCTTTGACGGAACCTGCGAGATGCACCGTTCCGTTAAGGAGAAAACCACCGGAGAAAGTGAATGAGAAATGTTTAACTTTGAGGAAATTCTTAAAAATGAAATATTAGTCAGTTTTATTATAAATCTTTCAGTTTTTATAATTGTCTGGAGAGTTCTCGGGTGGTCTCTTTTTTCTGCCTTCAGTGATACCTTTGAAAAGAGGAGGGAAATGGTTGAGGGTCAGAAAAAGAGAGCCCTGGCCCTTCGTCTCCAGTCCGAAGAGATTGCGAAAGAGTATGAATTGAGAATCAGCACAGAGAAGGCGGAGATTAAGAAGATCATTGAAAAAATGCTTGCAGAATCCGAGGTGGCTCAGAGAAAACATATTCAGTCAGCACGGGAGGTGGCGGCTCGTGAACTTGATGAGGCAAGAAAGAAAATTATGGAGGAGGCAGAGAGGGTGAGGGAAAGCCTCAGGAAAGAGGTGCCATCAATTGCTCTCAGAATGGCATCAAAAGTGATTGGAAGAGAGGTAAGTTTATTATAATGTACAAAAAGATTGGAGTAATTATATTTATTCTAAGTATTATAACGAATGCCAGTGCTTCAGAAGGTGATGCTTCTTTCTTCAGTTTAAATTTTTTATGGTCAGTAATTAATTTTGCCCTTCTGCTTTATATCTTGTATTACTTGAATAAAAAATCACTCCACATCGGCGACTTTATAAAAAACAGGAGGGCGAAATTTGAGAAGGAGGTGGAGGAGGCAACAAAGGAAAGGGAGGAGGCGGAGCGTCGTTACCAGGAACTTAAGGGAAAAAAAGAGAATCTTGAGAGGGAGATCATAGCCCTTAAGAATCAGGCAATGGCTCAGATGGAGGTGCAGAGAAGAACAATTGAGGATAACGCAAGGACGATGGCTGAGCGAATCAAGAAAGAGGCGAAGACGATTGCAGAGGCAGAGATAGCAAGAATTCGCAAGGAGATTCGCGATGAGATCATTGAACTTGCCACAAAGAAGGCAATTGAATTGATAAAAGAGAAATTCTCTGATGAGGATCAGGAGCGGATTGAGAAAGAGTTTATTGCGGAGGTTAGGAAGAGGAGGATAGTTTGATGTGGGAACGAAGGGTTGCACGCAGATATGCAAAGGCACTTATTGAATCTGTTGGTGTGAGGAATATCCAGACACTTGATAAAGATATATCCCTTGCTGAGAAGTTGTGGACAGAAAGCCCTGTTGTTCGCCTGTGGTTCTTAAATCCGGCGATAAAAAAACATGAACGAGTCAAAAAGATAGAGAACATTATAAAAAATATTGCATTCTCGGATACAATGAAGAATTTTTTCCGTCTCCTTGCATTAAAAAACAGGCTGAATCTTTTGCCGGAGATAATACAGATTGCGAAGGAGTTATCAGACGAAGTGCAGAACAGGGTTCGTGCGGAGTTTATTACAGCAGGTGATATAAAAAGGGATTTCCTTGAGACAGTAAAAAGGGTGCTTGAGGAGAAACTTGGAAAAGAAATAATTATAACGCCAGAGATAGACAGGAGAATAATCGGTGGTGCAATTTTAAAAATAAAGGGGACAGTTTTTGATGGTTCGTTGATTACTCGATTGAACCGATTGAAGGAAAAGTTAAAGGAGGAAGGAAATGGAGTTACGGGCTGATGAAATAAGTAAGATTTTAAAAGAGCAGATTGAGGGATTTGAAGAGACCTTTGAACTCGCCGAAACCGGGATTGTTTTATCTGTTGGAGATGGAATTGCAAGAATCTACGGACTTACAAATGTGGTGGCCGGAGAATTGATAGAATTTCCAAACAAAATTTACGGTATCGCACTCAATCTTGAAGAGGACAGCGTTGGTGCTGTGATTATGGGGGAGGATATTCACATCAAGGAGGGTGCAGTTGTAAAAAGAACCGGGAGAATAGCAGAGGTGCCCGTTGGTGAGGCATTGTGCGGAAGGGTGGTGAATGCCCTTGGTCAGCCCATTGATGGACTGGGGCCAATAAAGACAAATGAATACAGGAGGATTGAGGTTAAGGCTCCAGGGATTGTGAAGCGACAGCCGGTGAAGGAGCCACTCCAGACAGGAATCAAGGCAATTGACGCCATGATTCCAATTGGAAGGGGTCAGAGGGAATTAATCATTGGTGATAGACAGACCGGCAAAACCGCAATCGTACTTGATACAATTATCAACCAGAGAGACACCGATGTGATTTGCATTTATGTGGCAATTGGGCAGAAACGCTCAACAGTTGCGCAGGTGGTGGATAAATTAAAGAAATACGATGCGTTAAAATATACAATTGTTGTTTCTGCAACAGCGAGCGAGCCATCTCCATTACAATTCATTGCTCCATACTCCGGCTGTGCTATGGGCGAATATTTCCGGGATAATAAAAGGCACGCAGTAATATTTTACGACGACCTTTCAAAGCACGCCGTTGCTTACAGACAATTGTCCCTTCTTCTGAGAAGACCGCCCGGGAGAGAGGCATATCCTGGAGATATCTTTTACCTTCATTCCCGGCTTCTTGAAAGGGCTGCAAAGCTGAGCGATAAGGAAGGCGGTGGTTCTCTGACAGCCATTCCAATCATTGAGACGCAGGCGGGGGATGTTTCTGCATACATTCCAACAAATGTCATTTCCATAACGGATGGGCAGATATACCTTGAGTCAGATCTCTTTTATTCAGGCATCAGGCCTGCAATCAATGTGGGACTTTCTGTCTCCAGGGTTGGCGGCGCCGCCCAGATCAAGGCGATGAAACAGGTTGCAGGTCGCCTGCGCCTTGAACTTGCTCAGTACAGGGAGATGGCTGCATTCGCACAGTTTGCATCGGATCTGGATAAGGCAACGCAGATGCAACTTCATCGCGGAGTTCGTCTGACTGAATTGCTGAAGCAACCGCAGTACCAGCCCATGCCCGTTGAGGAACAGATAGTTGTCATCTTTGCGGGAACAAATGGATTCGTAGATGAGTATAAGGTGGAATCACTCAGGAAATATGAGAAAGAACTGCTTGCATTCCTGAAAGCACAGCATCCGGATATATTGAAAGATATAAGGGAGAAGAAAGTAATAACTGACGAAATAAGAGAAAAATTAATTCAGGCACTCAAGGAGTTCAAGGAGGTCTTTGTTCCTTAAATGAGAACACTCAGAGACATAAGAAAAAGGATCAGAAGCGTCAGAAATACGCAGAAAATAACCAGGGCTATGAAGATGGTCTCCGCAGCGAAACTGAGACGGGCGCAGGCAAAACTCATTGCCTTTCGCTCTTATTCTGATGCCTGTGAATCAGCCCTTCGTTTGCTTTTAAGCAGGGCTGAATCACCGCGACATCCATTTTTAGAGGAGCGGGAACAGAGGGGAAATACAATTGTAATTCAGGTTGCTGGCGACAGGGGGCTTTGCGGTAGTTATAATGTAAATATTTTTAAAGAATTTGAAAAATTCAAGGCAGTTCATGGAGATAAAAATTATGAATTTATAGCAATTGGCAGACGGAGCAGGGATTATGCTAAGAAGAAGAATTACAATATTCTAAAAGAATATATTATGCTCGGTGGATTTTTCACAACAGAAATTTCAAATGAGATCAAAGAACTTGTTACAAGAAGATTTCTTTCAGGAGAGGCATCGGAGGTATATCTGCTCTTCAGCAGGTTTGTGAGCGCCCTTTCACAGAAACCAACGGTGAAACAACTCCTTCCAGTAAAATTAGAGAATCTGGAGTCCCTTAAAGGGATTGACTATATTTATGAGCCTGATATTAATAATGTCCTTGATGTTCTGTTGCATCAGTATATCTTTTCTCAGATTCACCGCGGTTTGCTGGAGGCATCGGCAAGTGAGTTTGGTGCAAGGATGACCGCAATGGATTCAGCGACAAATAATGCAACAGAGATGATTGATATTCTCACATTGCAGTTGAACCGTTCCCGTCAGGCATCAATTACGAAGGAGTTGATGGATATTATAAACGGCGTTGAATCAATGAAGTGATACTTTAAAGGAGGAGAGCCGTGGGAAATGGGATTATAAAACAGATTGTTGGTCCGGTTATTGATGTTGAATTTCCGGATGGGGATCTCCCGGAGATTTATACCGCATTAAAAATTACTAACCCTGCAATCAGTAATAAGGAATGGAACCTTACAGTTGAGGTTGCACAACATCTCGGAGAGAACACAGTGAGATGTATTGCAATGGATTCTACAGAGGGCTTAAGCAGGGGACTTCCTGTGCTCAATACTGGCGCACCGATTACTGTCCCCGTGGGGAGAGAGATCCTTGGAAGGATTCTTAATGTCATTGGCGAACCTGTTGATGAGGGTCCGCCTGTGAAGGCAAAAAAAATGTACCCAATTCACAGGCCACCACCAGAACTTGTAGAACAGCGAACCGAGGTTGAGATGTTTGAAACCGGAATTAAAGTGATAGACCTCCTTGCCCCTTATCCAAAAGGTGGTAAGATTGGACTCTTCGGTGGTGCGGGAGTTGGTAAGACAGTGATAATTATGGAGTTGATTCATAATGTCGCAATGGAACATGGTGGGTTT
>FWWL01003903.1_pt1 | contig 12313 bp, 5 predicted proteins | sample 2228331 | NCBI WGS metagenome assembly FWWL01 (sample SAMEA103939775, study PRJEB20133) | metagenome | reverse complement strand
AGACTCAGATTTTCAATGAACATGAGGCGACCCTTTTGATCGCTAAAACCCTTAAGTTGACGACATTGGACTTCGAGTCACGCCGACACTGACACGCCAAGTGGTAGATTGTTCTTATGAGTGTTTTGGGGGGCAAGTGGGAAGAAGTCTCAGGTTTTGAGCCAATTTATGGCCTAAAGTGGGAAGAATAATTCGTAAATCTGCATATCATGGGTGCGGAATGTGGGATACAACAAAGCCAAATTGCCCTAAAAAAACGGTGGCAGAAAAGGTGACACTGGAAAATGTGAACAGCCCGAGATTTTGCGCGAAACCAAATAAGAACCATTTCTCGGCGCCGTTATCGCCCTAACTGCACGGACAAGCCTACGCCTATTGCGGGTATTCCACCCATGGCGGGCTGGATGCTGGGGCGAAGCTGCCAGCTGAGGTTTTCGCCCACATCAAAACGGGCTAAATGGGCATCCACGAAGGCATCAGCAGCAGCCAAGAAATAGGCTAAGCCGATACCCACGGCGTTTAGTTCGACGTATCGGCGCCATTGGTCGCGGTATCGGCGCAGGGCTACGGCATCCAACTGATTGTACGGCGGCTCCGTAGGATTGGTGTTCGGATCGCCATCTACTAACCACTTGTAGTTGTCGCGCAAGGCGCGGTATTGCCTCACATTAGCTACCTCGGAATACACCAGTGTGCCTAAGGCACCGTAAACGATGGGCAGTTTCCACCACTTCTTGTTGTACACCTGTCCGGCTCCGGGTAGGGCTAAGGAGAGCACTACGGCTGTGCGCGGATTGGGATAATTGCCAAAAGTTCGCTGCCAATAGTTGGGATTTGCAGAGCGCAATTTTGCGCCGGCAGTGTCCGCCATTTGCCCTGTTGCCTCACCCAAACAGCAAGCTGTAGCCAGACATACACACAACACCACTTTTAGCCAGCCGCGGATTACGGCTGCGCAGGTATGATGATATGGAGAATGAAAGGATAAAAGCCGGTTGCTCAATATCAGGGTTGAATGTCGTTGAGGTTGCGCAGGACAAGCTGGCGCCCGTTGAAATCGGAGACGATGGCTGTCAGGGTAATAGGGCCGGTGGGCGTTGTGGCACTGGCAAAGGTAGCATACGATTGGGTAAACATAGGTATGCTGCCCGTAGCATCACTGACAGTCTTATTGCCCGAAAGCGGTGTGCCAGCCCCCGAAATGGTAGCGCCGACGATACGGACGAGGGTGCTCTCCCACTCTTCGGCGTTGGCATTGATCTGGTTAATGGTTGTTGTCCGCACCACGGGTATCTGTCCGGAGGCCACTACCGCCGAGCGGTCGAGCGGTACGTTGTTGACCTGGAGCAATCCGTTGAACTGGCTCAGCTCCTGGTTAGATACATCCACCTCGATTTCATCGCCGAGATTATAGCTGTGGTTGGCCGTAAAACGCACGAGGATGCCAGAGGAGCCGTCGAGCGCCTGCACATAGGCATTTCGGCCGTTCAGGTTGTTGCCGATGCGGTCGGAGATGACGACCCCTCGAATTTTTCTATCCGAAGGCGCCTGGGTGGTTGTTCCGGTGAAGAGGGCGCGCAGATCGCGGATGCTCATCAGCTGCCCACCTACACCACTGCACCGGTCGCCGTTCATGTTCACGTCGCTGAGGTCGCGGATGTATATCTGCAGCGTAGTGCCAAACACGCTAAGCACGCCGGTGATGGTGCCGTTGCCCGTGGGTGTTGTTTCGCCAGCGAAGTCGGCGTAGCCGCTCGTGCGCAGCACCAGTTTGTTGCCCGAGCAGTCCATGAGGGTGCGGTTGATGCTGTTTTTCGTGATAGGGTCGGCGTACGTCCTGCCGGCATCTGCGGCGATGAACTGCACGCCTTCGAGCCGTATAAGTGTGCTAATATGGCTGTTGTTGAGTTCATTAATGCGGACAGTACGCGGCGCTGGCGCTCCTACCATGGGACCTTTGACGATTTTTCGACGCACCTGGGCCTCCGTCAGGCCCGCGCTACTGACGGTGCCGCCTTGTTCGAGTACCCCGCCCGACAGCTGCACTAAGTTGTTGTAATCTGTCAGGATGAGGTCTTTGCAATAGATGAAGATCTGGCGGCCTATGGGAAACTGATTGTACAGAAAGCCATCGTTAAAGCGCACTTCTATGCCGCCGCTGGCGTCCTGAATGACCAAGCTCTTGTAATAGTTGCCAGAGCGGTCGTCCATGACCACCACTCCTCCGATGATAAGGTCATTTTTGATAGTGTCAAACCCTCCAGGTGTAATGTGCAGGGCTTTGAGGTCGGCAATAGAAATATTGGGCGTTACGTCAACTGGTTCGCCGCCTACGGGTGGTTCGTCAAATTCGCGTTTTACACAGCTTAAGAGGCTAGCCAATAGAAGGGCAGTAAAGGCGAGATATAGCCAGTGCTTATTCATGGATAGAAAACTTTTTTTCATAATGATGGAAGAGTAGCTGTTTTACTTGGTATTACATGCGCAAGGCTAAGCTGGCGAAGTAGTTGATGCCTGGAGCATACAGCACTTGATTGGTGTACAGGCGCGGGTCGGTGGTATCGTTGCGGTAAGCATTGCGATAGGCATCGCGACCGGATACAATGATGTTCGTATTGTTGAGCAGGTTGTTTACGCCTAAGTTGAAGTAGAGGAAGTAATTGCGCCGTATGCGCCATGATTTGCCGCCAAAGAAATCGAGGGTAAAGGCGGCTGGCGCTTTTTGTTGGTGCAGGATGAGGTTCCATATTTCGGAGCCGCGCTCGAAAGGTTCGACGAAGCCAGCCGTTCGGCGCGTTTGGTCAAAGAGGAACCAAGAGTTATCGGCCCAGTTGAGGGTCAGCGAGGCGAACCAGAATCGCTTGCCCTCGTATCGTGCGCTGGCATAAGCCGTGGTTTGTGGCGTACGCGGCACGTAAAAGTTCTTCTGGTAAACGGTAACGCCATCCAGGATGATATCAGCCGTATTGTCTTGTGTGAGGAAAAGTTTGGGGCGATTGGTGTAGATATATTCCCCCAGGTTAGCCGCCGCCGTAAGGGTCAGCGGTGTGAGTGGGCGCACCTCGATGGCTGCTTCAAGGCCCATGTGGCGGCGATTAATGTCTGTCAAGAGCGAAGAGCCGAAGACGCCAGTAGTAGGAGCGTAAAAGAGGAAATTGTCGTACTCTCCATCGAAGGTAGTGTAGTAGCCCGTCAAGCGCGCGCGAGCCAGCGGAGCACGCCATAGGTAGCCGCCTTCGACACTGTTAATGGTATAGGGCTGAGCATCAATGGATTGGTTGCGAATGCGCGGGGAGAGGAAAATATCGCGAAACAACGGCGCGCGTGTGCCATGAAAACCATGAGCATAGACATAATGGCGGCCGCTGAGTTTGTATGTTAAGCCCGCCTTTGCACCATAAGTAATGAAGGTATGCTTCTTGGAGTCGCCCAAGGACTCATCGGGAAAGCGCCCATTTTGCATGTGGCCCGTTCGCCAGAGGGTGGTGAATAGGTTTTCAACGGCCGCAAAGACAAACATCCGCTTGAGGCTGCCCTGCGCCTGTAGCCAGCCCATTCCTTTTCGGATGTTTTCATCGTAATCGAAGCCGAAAATCTCCCCTTCGCGCACGATGCGATTGGGCGTGCGTAAATCATTATCGCGAGCCGATGGGTTGTCTGGTACGTCTTGTTGCGCAAAGCGGTCCCAGTCCACAATGAAATCACCGCCCAAGAGGTCATCTGCGGTTTTGAAGTTGCGCCCCAGGTAATAATGGTAGGAGGCACCGCCATTGAGGGTGAAGCGCTCGCTAAGCGTTTGGCGCAGCACGGCATTGAAGCCAAACTCACGCGCATCGCTGCGGAAGTCGGCCACTACATACTGCGAGCGTTTTCCGGTAACATTGTTTCCTGGTATGCCGTTAGCGTTGAAAATGGTTTCGGTCGAGATGGTGTTGGCTTCCCAAAGGCCGGCCCAGTCAATTTGGCGGAGGTTTTCGTTTTGGCGCAGCATTTCGGCCCATTCGGCAGCTTGCTGTGGGTCTTGCAAGGCGGAGGGCAGTCTGCGGTTAAAGTCGGGTTCTGGATTGATGGCGTTGAACCAATCCAAGCGAGTGAAACCGCTCTTGCCACTTTGCGCAAAGCCCATCACCATGAGGCTCGTTTGGCGCGAGGGTTTAAAGTCGTAACGCAACAGGGCCAAGGGCTGGTGGCTGTGGCTGACGTAGCCATTGCGTTTTTCTCCATTCCAATAGCCCCAGTATGGGTTGTATCGGGTAGTGCCAGCCAGATCAATCATTTCTTGAAAAGTATCGCCCACCCGCCCGCGCACCGTGGGGGAGCCGAGTATCGTCAGGTTAAGGGCATGACGCTGGTTAAACTGCTTGTCCACAGAGAGGAAATAGGCATAGCCATCGAAGAAGGTGCCTTCGTACCAGCCTTCCTGCGCCCAGCGTCGGCTGGCGGAAAACGAAACCGCCCACCCTTTGGGCATCAGGCCCGTGTTGGCCGTCAGCATGACCCGATGCCGATAGGTACGGTTGCTGATGGCATGCGAAACGCGGATTTGCTTACGCTGAACACTGGCGCGAGTATCAATAAAAGAAGCGCCTCCAATTTCGGAAAAGGCAAATTCTGCAGGCTCTAACCCAATGACACTTTGGCGCGCGCGCAATACATCGTTGAGGCCGCCCACTTCACCGAAGAAGGTAATGCCCGACTCTGGGTCGTTAATATTGAAGCCATTGAGATAAAGGGGGAAGTTCTCCGAGTCGTAGCCGCGTTCGCGGAAGCGGAAGGTGCTCCAACCAAAATTGGCCGCCGTCTGGAACACATCGCGCGAGGCGTGCAGCAAATTGGCCACCTCACCCGTACTGCTGGTTTCCTCAGCCTCCTCTATGAGTATAGTGGGAATGTCCGTGATGTTGGCCTGAAAGCTCTTAGGGTCGCGTTGCAGTTCGATGAATAGCTGTTGCTCAGGGTCACCCAGAATAGTAACGGACATCTCAAAGGGCAAATAGCCAAAGCGAGATACCGTGAGGGTGTAGGTACCTGTCGGCACTTCAAAAATGACGAAGCGCCCGCGCGAGTCGGAAGCTCCAAACAGCCCTGTTTGAGACAACACCACGGCTGCATCTACGATGGGAGCGTTATTGTCGGCGTCAATGATAAGGCCTCGTAAGGTGGTTGTTTGGGCGCTAACAGCGCATGCCCACAGGGAGAACAGGAGGAATGTAAGCGAACGAGTCATGCGTGAATAGAAGAAAGAATGGTACCTCATTGGCCATAGGGCCGAGCAAAGGTAGAAAGGCTTCTACACCTGCGCAGAAGGTTGCCGTAAATTAACGTAGGCGTTACTCGCTCCACCATCCCGTAAGGTGCTGATTACCTTTGCCCAAAACTGCTGCGCTGTGCTTATGAGGAAATCTATACTCGTATTGCTTGTGATCTCCCTGATGGAGAACGCCCTGCAAGGCCAATGCCCTATTACCGTTGACGCTGGAGAAGACATATGGCTGTGCCAAGTGCCGGCTTCGGTGCAACTGAATGGCGCCATTTACGGCAGCTACCTGAATTTTTCATGGTCTCCTACGGCAGGCATGCAAGGGGCCAACACACTCAACCCAACGGTAACCGTCAATGGCCCGGCCACCTTCGTGCTTACCGGCCGATCGGTGGACTTGAACAACAACCTCATCGAAAACGGCGACTTCGAAGGAGGAAATTACGGCTTCACCAGCGATTACACCTACAGCCCGACCAACTTAGTGCCGGAAGGCACATACGCCATACTGAACAATCCTCAGAGCGCGCACTCTGGCTTTGCGCCCTGCGGAGACCACACTTCCGGTGGTGGCAACATGATGGTGGTCAATGGCGCCGGCACGCCAGGTCTGAACGTGTGGTGTCAAACAGTTAGCATACAGCCCAATACACAATATGTCTTCTCAGCCTGGGTAACTTCCGTGCACTCTTCCTCGCCGGCGCGCTTGCAGTTTTCCATCAATGGCACACCCATTGGCCCTATTTTCACAGCACCCTCCACTACCTGTACATGGCTGAACTTCTACACCACCTGGAACAGCGGCAGCAACACCACGGCCAACATCTGCATTCTCAACCAGAACACTACACTCGGCGGCAACGACTTCGCATTGGACGACATCGTCTTTTCGCCCGTATGCACCGTTACTGACACCGTGCGGGTGCACGTCGTACAATTACAAGCCGTAGCCGCACCGGCCATTTCGGTCATTCCGTGCGAAGGCAGCCCCATTACCCTGAATGGTAACGGCTCCTCTACTGGCCCGAACATTTCCTACCTATGGGAAACAGGTAATGGCAATATTGTGTCAGGAGAGACCTCGCTGCAGCCAGTGGTGAATGCTGCTGGTGCTTACACGCTGAACGTCATTTTCAATAACGGCTTCGTCGAGTGTGTGCGAACGGCTACGGTGAACGTCATTCCGAGCAATAACCCCCTGACGGCCTGGATCGGGCCTACCCAACCCTTAGGCTGCGGTAACTCCTCAGTGCAATTGCGCGGCTTCACCAACCAGCCGGCCTTTGCCCAGTATCAATGGAGCGCTGGGCCGGGGGGCCATTTTATATCTAAACCCGACAGCGCCATCGTATGGGTTGACCAGCCCGGCATCTATACCCTTACCGTAACCAACACCATGACAGGCTGCACCGCACAGGCCACAGTTACGGTGGTAGCTGCCACGGAAGCACCTGTAGCGATAGCCTCGGCCAGTGTCTCGGAGTTTTACTGCACCACTGACACTTTTGATTTGAGCGGAGTTGGCTCCTCTGAAGGTCCGACGTTTACCCACCACTGGCAGCCCTTGCAAGGGGGGCGGATAGTGTCGGGTTCGGACTCACTTCATGCGCGCGCCAATGCACCCGGGCTGTACGTCCTGCAAGTAACCAACACCACCAACGGCTGCATCACCTACGATACCGTAGTAGTGGCGGATAAGCGCATCTTGCCCGTGTTGTCCATAGATACGCCTGCGGTGTTTACCTGCACAACTGACACCGTATGGCTATACGGACACGTGGACAGCGGCGCTGTTCGCATAGCATGGCAGGGGCTTGGTGGAGCACCCTTTGCCGGCGACACCTTCTCCGCAACCGTTGGGGCACTGGCGCCAGGCATCTACGTGCTGGTGGCCACCGACACGCTGAACTTTTGCATCGCTACCGATACGGTTGAGGTGTTAGCTGATACCTTGGCGCCACTGGCGCAGATTGCGCCACCCGAAACCCTCACTTGCCAGCAGCCGGAAATCGTCCTTGTCGGAACGGGGTCTTCGGAGGGCGACAGCTATGCTTACCATTGGCGATCTGCTGATGGCGGCAACCTCGTCGGCCCAGATACGCTGCTCAATGCGCGAGCCAATGCACCAGGCACTTACTTTCTGCGCGTAACTGACGTGCGCAATGGCTGCACTGCCGAGGTCTCTGCAACAGTCATAGCCGATGCCGACATCGTAGTGGCCGTAGCCAATGCGCCCGAAGTGCTGACCTGTGCGCGCACTACGGTACTGCTCAATGCCGACGGTTCCACTCAACAGCCAGGGCTTCAATATCTTTGGACGACATCCGATGGCTTGCTCCTGGCGGGTGCTAATACGCCTACGCCCACTGCTGGCGCTTCGGGTACTTACACGCTGCGTATCACTAACCCGGCCAATGGCTGCACAGCCTCCGATGAAGTCTTTCTCAATCAAGACACTCAGCCGCCGCTGATAAGCATCGCCGATCCACCCGTGCTTACTTGCCAAACCACCACTCTGATGCTACAAGGGCAAGCCACAGGCACAGGGTCGCTCCAGTACGAATGGACGGCCTCCGACGGCGGAAACATCATTAATGGCGCACAAACGCCGACGCCTGCCGTCAATGCTGCAGGCACCTACACGCTCGCGGTACTCAACACCGACAATGGCTGTTCGTCCACCCTCGCAGTGGTTGTCAGCACAGACACGGTAGCGCCCGTAGCACATCTGGTTCCGGCATTACCCATTACTTGCGCCGAGCCTGTACGGATACTGGATGGCAGCGGCTCTTCTCTCGGCCCTGGTTTTGCCTACCTCTGGAGTGCCGATGTAGGCGGTCGCTTCGTCGGTGGCACTGATGGGCCAACACCCGCGGTAGACGCCGCCGGTACTTACACCCTGACAGTCATTAACACAGAAAACGGCTGCACGCAGAGCGCCTCCGTATCCGTAGGCTTAGACACCCTGCGTCCGCCCGCCGATGCAGGGCCAGGCGGCTTGCTCACCTGTGCAGAGCCGATATTTACCCTATCAGCCAACGCCGGACAAACAGGGTCTTACCAGTACCTGTGGCAATCAACGGACGGCAGTTTTGTGGGAGCCCCTCATGCTCCAACGGTGAATACCACACAAGCTGGCACCTACGTACTGCAAGTAACTGACCCTCAAAACGGCTGCACCAGTACCAGCACCGCGCAAGTCCTGGCCGACCAAACGCCGCCTATCGCTGAAATAGTCGCACAGCAAATGGCCATTACCTGTGCCCAGCCAGCCCTCACCCTGCGTGCTGAACAGACCCAGCCTTCGTGGCAGTTATTGTGGACAACCACCGATGGGCATATCACCTCGCCCTCCGACGCTGCTACAATCTGGGTCAATGCAGCAGGTACCTACTTCCTCCTCGTTACTAACCCTCAAAATGGCTGTACAGCTTCCAATAGCCTGCCTATTAGCATGGACACCATGTCTCCTGTAGTGGCCATTGCTCCGCCAAAGCGCATTACCTGCGCCCAACCGGAAACTGTGCTCTCTGCCCACATCACTGACGCAGGCGCTGATTTTTCCTTCACCTGGATAGGCCCTGACCATCAGCCTATCACCTCCTGGTCGACGCTACAGCCTGTTACCATGCAAGGTGGCCAGTATGCGCTACATGTTACCTCAATCCCAAACGGTTGTACGAGTACGGCCAGCGTCATAGTGGACGAAGATAAAACGCCTCCTGTAGCTAACGCCGGTCAGGACACGGTGCTTAATTGCACCCACCCCACCCTTACACTTTCAGGAACCGCCCAGGGTATGGGGCCTGTACTCCTTCAGTGGGCTGCTGCCAATGGCGGGCACATCCTTTCAGGAGCTAACACACTTACCCCAGTGATAGATGCCCCCGGCACTTACACGCTGGTAGTTACCGACGCCCAAAATGGCTGCAGCGCTATCAGTAGCCTTATCGTCGTGGCTGACCAAGATGCGCCTCAAGCCTTCATTGCTCCGGCCGATACACTTACCTGCGCCCGCAGACAAATAGCGCTGCAAGGCAACGGCGCTCCTACGGCATCAGTGAGCGCAATTTGGACGGCAGAACAGGGCGGCCGCATCGTCGCCGGAGCCAGCGGCTTCTCGCCGGAAGTAGATGCTCCCGGCCGCTACGTGCTCACCGTCATCAACAATCAAAATGGCTGCACAGCCACCGCAGAAGTGGTGGTTGGTCAAGATACCATGGCTCCTGCGATAACAGTACCTACTCCACCAACCCTTACCTGCACCCTTACAACCGTTGCCTTGATGGCTCTACCTGATACCGCAGCCTTTGCCTACCAATGGCAGACCTTAGATGGACACCTTACCAGCGGCGCCAACAGCGCGCAGGCCACCGCCAACCAGTCCGGCGTGTATGTGCTCACCGCTACAGACCTCCGCACCGGCTGTTCTGCGCAGCGCGTGGCTGTTGTCGGCACCGACACCATCTCTCCTCGTATAACCATTGCTACGCCACCTGTGCTGACATGTGCTGTAACGCAAGTGAGCATACAAGCAGCCATCACCAACCTGCCTGCAGCCCTCATCAGCGCCCAATGGAACACAGCCAATGGCATGATAGTCAGTGGTATCCAAACGCTCACACCGACCGTTGCAGCACCGAGCAACTATACACTTACGGCCCAGAATACTTCCAATGGCTGCACAGCCATCAGTACGATAACGGTAACACAGGACACTGCTGCACCACAAGCGCACATTGCCACGCCGTTGCCCATCACATGCGCCCGGCGGCAGGTAACCTTAGATGCCTCTGCCTCCGCGGGTCGAGGAGCGCTGACATACTCCTGGGCAGGGCCTGTGCTCGTGAGCGGACAAGGCACAGCTACACCTGTGGTGGGCCAGCCTGGCACATACGCTCTTTCCATCGCCGATGAGGCCAACGGCTGCACGGCAGTAGCACTTGTTACTGTGCCTGCCGATACAGCGGCACCTGTTGCCAACATCGCACCGCCACCGCCCTTCACATGTGCGCGCACTGCCGTAGTGATTGATGCCACGGCTTCGTCGGGGCAAGTACCGCTGTTGGTGCAGTGGAGCACCACGGGCGGACAGATCGCTTCCGGCCACAATACCCTTGCGCCTACGGTGAGTGCACCTGGTTCCTATATTCTATTGCTTACCAACGGCCCTAATGGCTGCACCAGCACCGCCTCAGCCGTCGTGCAAGAAGACCGCATGCCGCCTGTCGCAAGTGCAGGGCCAGACCAGACGCTCTATTGCCAACAACCCGAAGCCATCCTCATAGGCCAGAGCACTACGCCCGGCCCATTGTCTTTCCATTGGACAGTTGTCAGCGGTGGGCCATTCTCTGCCGACTCCACTACTGCGCAGACGGCAACGCGCTCGCCCGGCACCTATCGGCTCGTCGTTACTCGACTGTCTAACGGCTGCACGGCTTCCGACGACGTACAGGTCAGTGAGGTGCCGCCTCCCGCTTTTTCGCCGCGCATAGAGCAGCCCAATTGCCACCGCAGTACTGGCATCGTTCATTTTGAAGCCATTAGCGGCGGGCAGCCGCCTTTCCAATACGCTGCAGATGGAGGGCTACAGTTCCGCCCCGTGCCCCAGTTCAGCGGCTTGGCACCCGGCACCTACGCGCTGGTGATGCGCGATGCCTTAGGCTGTACCGCCACCGCCTCAGCAGATATTGCACCGCCCTTCTTCCCGAAGATTGCCTTCGCCAGCATCGCTACGCTGGATTTGGGCGACTCCGTCCAACTGCAGCCTATACTCAACCTGCCCACCGGTCAAGTGGCCGATTGGCAATGGTCGCCTGCCGAAGGCCTCTCCTGCGATGACTGCCCAACACCCTGGACAGCACCTTTACACACCACGCGCTACCGCCTGCGCATCCTCGACATCAACGGCTGCCCTGCAGAGGCCACAGTGCTGGTACCCGTCAGCCGCCGCAGGCTCCTGTACGCGCCAAATATCTTCTCGCCCAATGGCGACGGCTACAACGACCGCTTTACGCTCTACGGCAACTATAGCGTGGTGGCCATCCGCTCCCTACAGATCTTCGACCGCTGGGGCAATCTCATCTTCGCCGGTCAGGACTTGCGCCCCAACGACGATACCTCCGGCTGGGATGGCACCTTCCGCGGGCAAAAGGTACAGCCAGGCGTCTATGTCTGGCAAGCCGTGGTGGCCTTCCTCGACGGTGCAGAAGAGGTTTTTGCTGGAGATGTTACTATTTATCGGTGAGGTGAGGAATGTTGTACGAAATAATTTCACCTGATAAGTTCCTGCGTCCATACATTGACATATATGCCACTCTTTCAGCCATTTATCAGGTTGTTCGCAATGCTTATGCAAAACGGGTTCAGGTGGACAGAGAATTTCAACGCAAGACCAATGAACTTGTGCAAAGCCAGGTGGCTGGAACATATCCTGATTTTAACAATGAGTATTTTGAAGTAAATGAAGAAGCAATTGAATACATTAAAAAGAAGAATGACACAGATAATGTAAAGGTGATTAACCTCATCAAGAGCATTGAAAAAATTGCGGATGAAAATTCAGACGACCCGTTTTTGATTGGCATTAAAGAAAGAGCTGAAGCCGTTAAAGAGATGTATGAAAACAGGCAACTCAGCACTCAGGAGGCTTTGGAGGAAATCAAAAAACTATATGAAGAGGATGAAAGACGAAGAAAAGAACAAGCTGAGAAAGGTTTTGATGGTTTGACTTTCTTTATCTACAGAACACTGCTTGACAAACAAATCAACAACTCTGAAGAAATTACTAAAGAGATTAAAGAGGAATTTGTCAATCACCCGAATTGGAAAACCAGCGAAAAAGAACTGCGAGAACTACGGCAACAGGTTTATTTTGCCATACTTTTAGAAGAAGATGATTTAGACAAAGCGGCAAATCTGGTAGATGAATTATTTACTCAAATTTTTAAAGCACTAAAACTTTAATCAATAATCATAAATCATAGTAATCATCTAACCAGCTAAAATTATAGTTAAGACAGATGGCTAAGTGGAAAGACAAAGCGGAATTTA
>FWWL01009080.1_pt1 | contig 12320 bp, 13 predicted proteins | sample 2228331 | NCBI WGS metagenome assembly FWWL01 (sample SAMEA103939775, study PRJEB20133) | metagenome | reverse complement strand
CTCCTCCTTTCCACAGCCAGAAGATAAGATTAGAACTATAGAACAGAAAAACATGAGCCGATGAACAGAAAGCCCTATCTTACCACTCTTTACATCCATTGACTTCATTCTAAACCCCCTTGTAACAGTGTAGTTTTCCTACGATTCATATCTGGCAAATGTTATCATAACTATATCTGGGTTGTCAAGTGGGTTGTATAAGTCGGAAGTAGCAAATCTTTTGTGGGGTATATTGTTTTAAAAACGGGGAGGAAGCAGGTCACATAGATACCTGTAGTATGACCTCCATAAACGTTTTGCTACTTACAAAGGATGCTTATTAGTTGACGATTTCAGGATTATCTATTATCATTTTTATATCAGCCGAAGTGGCGGAATTGGCAGACGCGCCAGATTCAGGGTCTGGTGAGCCACGGCTCGTTGGGGTTCAAATCCCCACTTCGGCACCACCTCCCAATAATTTAATCTTGACCGATGCCATTTGATAGGAGATAATAAAATCATGAAGCGGTTTTTTCTATTGTCAATATGGGTTTTTCTTGCCTGCGTGCCAAAATCAGAGATTGCGGTGCCTTCTCCACTGGAGCAAAAACCCCTTACAGGCGAAAGGGTAACAGGAGAAAAACTCAGATCCCGGTACGCAGGACTTATTGAGGCAATGCAGAGAGAGCTTAAGAGGGGGATGAAACTCAAATTATTTGATTATCCATCACCATACTATATCAGTTATCTTTTAAAGGATTCAGAAAATGTAACTTTCAGCGCCTCAAATGGTGCAATAATCTGGCAGAACAGATCTCCCCAGCGAACTGTCTATACAGAGGTGAGAGTAGGGGATTACAATTTCGACAGCAGTCTGTCAAAGGGCGAGGCAATGCCATTCCAGGACGGAGATTTTTACAGTTACTATGCCCCCCTTGAGGACAATCCCCTTGCCATGAGAAGGGTGTTGTGGCTTCTCACAGACCAGGAGTACAAGCAGGCAGTTTCAAATTATCTCAGCAACAAAGCAAAAAATGTATATAAAGTTGAGAAAGAAAATATTCCGTCCTTCTCAAAAGAGACGCCGGTAAAATTTGAAGGTTCAGATTCAGTACTTAATATCACAGAGGATTCACTCCGGGAGAAGGTGAAATGGTTGAGTTCACAATTTAATAAATACCCTGACATAATTGAATCAGAGGTTCGCGGTGATATACGAAAAAAGACGATAATTTATATTAATTCTGAGGGCTCTGAAATTATAACCAGACATAGTGTTCTTACAATTTACATCAATGCGAAGACAAGGGCAGATGACGGGATGCCACTGAGTAATTTCCGGCTGTATTCTGTTGTGGATGAGAGGAATTTACCCACCGATGAGCAGATGCTTCAGGATATAGAGGTCCTTGTAAAGGAACTTCAGGAACTCAAGAGAGCAGAGGAGATGCAGCCATATACAGGTCCTGCAATCCTTTCCCCGGAGGTTGCGGGCGTGTTCTTTCACGAGGTTCTGGGACACAGGCTTGAGGGAGAGAGACAGAAGGACGAACAGGAGGGAATGACCTTCAGGGATAAGGTTAACACAGCCATTCTTCCTGATTTTCTCACAGTTATTGATGACCCTACTTTGAAGGAATTTAAAGGAATTGCCCTTACAGGTCATTATCTTTTTGATGATGAAGGAGTGAGAGCTCAGAGGGTCATTCTTGTTGAAAATGGAATACTGAAGAATTTTTTGATGTCCAGAACCCCCATCAAGGGTTTCCTCCGCTCCAATGGTCACGGAAGAAATGACACTGTGCAAAAACCAATGGGAAGGATGGGGAATTTTATTATTGAATCAACAAACAGGAAGTCAAAGGATGAATTGATTAAGATGCTCCTTGATGAATGCAGAAGACAGGGCAAACCCTATGGTTTTATAATTGAGCGCGCCAGCGCAGGCGAGACAAACACATCAAGGTATGGATTCCAGGCATTCAAGGGCGTCCCGCTCCTTGTATATAAGGTTTTTACCTCCGATGGTCATAAGGAACTTGTTCGTGGTGTGGAGATTGTAGGAACTCCCCTTACTGTGCTGAATAAGATTATTGCCACAGGTGATGACGAGGAGGTCTTCAATGGCTATTGCGGTGCTGAATCCGGATTCATACCCGTATCAGTCATCGCGCCAAGCATACTTGTCAAAGAGATAGAACTCCAGAGGTCAAGCCAGCAGAAGTCCCGCCCCCCGATCTTACCCCCGCCAGGGGAATAGGATTATGGAAGCATCCTGAATTTCGTGGTGAAATTAAGGTGAGTGGTTATCACGGAAAGAAGATGCTTCATAGGATTATAATTATCTTGATTTATTAAGGAAAATGTAATAAGATTAATTCCAGTGTATAAAAGGAAGGACTTTTACTACCGGAAGGCAAAGGAAGAGGGTTATTCATCACGCGCCGCCTACAAACTCCTTGAGATTGTGGAATCATACGGTATTATTAAAAGGAATGACAGAATTATTGATATCGGGTGCTCGCCAGGTGGTTGGAGTCAGGTTGCCCTTGAGATAACAGGAAAGGGCGGGTGTGTCATTGGCGTGGACCTTGTTGAGCCAGAGGGCGTGTCACAAAAAAATTTTATCTTTATAAAGGGCGATATAAATGACCCCGATGTCCGGAGGCAGGTTCTCTCTGCACTTCAGGGAAAGGCAGATGTGGTATTATCAGATGCAAGCCCAAAACTTACTGGAATTCGGGAGCGCGACCATACCCGCTCGCTTAATATAATTGAGTCAGTTTTTAATTTTGTCCAGCGCTCACTAAAAGAGGATGGGAATATGCTTATTAAATTGATTGAGGGTCCTGACACAAAGGAAGTTTTTAGTAAAATACAGGATAGATTCCGTTTTGCAAAAATCTACAGACCTGACTCAACAAGAAAATCATCAAGGGAGAACTACATCATTGCAAAGGGTTTTATCACCCGATGAAGGTACTTGACGAGAAAAATCCCTTATCACAGCCCCTTTTCTTAAAGGGTGGGAAACGGGCGTGTCTGTTAATTCATGGATTTACCGGCTGCACCTATGAAATGATGGAACTCGGAGAGTTTCTACATAAAAATGGCTACACAGTGAATATTGTTTCTCTTCCCGGTCATGGGGGTGTGCCCCAGGACCTCATCGGGATAAGGGCTGAGGACTGGATTAGGGAGGTCATCAGGAGTTATGAGGGATTGTCCGGGGAGTACAGGATGGTTTATCCAGTGGGATTGTCAATGGGCGCTCTGCTCGTAATTATTCTGGCAGGCAGATTTCCAGAAATCCCTGCAGGGATTCTTCTCTCGCCGGCCCTTGTTTTGAGGGCACGCAACAGGATTTTCTTCCCGTTCCTGAAATATTGTCCCCCTTCCTATTATTATACAAAACCAAACGGTAGCAATATCCTTGACGAAGAGGCAAAAAAGAGACATATTGCATATAATAGGATGCCAGTAAGGAGCATATACGAATTTTACAGGATTCAGAAGATGGCAAGGCGCTCTTTAAAAAACATCAGGTGTCCTCTTTTTGTGATTTATTCAGAAAAGGATGGAACTGTATCAGAAAGGAGTGTAAAAATAATAGATAAAAATGTGATGGGAGATGTTGAGAAATTGGAACTTATGAATTCAGGGCATGTTTTAACGGTAGATAGAGAAAAGGACAGTGTTTTCAAAGCGGTATTAGAATTTTTAAATAAAAATTGAAAGGGGGATGTATGGCTAATCTAATCCTTGCCATTGACCAGGGAACGACAAGCACAAGAGTGATGCTTATAGATAGGAATCTGAATGTCCTTGGTAAGGTCTCCAGAGAATTAAAACAGATTTACCCCAAGCCCGGCTGGGTTGAGCATAATCCGGAGGAGATCTGGGAGACCGTGCTCAAGTCAATTGAGGAATTACTGGCTGTGACAAAGATCTCACCAAATGAGATTGCTGCCATTGGCATTACAAATCAGAGGGAAACAACAGTGCTATGGAACCGGATTGACTCCTCACCTGTCTTCAATGCCATTGTCTGGCAATGCAGGAGGACAGCGAATATATGTGATAAATTAAAGGCAAAGGGATTAGAAAAAGAGGTGAGGAAAAGGACGGGGCTTGTCATTGACCCATATTTTTCAGCAACGAAAATTATGTGGCTTCTTGATAATGTGCAGGGAATCAGAAGGAGGGCTCAAAAAGGGGAGATCTCCTTCGGAACAATTGACACCTATCTATTATGGAAATTGACAAACGGAACCTGCCATTTTACGGATGTAAGCAATGCCTCAAGGACAATGCTCATGAACCTGAAGAAACTTGAATGGGATGAGGTTCTGATAAAGGCACTGGGCATTCCGCCCAGCATATTACCGGAGATAAAGCCAACCTCCTGTGTTTATGGTTACACCGATGGTGTGAAGGTGTTGCCGGACGGCATTCCCATTGCAAGTTTAGTGGGGGACCAGCAGGCAGCGCTATTCGGTCAGTGCTGTTTTGAACGGGCTACATCAAAATGCACCTATGGAACCGGTGCCTTTCTTCTTATGAATTGTGGAGGCGAACTTGTTTACTCACGACATAATCTTTTAACAAGCGTTGGCTGGAAAATTGACAAAAAGGTTACCTATGTCCTTGAGGGGAGCGCCTTTGTTGCAGGCGCCCTTGTCCAGTGGTTGAGAGACGGACTCGGCATTATTTCATCCTCTTCGGAGTTTGAATCACTCCATAACAGCGTCCACGACTCCGGGGGCGTTATATTTGTGCCAGCCCTTACGGGTCTCGGAGCGCCATACTGGGACAGCAGGGCACGGGGAATAATTATGGGACTGACGCGTGGAACTACAAAGGCGCACATAGCGAGGGCAGCAATGGAAGGCATTGCCCTTCAGATATACGACCTTTTCAGGACGATGGAGATGGATTCCCACAAAAAGATTAAGGTTATGAAGGTTGATGGCGGCGCATCTGTCAATAACACAATGATGCAATTTCAGGCAGACCTTCTGGATGTTGAGATTGTGAGACCAAAGATTGTTGAGACCACTGCCCTGGGAGCGGCAATGCTCGCCGGTCTTGCTGTGGGACTCTGGAAGAATCTGGATGAAATAAGAAGCGTCTGGAAGGAGGACAGGGCTTTTTATCCCCAGATGCCAATGTCACAGAGGAAGAATATACTGAAGAAGTGGAGCGACGCCGTTAAAAAGGCGCGCATGGCATGAGTTGTATTAATGAGGTATATTCTTCAACATCTTTCTGAACTTTACAGATACAGGGTCCTTATATGGAATCTTGTCGCAAGGGAGTTAAAGGCCCGATACAGGGGCTCTGTCTTCGGATTTCTCTGGACATTCCTGAATCCCCTTATTCTTATGGGCATTTATACCCTTGTATTCTCCTACTATTTCAGATTTGAGATGCCTAATTATTCTGCATTTTTATTCAGTGGACTTATCCCATGGATGTGGTTTTCTTCATCTGTTATTCAGGGAGTTAACTCGGTCGTTGCAGGGGGTAGTTTAATTACAAAGGTAATGTTTCCGCCGCAGGTTCTGCCTGCAGTAAGTGTATTATCCAATATGATGAATTTTATATTTACTCTTCCGCTTCTCTTTGTTTTTTTATTCATATTCAAGGTGAAATTGGGAAGCGCTCTTATTGCCCTGCCAGTGATAATCCTTGTGCAGTTGATTTTTACACACTCAATAGTCCTGATTATCTCAGCCCTTAATGTCCATTTCAGGGACCTCCAGCACATTGTGGGTAATCTCGTAACATTTTTATTCTTCGTAACTCCAATCATTTATCCCCTTGAACAGGTTCCTGAAAGGTTAAAAAAGATTGTCCTTCTTAATCCCGTTGCACCCCTGAGCATCGCTTACCAGGATGTGTTTTATTACAATAAATGGATAAATTTTCAGCATATCGGAATGGTCTTTCTTTGCTCAATAGTTTTAATGATTATTGGAATATCTGTCTTTGAATTCTACAGGGACACCTTCGCAGAAGAGGTATGAAAGGTAAATAGAAGTTGATTCTCAGGATTGACTGCAAATATTTTCCAGGTGATAGACCCTGCAGTTATCATAAGAAAAGCGGTATTAAATGCCCTGAATGTCCACATTATAAACCGCTGAGGTCATTGCAAGGAGGAAAGTCTCCAGGCAATCTTAATATCTCTTCCTTGATCCATTCTAATAGAAAAAGGAGCAGAGATATACTCATCATCAAGACAGGTGCGCCCGGTGATGTATTGAGGACAACGCCGCTTCTTTTTGGGTTGAAGGAGAAATACCCTGAGGAAAAGATATACTGGCTTACAGACAAAAAATCCTTTGAACTACTTAAAGACAATCCCTTCCTTTACAGGGTGATGACACCTGAGAGCAAAAGTTCCGCCGGGATAAGTGGAAAGAGATTCGCCCTGCTTATCAATCCGGAGAATTCAAAAAGAAGCGCCTTGATTGCAGAGGCAATTCAGGCAGAAGAGAAGTTCGGCTATGGATTAAAGCCCGGGGGTTACATTTATCCATTCAATTCAGAGGCAGAGTATTATCTTGAGATGGCTGGATTTGATGATGTGAAGAGGAGAAACAGGAAGACCTATCAGGAGATTGTATTTGAGATGTGCAGGATGAGATTTTCAAGAGAGCGCGATAAAATTCTCCCGCCTCCGCTTATTGATAGAAAGTTTATAAGATCCTTCAGAGAAAGACACCGGATAAAAAATCCTGTCATCGGGCTCCATACCGGTGCAGGTCAGCGATGGGAATTAAAAAAATGGCGAATTGATGGATTTGCAGAACTTGCAGAAAAACTTATAGAAAAGAATTTTACAGTCCTTCTTCTTGGTGGAAATCTGGAGAAGAAAAGGAACAGAAAAATCAAGGAACTTATAGGAAATAAAAATCTGATAGATGCAACTGTGAAGGATAATCTCTCTCAATTTATCTCTCTGCTTGCGCTGTGTGATGTGGTTGTCTGTGGAGATACCCTTGCCCTTCACCTTGCTATAGGTCTTGGTAAGAGGGTTGTTGCGCTATTCGGACCTACATCACCATGGGAGGTGGAACTCTATGGACAGGGGGTCAAGATTTTTCCTGAGATGGATTGCATCTGCTGTTACAGAGAGAGGTGCGAAAGAACCCCCAGTTGTATGGATTTAATAAGCGTTGACAGGGTCTATGAAGGGGTAATGAGGTTAATATAATTTATGGAGTTATATTCCAAATTTTTAGAATAATTTATGGAGTTTTTATCCTAATTTTTCTTGACATATCTTAATTTATTTGATATTTTCTAAATTATGACACTTCTGCGGGCTTATAGATTTGAAAAATTAATAAAACCCAATAAGGTTTTAATCTTATACGGTCCGAGAAGGGTTGGAAAAACGACGCTCCTTAAGGATTTTCTGGCAATAACAAAACTCAGGTACAGGTATGAGACAGGGGATAATATACGGATACAGCACCTCTTTGCCTCTCGCGACCTGAAGCAGTTAATTGAATTTTCGGAAGGGTATCAATTAATAGCGATTGATGAGGCACAGCAGATACCTGATATAGGGATTGGTTTGAAGATGCTTGTTGACAATATTAAAGGTATTTATGTCATAGCAACGGGCTCGTCCTCATTTGACCTTGCCGGAGCAGTAGGAGAGCCGCTCACGGGAAGGAAGAGGACAATTATCCTCTATCCCTTTTCCCAGAAAGAACTACTATCAAAGTATAACAGGTATGAATTAAAAGAGATGCTGGACGACTTTTTAATTTTCGGCACATATCCAGAGGTGGTGATGTCAAAAAGCAAAAAAGAAAAGATTGAAATAATTGAAGAGATTGTGAATTCTTATCTTCTTAAAGATATACTTTCTTTAGATAGAGTCAGATCACCAAAGGTATTATTAGATCTGCTCAAACTTTTGTCATTCCAGGTTGGGAATCTTGTATCGTTAAATGAACTTGCCACTCAGTTAAAAATAGATGTAAAGACAGTTGATAGGTATCTTGATCTCCTGGAGAAGGCATTTGTTATAAAGAAGGTAACTGGCTACAGCAAAAATTTACGAAAAGAAATCACCTCCAAGGCAAAGTATTATTTTATAGACAATGGGATTAGAAATGGTGTGATAAGAGCATACAATTCACTGGATAACCGGAATGATATAGGTCAATTGTGGGAAAATTTCGTTGTGATGGAGAGGATCAAAAAACATACTTATGAAATGAGAATCCCTGTTTCCTATTATTTCTGGAAGACCTATGATGGTAAGGAGATTGATTTAATAGAAGAAAGAGGTGGAAGGCTTTACGGATATGAAATGAAGTGGAGTAAGAAGAAAAAAGAACTGCCAGAGGATTGGTTTAAATCTTATAAAAACACAGAGATTAAAGTAATAAATAAGGAGAATTTTTTGCGGTATATTCTCTGATTTTGGACGACACTCCCTGATTCATTAATGTTGACCATGAGTAAGGTAACAGAACTCCCGGTTGTATGGATTTGTAAGCATCCAAAATTTCGTGATGAACTTAAGATTACGCTCATTACGAGAGGCAGGGTGATGGGGTCTTAAAAGTTCATGAACACACTATCCGGGTCTCGGGGCGGTTCGGAGGTGTTGGGGATGGTTCAGCAAGACTCACAAGCCGTGATTCACTCCCGCACTGCAATCCCCCCAGCCCCCTTAATAAAGGGGGGAAGTGAAGGGGGGATCTGGGAATAGATAGGGGAGGGGGTGTCGCCCCTCACTTTTGAACAAAACCCAGACCTTCAGAAGGTGAAGAGCAAGATTATGGGAATGCCTCCGAGCATGGATACTTAAGAAACCGAAGCAATCATCCTGGTCCCATTGCTGTCTGCCTTCGGGACGCCACCCCCTCCCATAACCTATTCACCGCATATAACTTCCTGCGACCCCCACCCTGCCTCTCTTTGATATTATTACGAAAAAAAGGATGCTTCCATGGATTTAATAAGCGTTGACAGGGTCTATGAAGGGGTGATAAAATTAACCAATTAATATTATGATTGAACTTGCAAAATATTTATCGGGAATAGAAAAAATATTGAGGGAGAATTCTGTCATTTTTGCATATCTCTTTGGTTCGTATGCCACAGAAATTCAGGGCAGATTGAGCGATGTGGACATTGCAGTGTTTATGGATAAAAACCTTTCTCAAAGGGAAAGATTTGATAAAAAGATCAGGATAATGTCTGAGGTTTCTGCGCTTCTTAAAAAAGACGAGATTGATGTATTAATTTTGAATGACGCTTATCCTTTACTTGAACACAGAATAATAAAACAGGGTAAACTCATTTTTTCACAGGACGAAAGGGAACGGATAAACTATGAGGTGAGGGCAACAATGAGATATCTTGACTTCAAACCCTTCATTGAAAAATATACAGAAGAAACTTTATATGGTTGACAAGGAAAAACTGGCTAAGTTATTAAGGGACCTTGAAGTTTACCTTCAACAATCAGAGGAACTTCAGAAAGTAGATAAGGGAGAATATTTAAATAATTGGAAGATTTACGACCTGGTGGATAGAAAGTTGCACCTGCTCATGGAGACATTTTTGAGCATTGGAGATATGATAATAAGCGAATTAAGGTTAAGGAAGCCCGATACTTATAGTGATATTCCCAAAATACTTCACGAGAATAAAATAATAGATGCAACCATTTATGAAAAGTTGGTAGATTTAGCCAAATTCAGGAATGTTCTGGTTCATGAATATTTGTATCTGGATAGAGAAAGGGTTTACGATCATTTGCAGAAAGATCCGGGAATAATAAGAGAGTTCATGAATCAGATAAAAAATTTCATTAAAAAGAGTGAAAGGGATTAAATATGGATGCCATTGTGCTTGAAAATGTCTCCAAGCGATTCAGGAAGTATATATTGAGAAGCAATTATACGACGCTCAAGACATATATTATAAATCTGCTTCTTTTGAGGAAGCAGAACACTTACAATGGCAACTATATTGAGGCAGTGAAGAATGTCTCCCTGATTGTACCAGAAGGGAGAACGCTCGGGATAATAGGAAAAAACGGCTCAGGCAAGAGCACTCTTTTAAAATTGCTTGCAGGGATTTACAGACCTGACAGCGGGAGGATAAAGGTCAACGGCAGGGTCTCTGCACTGATAGAACTGGGGGCTGGATTTCATCCGGAATTTACCGGGAGGGAAAACATTTACATAAATGGAATCATTCTGGGCTTGACAAAGAAGGAAATCCAGCGTAAATTTGACGAGATTGTGGATTTTGCAGAACTCAGGGAATTTATAGATGCACCGGTGAGGACCTATTCTTCCGGAATGTATATGCGCCTCGGTTTCTCCGTGGCTGTCAATGTGGATCCGGACATACTCCTTCTTGATGAGGTCCTTGCTGTTGGTGATGAGGCATTTACGAAAAAATGTATGGCAAGAATGAATGAATTTAAGGCAAGAAAAAAGACCATAGTGCTTGTGAGTCACAATCTCCCCCTTGTTGAATCATGGTGCGATGAGGTGGTCTGGATTGATGCAGGGGTAATCAGAATGATGGGAGAGCCGAAGGCAGTGGTTGAGGAATACAGGAGATTTATGGGTGGGTAAATGGTGGACAGATGATTTATGAAGATGTCTTCAGAGAGTTTGAATTAAAAGGGGTTCGTTATCTGGTGGTGGGTGGTATTGCAGTAAATCTTTATGGATATGTTCGGCTAACCATGGATCTGGATATAATGGTTGATTTATCAGAGGAGAATCTTGCAAAGGTAATTGAAATAATGAAGAATCTGGGTTATTCTCCACGAGTTCCTGTTAATCCTGATGAATTTATTTCGGAAAGGAACAGGGATGAATGGATAAAAGAGAAGGGTGCAGTTGTCTTTACATTTATTGACCTGAAAAATCCATACAGACATGTTGATATTTTTCTTAATAATCCTGTTGAGTTTGAAGGGGCATTCCTGAGAAAAGAGGTTATGGAGATTCGGGGAATCAAAATATTAGTTGCATCTATTGATGATATAATTAAATTGAAATCTATTACTGAAAGACCAAGGGATAAAGAGGATATAATACATCTTGAAAAGATTAAAGGGATGAGGAAAAATTGAATGAAGTTAAAGGACCTGTATAATTATGCATATATAAAAAAACCTCTGAATGAGGTGTATAGAGATGCATCAGAGGTACCAGAGGAGTTTTATATTGAGTGGCTCAAGGATTCTCACGATTATGTAAGAACTCACTCGGAGGAGGAGATTAAGGAGTTTCTCTCATTAACTCCTGAACAAATTATGGATTGGCTCAGCGAAGCAGTGGTGTTTGTATGGGAGGCGAAGAGGAAAGAGAGAGATGGATAATATACTTATTAATGAAATAGTAGAGGGGCTCAAAAAAGTTGCGGGTATCTTAGAGATAAAAGGTGCAGTAATTTTTGGTTCCTTTGCCAGAGGTGAATATACCCATGACTCAGATATAGACCTTCTTGTGGTAGCGGAAAAGGTCCCGCCTGAGTTCCACAGGCGATATAAGGAAATTTATACTATAAAAGAAGCACTGAGAGGTAAAAGGATTGACATAATTCTTATGACAGAAAATGAGGTTATAACCAACTTCAGAAATCACACCCCCATATTCCTTGATATAGCTGAGGAGGGGATTACTTTGATAGATGAGGGCAACTTTCTTCAGGGACTTATATCTGAGACAAAGGATTACATAATTAAAAGAGGAATTAGAAGAATAAAAGAGGGATGGGAATTTCCGGTTGAAGAGGGAGTTCCCACATTTTTATCAAGGATGAGCAACAGGGACTTTGCCAGTGCAATGCTGAAGGATGGAGAGAGGGATTTCATTATTGGGGAGAAATTGCTTAAAGAAGGTTTTTATGACAAATCAGTTTATCATTTTCAACAAGCAATAGAAACATGTGTTAAGGCAATTCTCATAACAACAGGTGCCTTTCAGAAGTCCCACTTTGTGGGAGAAACCCTGGAGAAATCTATTCTTGGAGGAAAAATCCCTGGAAAATGGAAAGGGGATCTTCTTAAAGTTGCTGAAATCTCTAAAAGCATTGAGCCTGCAGGAACTCTGAGCAGGTATCCGGGGATAATAAACGATAAATTGTGGATGCCCTCTGAGGAATTTGAAGAGGAGGATGCAGAAAAGGCAGAGAGAGATGCCCATGAGGCTTTTGATGAATGGTTTGAGGAGCGAAAATACGGATGAGGTTATTAGAAGGAAAATGAAGGGCATTATATTGGCAGGCGGAGCAGGGACGAGGTTGTATCCGTTGACGCTTGGTGTATGCAAGCAGTT
>FWWL01001602.1_pt1 | contig 12320 bp, 10 predicted proteins | sample 2228331 | NCBI WGS metagenome assembly FWWL01 (sample SAMEA103939775, study PRJEB20133) | metagenome | reverse complement strand
AGTTTATGGTGGCCGTGCTGGTTGTTATGCCTGTGGCCTGGACATTGCTTATGGTCGGCGGGGTCGTATCGGCCGAGCCGCTTACCACGGTCACCGTTATGCCGGGACCGGGGGTCTCGAGCCGACCGCTGTCGTCAACGGCCCGGCTCCGGATATTGTAGCTGCCGGTGGCCGTTGGCCTCCAGGCGTACGACCAGCTTTCCCGACCGGAAGCCGGGTGCCAGGTTGTACCCCCGTCGGTAGATACTTCGACGCCGCCGACCACCCCGCCCGTATCGGCGGCGGTCCCGGTAATGGTAACCGTCGTGCTTACGGTAACCGACGCCCCGGCCACCGGAGATACGACCCGGGACGTCGGGGGGGTCGTGTCGGTCGAAGCGGTGGCCGGAACCAGCCCGGGCTGGAGGCTTCCGGGCTGGACGCCCATGTCGGCAAAGAGGTTCACCGTCGCCTGCCGCATCCTCGCATCGACGCTGGCCGGCCCCCGGTCATGCTGGTCGTCAAGACCCCAGGACCACTGAACCGTGCCGGCGCCGAAGACAAGGGCGCCGCTCGAATGCCGGTAAAGGGTGAGGTTATGGGTGGCCTGCCCCGGTCCGTAAGTTGACCCGTAGTCCTGAAGCCTGCCCGGAACGCTTACGGTCGTTGTCGACATCCGGAAAAGACCGGGCGGCCGGACGCCGTTGTCGATGTCTTCGTCCCATTCGTAGCCGAGCACCCCGGCCGGCAAGGTTGCGCTCTGGCCCGGGCTGAGGGTGGCGATGTTGGTGTTGCGCCAGAACCGCATCTTACCGTCGGCGGCCGGAACGACGATGGAATCCGACCGGGGGCCGTTGACCATAAAGAGCTGGCCGGTCAGGGCGTTTTCGGGCCGGCCGCCGTCAGCCGGGGGGCTGAACCGGGGGTCCCGCCAGGTGCCCGTCCAGACGTTCGGCAGGGGGTCAATCTTCGCCCCGGCGTGGGTCTCTTTGTAGCACACCAGCGTCCGGTAGGGCGTATTGGTCCCGTCGATGCTGTTTTCCCAGCGGATCTTCCAGAAGACCTCGTTGCCGCTGAAGAACGCCAGGTGGACGCCGTTATTGCGGGCCGCCTCGACGTTCGCCCGCTGGTTGCCCGACCAGTACTCGTCGTGGCCCACCGACATGAAAACCTTGTGCTCGAGGATTTCGGCCCCGCGCCGGTCGGCGTCGACCCCCGTGAAGTAGCTCACGTTGTAGCCGTTCGCCTCGAGCCAGCGGACCATCGGGTACTCGGCGTTAAAGACCCAGTCTTCGGGGCAGCAGTCCCGGGTGTTGAACGGCCGGTTATAGCTGACCTTATACGCCCGCCCGGCCGGGAGGCCGAAGCGGTTGTCCACGTAAAGGCTAGCCCCACCCCACTGGTTATAGGCCTGCCAGGTCGTATCCGAGGTCTGAAAGAGGAGGTCCGAGCGGCCGTTGTCGTCCCGCACCACGAAGAAAATGTGGCTTGAGCCGGCCGTACCGTCTTCCCGGACAAGCTTCGCAAAATAGATGCCGGACACCGCGTCGGCCGGAACGGCCCAGGAGGCCGATTCGGCCCAGTTGCCGCAGTCTACCAGCCCGACCGAGGCGTCGGTCCGGCAGGCCGGCTGGTTCTGGGGCAGGGGTACCGATGGCCTCACCGTTGTAATCTTGCGGGCGCCCATCCCGCCGTAGTAGCCCATCCGGTAAACATCCAGCCGGTAGGCGTTGGCGTTGGTCTGGATTTTAAACCGGACCGTCTCGCCCTTGTTGACGCTGATATCGGTTGCAAACCCCTGGATATTTGCCGAGCCGGACCCGCTGATATCCCACTCGCTCTGGGGATTGCCCGGCTTGGAGTTCTCGCAGACGATCGGGTTGGTGACCGGCGGGTCGCACGGGGCGGCGTCGGCCACCGATCCCGGGCGGACAGCCAGCAAGGCCGTGAAGACGCTGAAGGCCACTGTGGCAACCACGGCAAGGATACGCAGGTTTTTAAACATCTTCTCGTCGTCCTCTTTCGGATGGCGGAGGCAGGGCGGGCAGAGTGCCCCGGTGCCCGCCCTAAAGGTAAAAACCCCGCCATCAAGCTGGGGTTGGGATTTAGTAGAGAAAGCGTAAGGATTTGCCGCTACCTGTACGGCATTAGCCGCGGCGCCGGGGTTCCAGCCGACCGAAGCCAAGTCTGGCCGGCATCGACACCGGGTGTGGCCGCCCATCGGCCTGCAGGCTAAACTGGAGCCGATAGAGCTCGTAATAAAGACCCCGGCGGCCGACCAGCTCGGCGTGGGTTCCGGCCTCGACGAGGCGGCCCCGGTCAAGGACCAGGATCCGGTTTGCCCGCCGGGCCGTCTCCAGCCGGTGGGCGATCACCAGCGTCGTCCGGCCCCGGGTCAGGTTCGCCAGGGCCGAGCGGACCAGATAGTCCGCCCTGGGGTCAAGCGAGGAGGTCGGTTCGTCCAGGATCAGGATCGGCGGGTTCCGGAGGACCGCCCGGGCAATGGCGATCCGCTGGCGCTCGCCTTCGGAAAGCCGGGCGCCCCGGGGGCCGACCGGGGTATCAAGGCCCTCCGGAAGCCGCTCGATAAACTCCCAGGCGTTCGCGGCCCGGGCGGCCGCAATCACATCCGATTCGGCTACTCCTTCAAGGCCGAAGACGATGTTTTCCCGGACCGTGCTTGCGAACAGGAACGTGTCCTGAAACACCACCCCGACCTGCCGCCGGAGCCAGTCCAGGGCGAACTGCCGCAGGTCGACCCCGTCAAGCAGGATCCGGCCCGAGGTCGGGTCATAGAACCGCACGACCAGGCTTACGAGGGTGGTTTTGCCCGCCCCGCTCGGGCCGACGAGGGCGACAAGTTCCCCGGGCCGGACACTGAACGATATATCCTGCAGCGCCGGCCTCCCAGGCCCGTATTCGAAGCTGACCCGCTCAAACCGGATTTCGCCCCGGGCTGGACCGGCCGGCCGGACGCTGTCCCGGACCTCGACGACCCTTGGTTTCTGGTCCAGAAACGCGTAAACCCGCTCGGCCGATGCCAGGGCCCGCTGGGCGGTGCTGAAGAGGCCGACAATCTGGCTCGCCGGGGTAAAGACCAGGCTGAACAGGGCCTGGGCCGCAACCAGGGTCCCCAGGGTTGTGCGTCCTTCGACAACCAGATAGCCGCCGTAGCCGAGGATGAGAAGGGTCACCGCCAGTGAGAAGACACTTTGGCCCGCCGACAGTCCTGAACCCATCAGGGCCACCCGCAGCTTCAGCCGGAGAAGCTCCTGCAGCGACCGGTCAAACCGGGCCGCCTGGGGCCCTTCCTGACCGAAGGCGACCACTTCCCGCAGGCCGGCCAGGGCGTCGTGGAGGCGCTCGGTCACGTCGGCCACCTGCTCCTGGACCCGGCGGTAGGCCGGCCGGAGGGGTCGGGTGATAAAGATGGCGGCCAGCCCCACGGCCGGCGGTGCCAGGCCCGCGGCCAGGGCCAGCTCCGGGCTCAGGCTGAACAGGATAACGGCCGCCAGGACCACGGTCACGATGCTGCCGAGGCCGGTCACCAGGGTCAGGCTGAACAGGTCGGCCACATTCGGGACGTCGCTGCTAAACAGGGACATCGTCCGGCCGGAGTGCTCGTGCCGGGCAAATGCCACCGCCAGCCGCTCGCAGTGCTCGAAGAGCCGCCGGCGAAGCCTGATCGCCACCCGCTCGCCGGCATAGGTGCGGAGGAAGCCCCCGGCGAGCTGGGCGGCCATCGCCGCCAGCCACAGGACGGCGTAAAGGCCGACCGTCGGAAGCAGGTCCCCAAGACGGCCGGGCAGCAGGACTTCGTCGATGAGCCGCTTCTGGACCAGGGGCAGAAGCAGGCCGGCGACGGGCAGAACCGCCGAGAGGACGGCCAGGCCCAGCCAGAACGGCCAGATATCGCGGTTATCTTTAAGCAGACGACTCAGGACGCCCATTTCGATTCGTCAGGCCCTGAAACGCGCCCCCGGGTGCGGGGCCTTAGGCCCCGCACCCGGCACCCGCACCGGCGCTCCCCCGACCCCGCGGGCTCTACTATTGCGGCAGGGTCAACCTGAAGCACCCGCCGTAGGGCACGTTCGAGGTGCACGTTGGATTCGACGGGTTGATTGAGATGGACGGCGGGGTATGGGTCAGGTCGATGATGATATCGGGCTGTGTGCCGCTGGCACCCAGGGTCAGGGCTTCAACCGAACCGTAGGTTGTGACCACGGGGGTTTCGTACGGTTTACGCTCGACCAAATCTATTCAGATACCCCCTTTCGGATGGAGTCTCAGACCGGCGCGGCCGGCGGTCAGGCCGAATGGCCGTGCGGGCAAAGCCATCCGGCCCGCGGGCTCGGCGGCCGGTAATCGCAGGTTTGTCGTCGCAGGGTTTGAGAGCAGCTCACGGGGTTGCCGGAGGGACCGAAGCCAGGTCTCAAGGCCGATTAGCTTGAGGACGTAAAGAAAGTCTGCGCCCTCGATTCCCTCCCGCAGCATCACGAGGCGCTCCCAGAACAGCCCGGGGACGATATAGCCCCGGCGGGCCACCTCCGAATCGCCGCCCGGGCCGAAGACCGCGGCGTAAACCGGCCAGTTCCGTTCCAGCTCAACCCGGAACGCAGGACTAAACTGGGTCTTCACGGTCCGGGTCCGGATCACGTCGGGCACGACCCCGGCCATCGCCCGCCGGAGGAGCCACTTTGACCCGGCGTAGTAGCTGTCGGTTTCCGGGTGGGGCCGGAACTTTTGCTCGGGCGGAATGCCGAACATGAACTCGTGGAGGCGGACGTCGCCAAATGGCCGCCAGACCTGCGCCGGCCACGGGCCCAGGTCCCGGACCGCTTCCGGCGGCCAGGCCAGGCGGTATTCGGCCTCCAGGGTCGGGTTCGAAAACCGCCGGGCCCCCTCCAGTTCCAGGGAAAGCTCCAGGTGCCGGGCCCGGAGGGTCTGCCGCAGATTCTCCGCCAGCCATTCCGGCAGGAGCCGGCGGTTCCGGCGAATGGCCCGACGGTAGTAGAGGACCATCAGCCGGCGCTGAGCGGCCAGGGGCAAAAGCGGTCCCAGGCAGTGCAGGGTCAGCGTGGTGCGAAGGGGCTCTTCGGCGACCCGCCGGTAACTCCGGAAGTACTCCAGGAAGTCCCGGAATTTCCCCTGCCGGAGGAGCGAATCGAAGACGAGCCAGGAGCCGCCGACGTAACTATCGGCGGTCTCGCCGCTCAGGACGACCCGGATTCCGGCCCCGGCCACCGCCGCCCCCAGGGCGTCCCGGGCCTCGGTAAGGCCAGCATTAGGCGTCTCATAAAACCCGGCCGGTTCGACCCGGAGTCGGGGCGATGAACCGGTGAACGGCACGTAGCGCACCGGCAGGCCGTAAAGGTCGGAGATTGCGCCGATAAAGGGTCGCTCGTCGCATTCAAGGCCGTCAAAGTAGAGCGTAAAGCCGGTCAACCTGGGTAGGTCGGGCCGGTCGGCCCGTAACCGCTCGGCGACGCACGCAACCGAACCCGAATCGAGGCCCCCGCTCAGCATGACCCCGACCGGTCCGGCACTTCTTAGCCGGTCCCGGACGGCATCAAACAGCAGTGCCCGAAAATGCTCGGGGTACTCTTCGTCCCGCCGGTAGCGGATGGTCGGAGGTCGCAGCTCATAGTAGCGCCTCAGCCGCAGCCCATCCGGCCTGACCGTAACGGTGTGCCCGGCCGGCACGGCATTGATGCCGTCAAAGAACGTCTCAGGGTGGTCTTTGGCGTTCCGGACCATGTTCAGGGGCACCAGGTCGTCCAGGATCCGGCCTTCGTTCGGCCTGACCGGAACCGACGGGTCCTGAAAGAGCTGGTGAACCTCCGACGCGGCCAGGAACCGCCGGCCGTCCCAGTAGTAAAAGAGCCGGCGCTGGCCGGTCGGGTCCCGGCCGCAGACCAGGGACCGCCGGGCAGGGTCCCAGATAATAAAGGCGAAGTCCCCAAGCAGGTGCCGGCCGAGGTCTTCCCCCCACGCTTCGTAGGCCAGCAGGATAAGCTCGGCATCGCCAACCGGTCGGCCGCCGGCCACCCGCAGCCGGGTGACAAGTTCGGCCCGGTTGTCCAGCCGGGCATCGGCAACGGCGACACACCCGGTCCGCGCGCTCACAACCGGCTGGGCCGCGGCCGCATCTTCAGGGGTCAGGTCAAACCTGCCGGCCCCAAGACCTGCTTCACCGCCGGCCCACACGGCAATGCCTTCGAGGGCGAAATAGGGAGCCGCTGCCAGCATCCGACCGAGCAGATGCCGGTCGGCGGGCTCGCCGTCAACGTTAAAGATTCCGGCCAGGGCACCCATCGTTTAACCCAGGTCGGCAAGGATCTGGCGGCAAACTTCGTCCAGGCGGTCAAGGCCGGCCGGAAACTCGAGCCGCCTTACCAGGCCCTGGTTGACAAGACGGGCGTAGACGGGCAGGAAAGCGGCCTCTTCCGGGGGCAGAAGGTAGCTGCGGTTCGGGGTGTGGGCCAGCAGGGCGGCGGCCGCCGGATGCCCCCGAAGCGGCCCGACCCTGATATCCCCGGACCCCGCAGGCCGTACCGGACGCCGGTCCAGGATGTAAACGGCGCCGATAGGGGCCGGTCCCGGAGTCGGGCGGGCACCGGCCGCCACCAGCTTTTTCCCAAGGCCCGGCAACACATCCGGCAGGCCGGCGCTCCGGCCGACCAGGCGCTCGGCGGCGTCGGGCCAGAGTTTAAGGTGCGGCGGACCGGGCATAGCCTGAACCGACCCGCTGTGCGGCCGCAGGGGCAGAATATCATCCGTAAACAGCCAGTGGCCGCGGGCCACAAAGCCCGCCGCCAGCGTTGATTTACCCTGGCCCTGGGCCCCGACAAAGGCGACAACCTGCCCGTCGACCAGGACGCCGCTGGCGTGCAGGGTCGGCCAGCCCCGCCGGTGCAGGACAAAGGTTACGATGGGGCCGAGGAGAACGGCCCGGATGGCCCGGGGGTCGGCCCCCGGCTCCGGGTAGACGTCGACCGCCCGGGTATCAGGGTGGATGTCAAAGGTGGCCACCGCCCGGTTCCAGACCCGGGCGGCTCCGTCCGGGCTCCGCCAGACCCGGATGTCAACCCCGTGGGTCTGGCACGGCGCCCACGCCACCAGCCGGCCGTGGAACGCGCCCGGGCCTGCCTCCGGTCTCAGCCGCACCATCAGGTCGGCCGACCCGTTGGCAACGGCCGGCAAACCGAGCCAGAGCTCACTTGTTATGTTGAGGCCGTAAAGCCGGCAGGCGAAACCCCGTCCGGCCTCGACCCGTCTGAGGTGACGCGGGGTCTGATTCATCGGGCCGTGCCCCGGCTCAAAGGTACGAACAGACCCACGGCCTCGGGCCGGTCGCCGACAACCTCCCCGTTAACCTCGACCCAGGCGTGGGCCTGAATCCGGGCGTCCCCGGCTTTGAGCACCCCCAGCCGGAGGGTGGCGTCCACGCCTCGCAGCCGCAGCCACCAGCAGAGGGCGACCGACCGCTGGAGGCACGTTGCCTCAAAGGGCAAATGCCCGGCCGCCCGAAGAAACAGGTCGGCCTGGCGCCGGGCGAACTGCAGGCGCGCCCGCGGCGTGCGGCCGTTCGGGGTTCGGGGCGACGGCATCAGGGCCAGCAGCCGGCGCAGGCCGAGCGCTTTAAGCCCGAAACAAACCGCCAGCAGCCAGACCCAGGCGGCGCCGAGCTTAGCGGCCCTGGCCACCGTCCGGGCCCTCAAACCGGACAAGGCCGCACGCCACCAGGCCATCAATAAACCTCACAACGTCCCGCCGGGCCTGTTCAGCCTCAACCTCGTAGTTTTCGAGAAGGTGGCCGATAATGGCCTCAACGGGCCGGTCCTGGACGAGCAGACGCCAGACCTCGGCCCCGATCCGGTTCAGGCCGTAGTAGACGCCGGTGCGGGTATCCAGCAGGACCAGCTCCCCATCCAGGTCGGCCCCGGCCACGTCAGGATTGCACCGGATTTTCATCGGGCCAACTTCAGCCATCGGAACTCGGTATCAGTCTACCGGCCGGTGGTGGTAACCCTGTTTACGACGAGTTGAGTAAAAGTTAAAATTCGGCGTCGGCCCCGCCCGGGACGGCCGGCAACCGTCAGCACCAGTCGCCCCGCCCCCCGCAACAGTCCCGTCAGGTGGCGGTAAGCTTGAAACCTGGCATTCTCGGCCCCAAGGTCGGGGGCAAAGAAGTGGGCCCAGCAGGCCGGGAGAATCTTCCGGGCCGGGGTGAGCATCATACAGTACGCCAGCCTGAACCGGTTCGCCCGGAGATTATCCGCCTCAGGCGGCGCCAGGACCGTGTCCGGTCCGGCTAGCCGGTCAACCGCGGCCCGGCGCCAGCCGGCCGGGCTTAGTCTGGCCAGCACCCGGGCGGGGACCGGCGTTCCGAGAAAGAACCGGGCCCGCTCGAGGCCAAAGTAGAGCATTACCGTCGCCCGCCAGTCGTGTGCCAGCTTTACCAGGCCTTCCCAGTCGAGGGCGGGGCCGTGGTGCCGGACGGCCCGGTCAATATCGGCCAGCAGCCTCAGTATCCCCGCATCGTGTTTGGGCAAATGAATTGCCAGAAAGAGCAGCTCCTCTTCCGGGGGCAGGACCGCCGGCCAATCCGGGCCGAGTCCCGGCCAAGCGGCGATTCTGGCCCAGAGCCGGCCGTAGTCAACCTCAACGAATTTCGGGTCGGTGAGGCCCCGGTGAAGCTCAACAACCGACCGGCCGGCCGGGCCGGGCCGGACGTAAGCCGGGTCGTGAAACGGGTGGGCAACCCGGGCCGGGGAGGTTTCCGGGGCCGGCTCAAACCCGAGGCCGGCCAGAACCGCCCGCGCCTCCGCAACCAGGTCCGGGGGGACGAGGACGTCGATGTCGGCCGAAAGCCGGCCGTCGAGGCCGCCGTAATACCGCTCGGCCAGGTAGGTACCCTTCAGGGGCACCGCCGGGATGCCCGCCGCATGCATCGCCCGGATAATCGCTTTTAACTCGGCGTGCCGGACCAGGTTCACGGCCAGCAGCCCCCGCCGGTAGTGCCACGCCGCCCGGATCGGCTCCGGGTTAAGGACCTGGCTGAGCTCTGGGGAAGTAAACAGGCGGGCCACGGCCGGCAGAACCTGGTGACCGCCAGCCCGGTCCCAGAGTGCGGCCGGGTCAACCTCCCCGGCGGTGAGCAAGGCAGCCGCTTCGGGCCGAAGAGCCGGGTCGGCGTCGGCCCGCACGGCCAGCAGTAACGCCCGGTCGACCGGCCCAACCTGACTCAGGGCGTCCGGGCCAGTACCCGGATTCAGCCAGGGCCGGGGTGGCACTTCGCTACCTCTCCGGACCGGCTCAGGCCGCCGGTTTCCTCGGCGACCAGGCAGCCGAGGCCGACCACAACGTTCAGGGCGGCGTTTACGCCGTGGCTTGTGACGGCGTAGGCCAGGGCAAGGTCCCGGTCAGCAACCCAGGCCGAAAGGGCCAGGATCACTGCCAGGTGGTAGACGCCGAGGCCGGCCGGGGCCGACGGCACAGCCGCCCCCAGGTTTACGGCCACCACGAGTAAGACCACCCCGTACCACGGCACCGGCAGCCCGAACGCCCGCACCCACAGCCCGGTAGCCAGGGCGACCCCGGCCCAGGCCAGGGCCGAAAGGCCCCCCGCCCCGCCCAGCCGGGTCGGACCCCGCAGGGCCGCAAGCCCCTGCCGGAATCCATCAAGCTGCCGGCCGACCCATCGGCCTGTTGCGGTCAGGCTGCCGTCACCCGGGCCGGTGTTTGGCACCCGGAACCGCTCGCCGGCCAGGGCCAAGAGGCCGAGCCCGGTGAGGCCGGCCAGGGCGAGTCCCAGAAGCAGGACCAGCCCGCCCCCGAAGACGGCCGGGAGGGCGACCACCAGCCCCAGCCCGACCCCGGCGGCGGCCAGGATGGTGATATCCACCAGCCGTTCGACGGCCAGGGTGCCCATTAGCAGGCTCAGGCTGAGGCCCGACCGCCGGGCCGCAAGGCCGAGGCGGGCGGCATCCCCGAGCCGGAGGGGAAGGACCGTATTTGCCAGGTAGCCCACCATCAGGCAGGAGAGTGCCCGGCGGGCCGGAAACGCGGCCGGCACCGGCATCAGGGCCCGCCAGCGCAGGGCAAACAGGCCCAGGCTGGCCAGCAGGACCCCGGTTCCGGCGGCGACCAGCGGCCAGCTGGCCCGGCCGATGTAGCCCGGCACGGCGGACCAGTCGGCCCGGCCGGCGGCCAGATAGAGGGCGACGGCGCTTACGGCGAGGCCGACCGCGATCCGGCCGCTTGGCCGGATCTTAAAGGAGTCTGGCCTGGTCCACACGGGCCCGTTCCGCCCCTTCAAGATTGTCCGTTTGCCCGAAGCCCAGCTCCTCGGCGACGATGTACAGCGGCCGGCCCCGGCTCTCGTCCAGGGCCCGCCAGAGGTACTCCCCGAGCATCCCGCTGACCAGAAGCTGCAGGCCCCCGAGAAACAGGACCGTGACCATCAGCGTCGGCCAGCCCTGGACCGCCACACCCCCGAAGACTGCCCGCAGGCCGACGAACAGGCCGTAGGCAAAGCTCACGGCGGCAATCGTAATTCCCAGGGCCGAGACGAGCCGGATCGGCGCGTAAGAGAACGCCACAAAGCTGTCGATGGCCAGCTTAACCCGCCGGCCAAACGTCCACTTTGAGCGGCCGGCCCCCCGGGCGACCGGCTCGTAGGGCAGCGTGGCGTGGCTGAACCCCACCCACGCAAGGAGGCCGACAATGGTGCGGTTGCGCTCTTTCAGGCGGCGCAGCACGTCGACAACCCGGCGGTCGACCAAGAAAAACCCACCGCCGACCGCCTGCCGGTAATACCCGGTCAGGCCGAACAGCCCGAACAGGTAATGAAACAGGGCCGAACCCAGCCGGATGGTGAGCGGCTCCCGCCGGGCCGTCCGAACGCCCCAGACAATCTCGTACCCGGCCTGCCAGAGCCGGACAAACTCCGGAATCTTGTCGGCCGGCTCTTCCAGGTCGGATGTGATGACCAGACAGGCGTTCCCCCGGGCATGCTCAAGGCCGGCGGTTATGGCGATGTGGCTCCCGAAGTTGCGGGAGAGCCTGAGGACCCGCAGGCGAGCCTCGGCCGCGGCCGCCTCCCGCATCCGGGCAAAGGTCAGGTCCTGGCTGCCGTCGTCGACAAGGATAAGCTCCCATTCAAGGCCGAGCCGCCGGACCTGTTCAACCGTCCGGCTAATTGCGGCCCGAATATTCTCCTGCTCGTTATAAGCGGGCATCACGACCGAAAGCTCCGGCTTCACGGCGGTCAGCTCCTGGTTGGGCGTAGCACCCGGGCCGGGTTGCCGACAACAACCTGGTTTGCCTCGACCGAATGGAGGACGACGCTCCCCATCCCAACCAGGCAGTAGTCGCCGATGGTCACGTTGCCGATGATGGCGCTGTTTGTGCCCAGGTAGCAGCAGCGGCCGACCCGGACGTTCCCCGAGATGCAGACCCCGCCGGTGACGCAGGTGTAATCGCCGATTACCGTATCGTGGCTGAGAATCGAGTTCGGCAGGACAATCACGTGGTCGCCGACCCGGACCCCGGACGCAATGGTGACATTTTGCAAGACCACCACCCCCCGCCCGAGGGTGCTGAGCCGTGAGACGCTGGCCGTCGGGTGGATAATGGTCTCAAACCGCTCGGGGGGCAGGCCCGTCCGGGCGATAATTGACTCCTTGCGCCAGAAATTCCGCTCGCTGCCGATGCCGTTGACGAAAACCGCGTCGGGAAACCGGCCGGCCGCCTCCAGCGGACCGAGAACTTTGACCCCGAAAAATTCGAGTCCCCACCGGTCCGGGTTGTCGTCGAGAAAGCCGATGCACTCATATATTGGGGCCGGCGCACGGGCATTCAGCTCCATGACCGTATCGAGAATGTCGAAGCAGTTACCGCCGGTGCCCAGAATTATCAGCGGCTTCGGCCGGGCCGGGGCCCTCACCGCGTCGTCACCTCCGCGCCCCCCTGCGGCCGGCGGCCACAGCCCGCTCGAGGGTGGCCGCCACCCGCTCCAGGTCGTTCGGCCCAAGCTGCGGGTACAGCGGCAGGGTTAAGGCCTGACGGTATGCCCGGTACGAATTCGGCAGGTCGCCCGGCCGGTAGCCGAACGTCCGCTGAAAGAACGGCTCGGCGTGGAGGGCGTATGTTCCGATGGTCGTCTCGATCCCGTGGTCGGCCATAAACTCGATAACCCGGTCGCGGTCGATGTTTTCGTCGAGGCGGACAACGTAGGACTGGTAGATGTGGCCGCCCCACATCGGCTCGGTCGGCGGTCGGACGCCGGGCACCCCGTTGAGGCGGGCCGTGAGCCAGAGGGCGCCCGCCCGCCGGGC
>FWWL01009079.1_pt1 | contig 12321 bp, 8 predicted proteins | sample 2228331 | NCBI WGS metagenome assembly FWWL01 (sample SAMEA103939775, study PRJEB20133) | metagenome | reverse complement strand
ATGAGCGCTTTGAAGTGAGACGAGCGGCGGCCACCGCGCTGGGCGCCCTCGGCGACCCCCGCGCGGCCGATGGTTTAGCCCAAGCGCTCAACGACCCGGATTCATCCGTTCGAGTCAGGGCTGCTATAGCACTCGCGAAGATCAAGGATGCGCCCCGAGCGGTGGGGCCACTCATCACGTCGCTCAACGAAAACGATCCCGGGCTACGAAACGCAGCGATCTTGGCGCTTGGCCAAATCGGCGATCCCAGGGCCGTGGAACCGCTTCTGAAGTTGGCCGATGCCCCACAGGGAGCGCAACAAAAGCTCCTAGCTGTGGCTTTGAGTCACTTGCGGGACGCTCGTGCGGTGCCGCGGCTCACAGAGTGGTTGAAACATCCGGACAGCGATGTGAGGCAGAGCGCTGCCTTAGCATTGGGGCAAATTGGGGATCCTCGCGCAGCCGATGCCCAGGTCGAGGCCACCCAGGATCGAGACGCGTGGCTTCGTCGCGCGGCTCTCCTCGCATTGGGTGACCTGAGAGATCCTGCTACTAGCCAGGTTGTGCGCCAAGCTCTGAGGGATGAAAACCACAATGTTCGTTGGGCCGCAGGCGTTGCCCTGCGGAAAATCGAAAACCCTGAGACAACTGAATCGCTCACAGCTCTCTTCGAGTCCCAGTCGGTGATCGAAAAATCTATGGGTTACGAGCTCAAAATAACGCTCGCGCAACAGGCACACAAATCGAAGATTCGGCGCTTGCTCGACATGCGGCAAGATGCCCGAAACTGCCGCAGAGCGCTCGACATGCTCATGACGGCGTGGCAGACGGCTGATTGGCATGCGCGAACCATCACGGTTTTTGAATTGTCGCCTGACAATAATCCACGATTTCTTCCCGTTCTTGAAAAGGACGTGGGGGACGAAGATTGGCGGGTTCGGCTGGCGGCGGTGTGTGCGTTATCCTTGATCAAGGAGAATCAAGCCGTCGAACTCCTTCTCCAGGCGCTCAAAGACCCCGACCCACTTGTCCGCGACCAGGCAGCGCAGTCACTGAAAATTCTCACCGGCCAGGACTTCGGCACCGACCCCGAGGCATGGGCCAAGGGGTGGGAGAAAAACAAACGACGGTGGTGAGAGCGTAAGGCGCCTACCAACGTGCAGCCCCACGACGAGGGGGGGCGGGGGTACACCAGCGTGTCGAGGGAGCGCTGTGCAAAACTCCTTGCTGATGAGTTCCAACTTTTTCAGCTCCTCCAAGGCTCCATTGCAAGCAGCGAGATCCCGCTAAGAAAAATCGGTCCCTGGGCGAGCAGCCCCTTGACAGAGGCTTTCTAGTCATTAGAAAACTAAGGGAGTCACGTTAATGTTTCAGAATGCAACAGAGAGTGCTCATTTTGGGGCAATGATGTAAAGGTATCCCGGAAAGCCTTACGTCATCATAAAGGGGAAAATGCGCATGTTTGACAGTGACAACAAATGGGACCAAGAAGCTCGCCGCGAAAACGATAATATAGCGAGAACGAGAGTTAGGCGGTGGAGCTTGTGGGGAGCAATGATCGGGTTGCTAGTCGGCCTCCTCGGCCTAAGCGACGGGAATCTCAATGCCGCCCTGTTTTTGTTTTTTTGGGTAGTCTGCTTTACAGCTGGTTTCAGAGCTGTGGGCAAAGCCATAGTGCGAAAGACTTTACCGGCAGAGTTACGAATTTGTACCAAATGCGGTGTCGTTGCTACGCCAAGACTTACCCATCCACGCGAAAAAGGGCATAGCTCGGGGTGCCTTCTATTATTTATCCTGTTTTATCCGATTCTCTATTTTTTCTATCTGTTGAAAGAGCCCCAGAAGAAACTATTTTGCCCTGCCTGTGGTTCCATGGAGCTACTCCCCCTCGATACTCCAATGGCGAAGAAGCTTTTGGAGGAACTTTGCGGCTTGAAGCAGGATCGGCCTAGTCAGCGCCCTCCACAGACGCCTCCCGCTTTTAGGGAAGAAACCGTCGAGAAGCCCCCCGCCGAGGTCTCCCCTGCAATGTCAAGCACCCCACCCTCTGAAACGAAATCTTCGGTAGAGAACGCTTCCCAACGCTCCGCGTGTAAGGATTGCGGCGGGACAGGTTCCGTGCCGTGCCCACTCTGCGGCGGCTCTGGCAGAGAAAGCGACGGAACGGTCTGCGGCTATTACAGGTGCAAGGGAACGGGACGTGTGCCTTGCCCCAACTGCGCCACCTAGCTAAGTGCTCGTCTTTGAGAGCCCGGATGACTGGCGGGAGCGGCTGACGAGTGATGCGAGCCGCCATCTTTGGTCCCTGGAGCAAAGGACCTCTACCCCACTTCCTTTTCTCAACGATGAGGCGTTTCTCCCGCGGATGCCAAAATCCCGTGGGACAGTCTGCATGACGCGCAATTTGCCTCTCCGTCTCGTGATGCACGGCGGGGGCCGGAGGCGGGAGCATGGCAGGCCGGAAAAAGCAGTGCCTCGGCTGCCTCGTGGGGAAGCCGTCTCTCCCCCCTCGAGCTGTTGTAGTCCCTCGCGTTGAGGATATCTTGAAGCGGCGTGAGTGAAGCCATTTGCGTCGCCTGAAGCGGTTGCTTCCCAATCTTTCGTTGGGAAAGCCATGCGTTCAGGGGGCGTTTTTAGTGGACTTGGCACATTACAGATCGCCCCTGGGGGGCGAGTTCGTTTGCCGTGGACCGCTCTGACCGACACGCAGCATAGTCGTCGCGTGCCCCTGCCGTGTTCGCTGCCAGCACTCCTGGTAGGAGTTCTGGAAAAGTGCCGCTGGGAAGCAACAGCACCGCACTTTGCCCTCAGTCGCCTTCCCATGGCCCCCGCATTTTCCTAGGCTGTGGCCGATTTTGCTCGTTTGAGTTCTCTCGCCCGCGCGGCGGCGCTTCACGCGCTCGGGGTGAGTTGAGCTCGGTAGACGCGGAAATCGAGCACGGTGCCGGAGCGGCGCGCTTGCTCGGCGGCAAAGGCGAGGAGGTGACCATCGAGAGCGATCGCCAATGAGCGATCCGCCTCGGCGAAGTTTTCCTCGCGCACGAGCCGCACGCAGTTGCGCATGACACGCCAATCGCCGCCCCCGTGGGCGCCTTCGCCGGCCGCAACACGATGAGTTTCGGTGGGAACTCGCGGATAGAACCCCTGAATGAAGCGCTCCACGCGCAGTTCTTCGCGCTCGAAATGGCCGTTGAGCTCCCCCTCACCGCCCACAACCCGCAGGCTGCGGTAACAGTAGGAGGTGCAGGCGCTGACGGTAAAATTGAGCAGCGCCCCGCTGGCAAACTCGACGGTGACGATTTGGTGATCGACAACGTCGTTGTCGCAGCGGAAAACGCACCGGCCATAGGGCCCGGTTTCAAGTGCCCGCCGCCGCGATTCATAGGATTTATCGAGCGAAATCACGCTGACCGGCCATTCCGTGAGCGAGCCAAGGTAGGCCGTCGGCGCATAGAAGGGGCAGGTGGCTTCGGCGGGGCAACCGTCGAGGCAACGCTCGGGGGCGCCAGGCGGCGCGTTCTCGGGACGGAAGAAACGCAGCTCCCCCATCGAAGCCACGCGGCGCGGCTCACTGCCGGCTAGCCACACCGCGAGATCCATGTCGTGGCACGTCTTGGTGAGGATGAGGGGGCCGCTGGCGTCGTGGCGGCGCCAATTGCCGCGCACAAAGCTGTGGGCGAAGTGCCAATAGGCGACGTTTTCCGTCATCAGGTAGACGCACGGCAGCCCCACGCAGCCGGCATCGAGGAGCTCTTTGGCCTTGGCGTAAAAGGCGCTATAGCGCATGGGGTGACAAATCTGGACGATGCGGCGCCGGCGACGAGCGGCCTCGACGATGGCCAGGCACCCCTCCGGCGTGTGCGCCATGGGCTTTTCGAGCAGGAGATGATAGCCGGCCTCGAGCGCGGCCAGGCTCGAAGGCAGATGGGTGCGGTCCATCGTGGTGTTGACACACAGCGCGGCCAGCTGCGGGCGAGCCAGGAGCTCCTCCCAACTCGCGAACTGGCGCTCGGCGGGAATCCCATGCTCCTCGGCAAAGGCGCGGCGTCGCCCCTCATCAGGCTCGGCCACCGCCACAAACTTGAGCAGGTGGGGATGGCGTTGGGCAAAAGCGCCAAAGGATTCGCGCCCGCGCTGGCCAGCCCCTAAAAGCACGGCTTCGACAGGTTTCATGAGCAACACCCCTCACAGGTTTTGGGGCATCATCATAACACGTAGCCCCGTTTCTCGGAGCACGGTGAGCGCGGGACAGAGGCCTTTGCAACCGTTTTTGCGCTGCGACGGGCGCGACTTTGCATTTGCGCAACCAATCGAAGAGAGAAGAGAATACTTTGCGCAAATGGGAGCAATCGTTGAAGCTCTTGGATTGCTGCGAAGGAATGGCAAACAACCATGGAACTTGCTCTCATAGGGCTTGCGAAATCGGGAAAGACGACCGTTTTCAACGCGCTGACAGGCGGCAAGGCCGAAACTTCAGCTTTTGCGGGTGGCAAGGTGGAGCCGAACGTGGCGGTGGTGAAGGTGCCGGATGCGCGCGTGGACAAATTGGCCGAAATTTACCAGCCCAAGAAGGTGACGCATGCCACGGTGAAATACGTGGATGTGGCCGGTCTCGCGCGCGAGGATGGCTCTGCCGCCAAAGGTGTGCCCGAGGCGCTTCTACAGTACGTGGCGCGGGCTGATGCCCTCATCGCTGTGATTCGCGGCTTCGAGGATGCGCTCCACGGCCCACCCACTATCACCGAGGATGTGGAGACGGTGCACCTGGAGCTCATCTTCAGCGATCTGGCCAAGGTGGAAAACCGCCTGCAGAAACTGGGAAAGACGCTGCCCAAGCTGAGCGGACGCGAGCGCGAAGCTCAGCAATTCGAATTTGAAGTGCTGCGCAAAATTGCGCCTTCTCTTCAGGAGAATCGGCCCGTGCGGGCCGCCGGTCTGACGCCCGAAGAGGAAAAAGCCGTGCGCGGATTCCAGTTCCTCACAGCCAAACCGATCATGTTCCTCCTCAACATTGGCGAGGCCGATCTCGCGCGTGGCGACGATCTGGCGCGCCAGATGCAGGTGGCGGGAATCACGGACCAGCCGCGCACGACGACCGCTTGGCTCGCGGGCGAGTTGGAGATGGAGATCGCCCAGCTCGAAGGCGAGGACCGCGCGGCGTTTCTGCGCGATTACAACATCGAGCGACCAGCTGCCGAACGCATCATCGCCCTGAGCTATGAGCTCCTGGGCTACATTTCGTTCCTGACGGTGGGGCCAGATGAGGTGCGCGCGTGGACAATTCCGGCGGGCGCGCTTGCGCCGCAGGCGGCCGGCACCATCCACTCGGATTTCGAGCGTGGCTTCATCCGCGCGGAGGTGGTCCCTTATGAGGAACTCATCCGGCAAGGCTCCTTCGCCAACGCGAAAAAACATGGGCTCTGCCGGCTGGAAGGAAAGCATTACGTGGTGCAAGATGGTGACGTCATCAATTTCCTTTTTAGCGTGTGAGGCGGCGATGATCAAGATACAGTCCAGAGGCTTTGGCGTGCGGCAGCGAGTCTTGTGGAAGCAATCAGCGCGATGGGGCGCTTTGGTGCTTGTTTTGGGTCTGGCAGCGGGATGTGCGCCCCACGAGGAAGCGGCCACCACCGAGGGCAGCGGTGAGGGGGTCCAGGCTACACCTTCGGCCATGGACCACACTTATCACGGCGAAGCAGTCAAGGCCCGGGCGCGCGCCATCCGCACACTCGAAGGCGTGGAGGCTCAACGCAAAGGGCTCGAGCAGGAAGAGAGATCCTTTGAGCGTCCTGCTGAGCCCACGCCGCGCGAAGCTCCGTGAGACAGAAGACTTGACTCTCACGTGTAGATATCTTGTCAATAAAATAAATCATTGATAAGTTGATAAGGGCCATGCGCGCGGGAGCCTAACGTAAACCATGCGGCGCCCGTAAGCTGGCTTCCAAGGCGAGGCACCCCCATCCCTCACTTGGGAGAAATAGCCGGGGGCGCGGCGCAAAACCCCATGGTCGATTTGCGGGTATGAGTTTCTCCGCCCCACTGTAGTGTTGTGCAGGAAAGCGCGCGAAAGGCAGCTGGCCTGCCCCGCTCTCTTTTCGCTCAGCGTAAGTAATCAGGCTCAAGCCCATGGCAGAAGACGCTGGCGAGGGCCCGCTCTGCCTCAGGCAGCAAGAGATGCTGATCGGCCGCTGAGAGTGACGTTGAGCGAGAAAGAGAGCCAGCAGCAATTGCCCTTGAGCATAGCCGAAGGCAACCAGCCAATGATGGAGCCATGACGGTGGCGGCAACGTCCCCGCAGCGGCGCCCCGGCCTCAGGCTATCAAGCGGGGCACAACTCCCGGGAGCAGGGGGCAAGCGAAGCGCGTAGCCGCTACACCGCAGGAACAGAGCACAAGGCGTGGCGTGAAGTTTTTCGAGGACGAACGCATGAACATACTGGGAATCTCAGCTTTCTACCACGATTCGGCGGCGGCGCTTGTGCGCGATGGCCAGCTGGTGGCGGCCGCGCAAGAGGAGCGCTTCACGCGCCGCAAGCACGACGAAGATTTCCCCCTCCACGCCATTCGTTATTGCCTGCGCGAGGGGGGCATCGAGGTCGCCGACCTCGATTACGTCGTTTTTTACGACAAGCCCTTCATGAAGTTCGAGCGGCTGCTCTTTACCTATCTCGAGCAATTCCCCCGCGGGCTGGGCTCCTTCATCCACGCCATGCCCATCTGGATGCGCGATAAGCTTTGGATCAAGTCGATCATCCGCCACGAGCTGGGTTATCAGGGCGAGATTCTCTTCAACGATCACCACCTCTCGCACGCCGCGAGCGCTTTCCTCGTGTCGCCCTTTGAAGAGGCGGCAATCCTCACGGTCGACGGCGTGGGCGAGTGGAGCACGTCAACGTGGGGAGTGGGGCGCGGCTCGCACATCGAGCTGCTCTACGAAACGCGTTTCCCTCACTCGCTAGGGCTATTCTACAGCGCCTACACCTATTACCTCGGCTTCAAGGTCAACAGCGCGGAGTACAAGGTCATGGGGCTGGCGCCCTACGGCCAGCCGCGCTTCTACGACCGCGTGCGCGAGACGATCGACTGGAAACCCGATGGCAGCTTCCGCCTCAACTTGGAGTACTTCGACTTTCTCCATGGGCTACGCATGACGAGCGAGCGCTTCCACGAGCTTTTCGGGGGGCCACCGCGCCAACCCGAGACGCGCCTGACGCAGCGCGAATTCGACATCGCAGCGAGCGTGCAGAAGGTGACGGACGAAATTATGGTGGCGCTGGCCCGCCACATCCAGCGCGAGACGGGCCTGCGCAAGCTCTGCATGGCCGGGGGCGTGGCGCTCAATTGCGTGGCTAATGCCAAGGTGCTGGCCGAGGCCGGATTCGAGGACGTCTGGGTGCAGCCCGCGGCCGGCGATGCGGGCGGAGCCCTGGGCGCGGCCTTTTACCTCTGGAATACTGTGCTCGGCAACCCCCGCTCCTTCGTCATGGAGCATGCCTACTGGGGACCCCAGTATTCGGAGGAAGAGTGCCGCGCCTGCCTCGATGCGCTAGGGGCCCGCTACCGCCAGTTCGAGCCCGAGGAACTCGTGCGCGAAGTAGCGCAGCTCATCGCTCAGAACAACGTCGTGGGATGGTTTCAGGGGCGCATGGAATTCGGTCCTCGGGCGCTGGGCTCGCGCAGTATCTTGGCCGATGCGCGCGATCCGAAGATGAAAGACACGCTCAACATGAAGATCAAGTTCCGCGAGGGGTTCCGCCCCTTTGCGCCCTCAGTGCTTGAGGAGCGCGCTGCGGAATTCTTCGAGATGGACGGCCTGCGCTCGAGCCCCTTCATGCTCTTTGTGGCCAATGTGCGGCCCGATCGGCGCGTCATCCCCTCGGTGACGCACGTCGACGGCAGCGCCCGGCTCCAGACCGTCGAGCGGCGGCTCAACCCCCTCTATCACGAGCTCATTGCCGAATTCGGCCGCCAGACGGGGGTGCCCGTCATCATCAACACGAGCTTCAACGTGCGCGGCGAGCCCATCGTCTGCACACCCGCCGACGCCTACCGCTGCTTCATGCGCACGAACATGGACTGGCTCGTCATCGGCCCCTTCCTCTTGGACAAACGCGACCAACCCCCCTGGCACGAAGAAGGCGACTGGCGCAAACTCTTCCCACTGGATTAGGGGGGAGGCAAAGCGTCTGCGCCCGTCTCATCTCTCGCCATGGGATACTGAGCCCGGGCCATCCGCCACCCCGCCTGCGCCCACTTGGTCTTGAGCCGTTCCTTGTGCTCGAGCTCCTCGCCCTCTCGGTGACTTCCTCAAATTCCTCGTCGATCCGGGGCTTGAGCTCCTCTAGAAACTGGAGTTTGGATAGACGCGCCTCGTAGTAGATGGGGACGGTCGCCCCGTCCTCCACGGCGCGCTGGATGTCGTAGACGAAAATGTAGTCGCCGAAAACGGCGCGAGTGTTGCGGTCCTCGAGCTCCAGAAGTGTGTCCGTGAAACCGACGAACGAGGCATGCATCAGAGCGTCGCGCATGTGGCGGGCAAAGCCATCGATGCAGTCGTACTGGCTACCTCGCGCTGCCAGGTTCGCTGTAGGTCAGTGCGAATACCGTATCGGTCAGCCAGCGATGGAACGACTCATTGTCGCTGAACTGCTTGAACAGCTCGGTGGCATCCCGGAGCAGCGCGGTCATCACCCGATCCAGGGCCTTGTCATGCTCGAGACGTGCGTTCTGTTTGTCGGAATACTTGCGTGCGTTCTGGTAGGCGGTGTCGGCCGCTACGCGTGCAGGAATCTCCTCGGTGATCAGTTTGCGCACCCGATCGGCGTCGGTCCAGGGAATGTTGCCGAACTGATCGTTAAAAGCCTTGATGATGTTCGAGAGACGGTCAAGCTCCGGTTCGGGCTTGTGTCCACCACCCACAGTGGGCACCAGTTCGATCTCGGCATCCGCATCGGGAAGCGCGATCCTCATGCTCGCCTGCTTTTCGACCCGGTAGCTGTCCATGTCGATCGCCTCGAGGATGCCCTTTGAGAGGTCTTCCTCTTTCGGCGCCGGCAGCTTGGGTACCAGGAAGTTGAGGAAGATCGATAGCTTCTCCCAATCGGCGTTGGTGTAGGGGAGGATTGAAGACAGAAAGTTATAGGTTCGCAGAAACGCCTTGGCTTTGCCCTTGAAGTCGACCTGACCGTCCTCGTCGAGATGCTCCATGTAGGTGGCGACGCAGGCGTCGAGGATCGGGTCGAGCTGGTCGCGGTCGACACCGCTCAGGTAGAGCCGCACCAGTTCATCAACTTGCTCACGCGCGTACACCTGGTAGCCGTCAAGGTCGGCCTTAAGGTCGTGCAGCTTGTTCGGGTCGGTCTCGTCGGCGAGGATGGTCGTCCGGTAGTAGGGCTCGAAGGCCGTCCGGATCGTCTCCGGGTCGTTGACGAAATCGAGGACGAAGGTGTCGTGCTTCTGGGGGTGTGCTCGGTTGAGGCGCGAAAGGGTCTGCACCGCCTTGACCCCGGAGAGCACCTTGTCGACATACATCGTGTGCAGGAGCGGCTCGTCATAGCCGGTCTGGAACTTGTCGGCGCAGATCAAAAACCGGTACGGGTCCTCCCGGATCTTGTCGGCGATCTGGTTCGAGGGAAAGCCGTTAAGGCTGGCCTCGGTGACCTTGACCCCGCCATACTCGTGCTCACCCGAGAAGGCCACAATCGCCCGATAGGGGCTTTTGCGCTCGGCAAGGTACGCCTTAAAGGCATGGAAGTACTGAATAGCTCGCTCGATGCTGCCGGTCACCACCATGGCCCGCGCCTGGCCGCCGATCTTGCCTTTGGCGATCACCTGCTCATGAAAGTGGTCCACCATGATCTCGGTCTTGAGCCGGATGGCGTACTCGTGCCCCTCGACGAAGCGGCGCAGCTTCTTCTGGGCCTTTTTGACGTCGAACTCGGGGTCGTCCTCGATGGTCTTGATGAGCTTATAGTAGCTCTTGACCGGTGTATAGTGGGCCAGCACATCCAGGATGAACCCTTCCTGAATGGCCTGTTTCATGGTGTAGCTATGAAACGGCCTGTGTTTAACCGTGCCGTCGGGCTGCGGGTCGGGTTTACCAAACATCTCCAAGGTTTTGTTCTTAGGGGTGGCGGTGAAGGCGAAGTAGCTGGCGTTGGGCAGCAGCTTCCGGGCCTCCATGAGCCGGTTGATCTGGTCTTCGAAGGTCTCGTCTTCGTCGTCGGCACCGGCCTCCGACAAGGCCATGCTCATCTTGGCCGAGGTGCGGCCGCCCTGGCTCGAATGCGCCTCGTCAATGATGATCGCAAAACATCGCCCGCGGTGCTCGTTGCCGATTTCGTCGAGGATGAATGGGAACTTCTGAAGCGTCGTGATGATGATCTTCTTGCCGCTCTCGATGAATCGCCGCAGGTCGCCGGAATGCTCGGCGTGCCCCACCGTGGCGCTCACCTGGGCAAACTGCTTGACCGTGTCCCGGATCTGCTGGTCCAGGATGCGCCGGTCGGTCACCACGATAATGGAATCGAAAACAGGCCTGCCGTCCCTTGCGAGACCGATCAGCTGGTGGGCCAGCCAGGCGATGGAGTTGGACTTGCCGCTGCCGGCGGAATGTTGGATAAGGTAGCGCCGGCCCACGCCGTGCGCCGCTGCGTCCGCCAAGAGTTTTCGCACCACGTCGAGCTGGTGATAGCGGGGGAAGATCTGCCGTCGTCGTTTCTTGCCGGTCTTGAGGTCTTTTTCCTCAATGAGTTGAGCGTAGTTTTCGAGGATGTCGGTCAGGCTTTCGCGGGTGAGGACCTCCCGCCACAGGTAATCGGTCTTGAGCCCCTGCGGATTGGGAGGATTGCCCGCGCCGTCGTTCCATCCCTTGTTGAAAGGCAGAAACCACGACTCCTTGCCCGCAAGGTGCGTGCAGAACCACACCTCGTTGTCGTCAACCGCGAAGTGCGCCCCGCAGCGGCCCAGCTCGAAGAGCTTTTCGCGCGGGTTGCGGTCGCGCCTGTACTGCTCGATGGCGTCATGCACCGTCTGTTTGGTGAGGCGGTTCTTGAGCTCGAAAGTGAAAACCGGCAGGCCGTTGATGAAGAGCACAAGATCCAGCGCCCGCTGCGTCTCGTCGCGGCTGTAGCGGAGCTGGCGCGTGACGGTAAAGCGGTTCTGCTCATAGAGTGCCCGCGCTTGCTCGTTTCCAGGCGAAGGCGTGCCGTAGAAAAGCTCGATGCGGTGCGGCCCGTGCTGAATCCCGTTGCGCAATACGCCCAACACCCCGCGCTTGCTCACCTCGCCCTGGAGCCGCGCCAGAAACTTGCGCCGCGTGGGGCTGTCGTTATCCAGATCGAGCGCTTCGGTGACCTCCGGTTGCGTCGAACGCAGAAAGGCCGTAAGCTGAACCAGATCGACGCAATACTCCCGGTCATAATCGGCCGGATCACCCGGTAGCCAGCCTGCGCCACCGTAGGGCGCCGTCGCCTCGGCCACCACCGGCAGCGCACCGGCAGACCGTGGCGCGCAGTCGCTGCCGGTGAGCGCCCGGCAGATCAGAGTTTCGAGCCCGGCTTCGCTGGTGTCGGTTGGTTTCATGGTTCAACTTCCTCCTCAGAGAGAGCTTCTGCGGCGGCATCATCATCTGTCGCCTCACCCTCGGCTATCTCGTCGGCGTCCATCAACTCAGCCTCCTCCTCAGGCAGCTCCTCCGGCAACTGTGCCGCAACCTCGCGCACATCCACCTTGCCGGTGACCACGTCGGCGATGAGGCGGGTTCGGTATTCGCGCAGGAGGTCAATTTCGCGGCGGGCGGCGGCAATGGCGGCGTTGATCTTGGCCGTCTGGGCGTCGAGGTACTCCACGATGGCGGTTTGTTCGGGGAGGGGAGGAAGGGGAAACAGTATTGCCCCGACGAACGTCCAATCGGCCCGTGGCATCTTGGCACCGTAAGTCGAGCTGTTTACAAAATCAATAGCTGGTGCCGATCGAAGAACCACCTCCAGGTAGTGGGGTGCAACAACGGACCTTGCGCGCAAGACAAAAAACTCGCTAACGCAGACGCCATTTTGTTTGGGGCGAACAACCTTAGCAAGATATGGCCTGAGCTTTCCGAAAAGAACATCTCCAGCTCGAAAGCGCTTCACTTGACTGTCAAATTGTGCTTCTCTGGATGGCACCAGAAGGCGACCTGTCCAACTCTCAACGTGCTCCAATGCTATGTAGAGATCCTCATCGTTCTTGGTACTCGTCTGCTCGTTAATATGATCGACTACTGTTTTGAGCCGCCGCACCTCCCAATGCGCCGGTATCTCGCCCAGCCATGGCACGCCGGAGGGTTTGTAGGCCGGATAGGGCC
>FWWL01009078.1_pt1 | contig 12323 bp, 10 predicted proteins | sample 2228331 | NCBI WGS metagenome assembly FWWL01 (sample SAMEA103939775, study PRJEB20133) | metagenome | reverse complement strand
CCGGGGCTAACCCCGGGTATACCCCCTATCCTGCCCCATTTTTCCGACCGGTCACTTAATTCAGATTTCTAATCCATTGTCGGTGCGCCGGTTATCTAAAAATTTGCCATCCGGATAACAAAAGGGCGTTATTTTTAAAGAAAAGCTGGCTCTAATAATAAATAATCTTCCGGAAACTGGAAACGCCTTACTGAACCCGGTCAAAAATTCTTTATTGACAAGAGAGAGTATTATAATTAGCCCGCAGTCAGACAGGAAAGTCTGGCTGTGAAAGGAGCAAAGATGCCATACAAAAACCTGCTGGTTGCCCTATTTTAATGGCAACCCTGATACTCGCAGGCACCGCCTCTGCGAACGACCCGCTTTACACTCATGACGGGCTATCCCTGGGCACCTACCGCTACGGGACCGGAGAACGCGACTGCTATGTGCGGGCATACATTCTTTATGACTCTGACAGTTTAGACCTGAACAGGACTTCTCCACCTGACCCGATTCCACCCTATCTCGCCGAGGAGTAAAGAAAAAACAGGGGAAGGAGTGATTTTTTTCACCCCTTGCCGGAGATAAGCATTACAATTATGAAGACATTGCAAGGCGCAGTTTTGATATGTTTATTTCTGTTCAGCAATATCTATCCCCAGGTCTGGATTAGAACCTATGATGGACCGGCAGATTGGTGGGACAAAGCGATGGACATCTCCATTGACAAGGATAATAATGTCTGTGTTACGGGGTGTTAGTGTGATTCACAATGAAGACACATCCTCCAACTGGTCTCACTGGTGCACTATCAAAGGGTATAGTATGTCTCCCCGTGACTCCATCTACTGGGGTGATGACTACACCCTGATTAAATACGACTCATCAGGCTCAATGCTCTGGGAGGCAAGATACTCTGGACCGGACAACCTCGCTGGCTGGGTGTATGCCCTGGCTATTGATCCGGAAGACTATGTCTATACCGCCGGATTCATCCTCACCGGCACCCGTGAGAACTACGGCTATGACTGGTGCACGATAAGATATCCGCCCTCCGGACCCGGGATTGCTGAACCGGGCTCGCCCGTTGCCCAAATCGGGGAGATGTTTAAGGTCTGTCCCAATCCAGCAGGCTCTTTCTTTGTCATTGAAGCCCGGCAGGGGTTAAGCAGCGTCCGGCTCTATGATGTTGCCGGCAAGATGATAAAGGAATACAGTGGCAAAAGACCTGCCGGCGCTCGGTTATCCCTGGACGGAATCAGCTCGGGCGTTTACATCCTGCGGGCAGCAACCGCCACCGGCACCTTTACCGGTAAACTCGTTGTAAATAAATTAAACAGGTAAGATAAATCATTAGCCGGCACCCGCTATCGGAGTCGTGCCACCGGGTCTACTTCTTGACCGATTAGTATCTCCTGCTACAATCCTCAATGAGCAACAAATCTGCCGGCGTAGCTCAGCAGGCAGAGCAGCGGTTTCGTAAACCGCAGGTCGCCCGTTCGAGCCGGGCCGCCGGCTTGTTGGAAAGATAATATGCTTTTTCCAAAAGGTCAGGACCCCAAGCGCCTCTTAGAAGAGCAGATGGCGTTTGAAGAGGCGGAAAGAAAAAGGGCTGAGGCACGTGCCCGGGTCATCTTTGACAGCCTGGTTGACTTCAGCCCGGTCGCAATTGAAATCTTCAGCACCGACGGCAACCTGCTGAAAAGTAACAAGGCGGCAGAACGACTGCTCGGTAAAGTCCCGCCGCCCGGCATCAGCCTGCTGGAGGAAAAAGGGTTAAAGCGCACCGGCTTACTTGAACCCCAGATAAAAAGGCTGATGGCTGGCGCCCGGGTCGAAACACCACCGACCTGGTATGACCCGGCTGATATCGGACTGGCGCCAGCACCGGGCAGGAAGGTGTGCTTTCGCGCCACCGCGCTTCCCCTGATAGATGCGGAAGGTGCGGTGCGAATGATTGCGGTGGTGTATGAAGACCTGACCGAACTGAAAAAGGCGGAGGCGGCGCTCAATGAGTTTAAAAACTGGTCGCCACTGCCCCCGGCAACCGAGGACACCGTCACAGGAAATGCGGTGGCGCAGAAAAGCGGTGTTAACGCTGATGCCCGGGACATTGAGTTTGCCCGGCGCAAGCTGGAGCAGGCGCTGCGCGAAAGTGAAGAGCGTTACCGGACACTGATTGACGCTGCGCCGGATGTGTGCATTATCCGACTCAGCGATGAGGGCAGGATTATCAGTATCAGCGCCGCAATTGAGAACATCCTCGGCATATCCCGGGAGGCGATTTTAACCGACAACTCCCTGCTCTTTGCCAGTGTCCATCCGGAAGACCTGCCCCGCTTAAAAGAGGCGGAGACCGTTGCCCGGCAGAGCGGTGAATATCCGCCCGGGTTCCGATTCCGGATAACAAAAAAGCCACAGGGCGAAGTCATCTGGGTGGAACTGCGCGGCAGGGTGTGCAACTTTGCCAGCCGGCGCACCTTAGAACTGATTCTCTTTGACATCACCCCCTGGAAAAAACTTGAAGAAAGGTTACGCAAAAAGGAACTGGACATCTCCTCCTTAACCGGTAGCCCGGTTGATGGCGTGTTCACAATTAACAAGGAATGGGTGATAACCTCCTGGAGCGCCGGTGCGGAAAAACAGACCCGCATCACCGCCAGCGAGGCCCGGGACAGACGCCTCTGGGACATCTATCCGGAGATGGAAAAGACCGGTATGGCAGAACTGTTCCGGGGGACATTGCTCGACCGCCAGCCCCGGCACGGTGAGATATTCTACTCCGACGGTCGGGACAAATTTACCGGCTGGTTTCTTATCAGCACCTACCCCTGGGAAGACGGCGCCCTTGCCTTGATTCAAAACATCAGCAACCGTAAAAAGATTGAGACGGCGTGGCGCGACCTCGACACCCGCTTTAACGCCATCCTGAACAACCAGCTGGTGCTGGTCGCATTCAAAGACCGCGAGTTGCGCTATGTGATGGCAAACGACCTCGCCCGCAGGGTGCTTAACAATGGTGCGGATATCGTCGGCAAAACCGATGCCGAACTGTTTCCCGCAACCGTTACCGCACTGCTGGGCTCCTACGACCGCCAGGTGCTCCAGAAAGGTGAACCGGCACGGCTGGAACTGGCGCTCGGTGACCCCAGACAGGAAAATACCACCTGGCTTGCCCTCTGGAAAGAACCCTGGCGCAACCAGGCGGGTGAAATCCTGGGTATTGTCGATATCGGCTTTGACATCACCCAGCGGGTCCGGGCACAACAGGAACTCGTCCGGCGCCGGGAATACCTGGAAAAACTGCTCCAGGATGCGGAAAAGGAACTCCAGCGCTGGCAGAAATAGTAATGACTTATGAAAAAACAAAAGCCCGCGCGGAAACTCTCCCGGAAACCCGCCGGACAAAAAGACATCGGACAAATCATCAGCAGGTTTTCCCCTTTTTTCCTCCTGATTATCATCGCCCTGGGTCTGTGGTTACGAAGCGCGGACCTGCGTGCCGACCCGCCCCCGGACCTGTCCTGGAGTTTTGCCCCCTACACCGATGAAAGCCTGAACACCTACTCGGCGCGCAACTACGCGCTTTATCACACCTTCAAGGTGGATGACTTTTTCCCCTTCTGTGTCTATCCGCTGGTAAACATCATTGTCGGGTTTATCTTCAAAATCTTCGGGATTGGCTTTGTTCAGGTAAAACTCCTTTCGGTTATTGCTGGCGTCCTGGGCATCCTCGTAATCTTTTTCTTTGTCAAAACGAGCGCGGGCGAAATCGCCGGTCTCTTTTCATCTCTTCTCCTCGCCACATGCTATCCCCTGGTGATGTACAGCCGGCTGGGACTTGTGGAGACGGTGCAGATACTTTTTCTCCTCCTTGCCGGACTCTTCTGGAGCAAAGGGTTAAAGAAGCCCTATCTGCTGATCTTCAGCGGACTTTTCTGCGCCGGCACATTCCTGCTGGTCAAACTATCTGGCGTCTTCATCGTCGGCGCCTTCTTTATTCTATTTCTCAACCAGGCGCTATCGGTCCTCAAAAAAGAGATAACACCCCGACACCTGCTCCTTGATCTGTTGTGGTTTATCACCGGCATTTGCCTCGCCGTGCTCGTCTGGCTCGTCCTGGTATTCCTGCCCTATCGTTCCGAATACATTCAATATGTCCTGCGCCATTCCACCGAATCACCGGCAGGACATCCCCGCACCATTACCGCCTACCTCTTCAACACCTTTACAATTGGACTGCGCTCCCGTCTCTTTCCCCGAACGGTCTGGATGGCCCTCATCGGCTACCTGACACTGCCCCTACTGGCAAGAAAGAAAAACCCTGCCCTTTTCTATTCATTGCTCTGGCTGGTTATGGGGATGCTTATGCTCGGCTATATGAACTACCGGCCACCGCGCTACGAAATCATCCTCCTGCCGCCACTGATTATCGCCTTTTCCAGCACCTTGAGTAACCTCTGGCAAACGGGCACCGTCATTCCCGCGACCCGACCCGCGCTCAAAACGACCATCGCCTCTGCCCTGTTCTTCTGGCCCCTCTGCCTGCAAATCATCCTTTACCTCTCCGGCTTTCGTGCCTTTCCCCGTCCCGGTGCTGAAGCCGGCATCCTGATTGGTGCGCTTGCTCTCTCTTCTGCCTTTTGCCTTGCCGGTTACCTTGCCTTCCGTTATCTCCGCAGCGGACTGGTAATCACCCCACCGGCGCTGCGCGCCGTCCTGTTGTTAATACTCCTTGTGCCCACCCTGCGGCTTGATATTGGCCAGTTCAGTGACTGGTTCAACAACCGCACCTACAACCTCATCTCCTATGCCCGGGACTTAAACCAACTTTTGCCTGAGGGCGCGGTGGTTGCCGGCTCCTGGGCACCACCTTTGATGATTGAATCACGCCAGCGCGCGGTCTGTGTAACCGACTGGGCGAATATGGAAGGACTTATTGAACGGTTTGGCGTTACTCACCTCATACTCGGCGAAAATGAGGCGGATATGAAATTACGAGAAAAGATTGACCCCGCTGTCTGGGAGAAAAGTAAGCTTGTCCGCCGCTATACTGTTCGCGGTCAGGTGCTGACCGTCTACGCCCTGCCCTAATCCGCACCGCGCAACGCCGCAACCAGTGTGTTGATATCGTACTCGAGCAAATTAATGTAACTGTCTCCTGCCGGTAGTGAACCGGTAATTGAACCGAGCACCACCACCTTTGCCCCGGTCTCCCGGGCAAGCGCATCCGCAACATCCCGATTGTGCTGGGGCTCAACCACCACCACCCGCACCGCCTCCCGGCGCATCAACTCCACAATCCTTGCTAGGTCCTGCAGTGAGGGCTCCTGCCCGGGTAATGGCTCCACCGCCGCCACCATCTCCAGCCCGAACGCCCGGCAAAAATAGGGCCAGGAGTTGTGCAGGGCAACGAACTTGCGATTGGACAAACTATTTACCCGCTCGCGCAGGCGCTGGACAACACTGTCCAGTTGTTCACAATACCTCCGGGCACGCTCCTGATAAAAATCCCTTCCGTTACTGTCAACCTCAGCGAAAATCTCCGCCAGCCTGCCAACCGTCCGTTTCGCAACTTCAGGGTCAAGCCAGATGTGCGGATTACCCTCGGGATGGCTGGTGTGCCCGTGATGCTCCTCGTCCTCTTCATCCTCAATTGCTTCAACCAGATACGCAACCCTTAACCGTATAACATCCTTTTTGCCGGCAGTCCGCAACAACCCATCTATCCATTCATCATACCCCAGACCATTTTCCACAATCAGAAATGCGTGCTCAAGGAGCCGGGCGTGCTCAGTTCTCGGCTCGTACAGATGCGGGTCTTCCCCGCCGGTCAAGAGCGACGTGACCTCGAAACGCTCGCCACTAACCGCCTCCACCCAGGAGGCAAAATCGGGCAGGGTGGTAACCACCACCGGCCGGGTGTTTCCGGACCGGCAGGAACCGATAAAAATCACACCCGCCCACAGGAAGAGCAGAACAGTCGCCATTTTTGTTCTCATCGGACCTCCTTGCCGCACACCGGACATTTTTTCCGCCGCGGGGAGAAGATAGCCGCCAGCGCAAATAAAATGGTAGCAACAATCACGATGGTTGCGCCGGACGGCACCCCAATCAAATAGGAAAGAAAAAGCCCCAGAAGACAGGCGACCACCGCTGCCAGCCAGGAGAGAAGAAACATAGTCCCGTAGCGACTGGTAAGTTGATATGCGGTCGCTGCCGGTATCACCAGCAGCGCCTCCACCAGAATAATCCCCACCGCCTTAATTGACACCACCACGGTCAGGGCGATAAGAGCAAGTTGCAACCCGGACAGTAGCGCGGTGGGCAAACCGCTCGCCTCCGCCATCACCTCATCAAAGGCAAGAAATTTAAACTCCTTGTAAAGTAGCAAAACCACCACGATAACCAGGATTGTCAACCCCGCCATCATCACAATGTCACTTTTGCTGACCCCCAGCAAATTGCCAAATAGAAAACCGTAGAGCCGGGCATCGTAGCGGCGCATAAAACCTACAAAAAGCACCCCGAGTGCCATGGTAAAGGCAAAAAAGATTCCTACCGCAGTATCATGGCGCAACTGGGCACTGCGCCTGGTAACCTGAACCAGTCCGGCGGTAAAAAGACAGAAGACAATTGCGGTTAGCAACGGGTCAATTCCGAGAAGAAACCCCAGCGCCACACCACCAAATGCGGCATGGGCAATCCCGGCACCGGCAAATGCCAGTCCCCGCAGGACAATAAAAACGCCTACAATTGAACAGACGGTCGCCACCAGAAGAGAACCCAATAGCGCATTGCGCATAAAGCCGTAACCAAGCAGTTCAAGCATGGCGGTCATCCAGAATTAAAAATTTCCTTCCTTCCTTTTCTACCACCAAAACCGGACGCCGGTAAAACTCGCTGAGCAACTCCGGTTTCATCACCTCGTCACAGGAACCGAACGCCAGAACCTCCTGTTGTAAAAACAGCAGCCGGCCAACACAGTCAATAATCTCATTTAAATCATGGGTTACATATATCGTTGTGAGATTCCGCTCCTTATGTAACTGCCGCACCAGTTGCACAATCTGCCCCCGGCTGGCAACATCAACACCGGCAGTTGGTTCATCAAGCAAAAGCAGCTCCGGTTCGCTCACTAGGGCACGAGCAAGAAAGAGTCGCTGCTGCTGACCACCGGATAGATGCCCGGCAATGTGGTTCGCCAGGTCGGCTAAACCAACCGCCGCCAGCACCGTCCGCGCCCTTTCCCGCTCCACCTTGCCGGGGAGGCGACCGAACCCCAGACTGGCGTATGTCCCCATTACCACCGCATCCAGCACACTTATCGGAAACCGAGCATCTATCGGCTGACGCTGGGGCACATAGCCAATCCGCCGGCGCAATCTTCCCGTACGCAACTGGGTCTCACCCAGCACCGTAACCCTGCCCTCTACCGGTACAACCAGTCCCAGAATCGTTTTTAACAGCGTTGTCTTGCCCGAACCGTTTGGACCGATGACCCCTAAAAACTCCCCGCGGTTAAGTCGAAACGACACCCCTTTTAATGCAACTGCCCTAGGATACCCGACGGTTACATTATCAAACTCTACCGCTATGGCCATTTAGCCTTTAACCGCCAGCAATGCCAATAGCGTCCGCAATGGCACACCAGTCGCACCGGGCGGACAGTAGTCCCAGCCTTCACTGGTAAATGCGGTCCCGGCAATGTCAATATGGACCCAATTGGTCGTCTTGGGGACAAACTCTGACAGGAACAAACCGCCAATTATCGTGCCGGCATTCTGGGGTTTACCAATATTCTTCAGGTCCGCAATATGACTTTTCATATGTGCCCGATAGCGTTCAAAGAGCGGCAACTCCCAGAAAAACTCGCCTTCTTCTTTACCCAAAGCAATCAATTGGGCAATCGTCTTGCGGTCCGTCCCCAGCAACCCGGACATCTCATTACCTAACGCCACCACACAGGCACCGGTCAGGGTGGCGATGTCAATCATCAAATCCGGCTTGAATGTCGCGCCATAGGCAAGGGCATCGGCTAAAAGCAACCGACCCTCCGCATCGGTATTCATCACCTCCACCGTCTTGCCATTAAAATGGCGGATAACGTCCCCTGGTTTCTGGGCGCCGCCCCCGGGCAGATTCTCAGCCAGCGGGACAATGCCATGCACCTCTAACGGCAGGTCAACATCTTTGAGGTATCGAAAAATCCCGAAAACAGTTGCCGCTCCTGCCATATCATCCTTCATCGTTTCCATCTGCTGACTGGTCTTCAGCGAAAGCCCGCCGGAGTCAAAAGTAATCCCCTTACCAACAAACACCACCTTCTTCTTGGTTCTGGTCCTGGGTTGATATGTCATGTGCACCAGACAGGGTGGATTATGGGACCCTTGACCAACGCCAATAATCCCGCCCATTCCCATCTTCTCTAATTCTGCCCGCTCCAGCACCTGAAATTTAATGTTTTCACCAGCAAGACACTCCCGCATTCGGCTCGCCAGCGCCAGGGGCGGCTTTTTCCCTGCTGGCTCATTTACTAGGTCCCGGACAAAACATACCGCCCGGGCACGGTGTTCTGCCGCGACCGCCAACGGCTGCGCCCGGAGCAAATCCTGTTCACTCTTAAAAATCAAAGAAACGCCACCGGGAAGTCTGGTCTCATCCGGACGCAAGCCCCGGAACTGTAAAAATCGATAGGCACCGAGAATCGCCCCCTCAACAATTGGTGCAACAAAATCCCGCCCCTTAATTCCCTTGCCCGCCGGAACATAGACCCCGAAATCATCCATCCCCAGTTCTCCAGCGCGTCTCAACATCCGGGCTACTGCGCTCCGAACCCGTTCCAGCTCAAATTCATTACGCCGCCCCAAACCGGCGCAAACTATCCGGTTCTTCCCCTTGATCACGACCGCCGTCTCCCGCCACCTGCCGGTGAAATTCTCCTCTACCATCTGACCATCTGCCATCAACGGATGTCTTTCACCCTCAAACACCAACACACCGGTCCATCTACCGGACCATTTTCTCTCGGTTGTTAACTGAATATTCATTTCTGCTCCTTTCTCATTTTAAACATTATCACTCCTGCAATAAATATGTCAACCCCTTACTCTCTAAGCACCCGATTCAAAATCCAGGTTACCAGCACCGCCAGAACGATTCTCGGCACAACAATCCAGAAAATATTGGCACCGAGGACAATAAATATCGCCGTGTCCTCAAATAGCCCGTGACACAGCGCCAGAAATGTTGCCACCAGGGTTACCTGCTTTGGTGTCAACCCCCCGGCTTTTACCGACTCCACAATTAAACCAGCTCCGAATACTATACCAAAGACATTACCCGCCAGCCAGGGCATACCCGCTTCGCTTGAGTAACCCATAAAGCCAATCCCCCGTCTTAATGCCCTTAGAACCTTCTCCAGGACCCCGTATTCCCTTGCCAGCTCCAGAAGGATAAATATGCCAACGAGCACCAGAAGCATCTTTATACCGGTACTGGCAAGCCCTCGCGCCCAGCCCGCTAATGCCGGGCGAAAAACGAACTGCTGATGCAGAAGAGAAAAGTCGGCAACCTGAACACTGTACTCACCTCGGGGGACAATCAGCACGGCAAGCCCGGCACCGGCAAGAAAGGAAACCACCAGGCGGATTAACCATAGTAACCACCACTTCGCTTTGATCTGAAAAAATACCGCGGTCTCGAGAATCTGCGAATGGGAGATAAGAATCATCAGACTTAAAACCGTCAATTGACTGCCGGTAATTTGAAGGGCAGTAATCGCACCCAGCGAAGCATAGATGTTAATAAAATTACCCAGAATCAGCGCCATCGCCGCCTCGCCCGGCAACCGGAAAAACTTCATCAACGGCGCCATAAATCGGGCAAATTCCCCCAGCACCGGCGTATACTTCAAAAATGTCACCACAGTGTAAACCGGCGCCACAATCATCATCAGTTTCAAAAACGCCCGCACCCCCCGCCAGGCACCCCAGCCAAATGTCCGCAGTCCCCTGGCCATCAGAAACCCTCCAGTGTTGCCCTGCCCTCCTTAATCAAACCATAGGTAAAATGGTTAATCCAGTCCCCGGTGTTGATATACAAACCCCTTTCCAGGGAAAGCGCCTCCGGGATGTGCGAATGCCCGAGCATAACCACATCAAACCCTTCGGCAATTTTTCGTCTGGCAAACTCCGCCAGTTGCGCCTGCACCGCCGCCGCTGTCCCGCGTTGCCTCATCGCCAACCGACTCTTTGCCGCTATCCGATGCGCCAAACCTACACCTAAATCGGGGTGAAGGGAAGAAAACAACCGGGCATTAAACCGGCTGCGCATCAACCTCCGGAAAAACCTTGAAACAAAACTTTTATCTAAAGCATCACCGTGGGCAAGGTACACATTTAACCCATCGATAGCTATTGTCAGTTCGTCAAAAACACCTTCCAATCCCAATTCCCTTTCCAGCCAGCCATTAAACCAGATGTCATGATTACCCCGGAGGAGAAAAATCTTTGTCCCGCAACGGCGCAACTGATAAAGCGCACCCAGCACACCCACATTTACTTTGGGCACAACCCGCCGGAAGTCAAACCAGAACTCAAACAAATCACCCAAGATATAAAGCGCTGCCGCCTTGCCAGTTAACCGAGTAATGAAATCCTCCAGCCGCCGTTCGGCGTTCAGATTACCGGCACCGATATGGGTATCAGAGATGAAGTAATGCACGCTCAATCCGCTCCAGCGTCTTGCTCACCGGTTCCCGAGTATCAATTCTGAGCAGATCCCGGCTGGATGCGGGTGGTTTAAACCTTTCCCGCATTGCCCGATAAACCGTGATATTGGCATCCGATAAACTCTCGGCGGTTCTCCGCCGGCGCAGCCGGCGAACCACAGTTTCTTCCGGAGAATCAGCCCAGACAAAAAGCACCGGCACCCCCAATTTTTCTCCCAGTTCCCGGCAGCGGTTTCGGGTCTCTTCGGAAAGAAATGTGGCGTCAAGGATCACGCTCTGTCCACCACTCAGAAATACCCTCGCCCGATACAACATCTCCTCATAGGTCTTCTGACTGATCGCCGCGGTATAAATTCCCTGACCATAACCATCAAATCTATGTTCATCTACCGGAATACCCAGCAGTTGTTTACGGATTGAGTCAGACATAAGATGCACCGCCAGTCGTCGGGCGGCAAACTTTCTTGCCAGATAACTCTTTCCCGTTCCCGGCAGACCCATTACCACCACCAACCACGGCCGCTCTTTAATTAACCGTGCGTATCTTGCGGCCAGCTGAAAGTAAAGTCTTGCCACATCCTTTGCCCGACGCTTTGCCTGACGACTGATTGTAGGGTCATTTAACTGAAAACTGGTAACTTTTCCCCGCACATAAGCGCGATAACACCGATAGAAGTTCAACAACGGCAAAACCCCTTCATCGCCTGAATACACAAGATATCTTTCAATAAAAAAGTTTGCCAGGTCGTGCCGGTTAAAATAGTCCAGATCCATCGCCATAAACGCAACCTCGGAGGCAACATCACAACAGGAAAACCGCGGGTTAAACTCAATACAGTCAAAAATATACACCCGGTCCGTAATAAAAATATTCTTTGAATGCAGGTCACCGTGACAACGCCGGACAAAACCACCCTGACGCCGACGCCGAAAAAGCTCCCGTTGTTTCGCAATAAACCTTTCTACCACTTCCTTTATTTCACCAAACTCATTCTGACTGATGGTTTTGCCCAGAAAATCGACTGTCTGGGCAAAATTCTCGTCCCAGTTAAGTTTTATAATCTCAGAACTGCCATACTGTCCCACCTGCCGGCCTCGCTCTGCCCGCCGATGGAAATCACTGATTCGGCGAGCAATCTCATCGATATGAATAAAACTTACCTGGTGCTTTCTTAGCCTTTCCGTCATCAACGCTGACTGCGGTAGCGCGCGCATTTTAATACAATAATCAATTACCCGACCCGTTCCTCCGATCCGCAATTTTCCCCGTTCTTCGGTAATTGGCAACACATCCAGGTACATATCCGGAGAAAGTAACCGGTTTAACCTTAACTCCTCGGCACAGAAAAAGCGTCGTGCCGAAAGCGTTGTATAATCAAGAAAACCAAAGTTCACCGGCTTCTTTACTTTATAGGCAAAATCACCGGCAATAAAGACCCATGAGGTATGTGTCTGAATCAAACGCACCCGGCGTACCCCTTTACCGTACAGCACGGGTGAAAGCATTTCCTTTACCCGCTTCTGAATCGTTGGTTCTAATTTAGCTCCATCCGCTGATCCCAACATCGCCAGGTCACAAATCATAACCGGTTGATGGGGAAAGTGAAGA
>FWWL01009077.1_pt1 | contig 12324 bp, 11 predicted proteins | sample 2228331 | NCBI WGS metagenome assembly FWWL01 (sample SAMEA103939775, study PRJEB20133) | metagenome | reverse complement strand
CAGGGAATGGGTGACCAACACATCGAAGTGGCTGTGCGCCGCGCCGAAACCAAATTCCAGGTTGGCCTGGTCATTAGCGAACCCAAGGTACCTTATCTTGAAGCCATCACCAAGAAAGCCAGTGCCATGTACCGCCACAAGAAGCAAACCGGTGGGGCGGGGCAATTTGGTGAAGTTCATTTACGCATTGAACCCCTGACACCGGATCAGGAACTGGAGTTCGTGTGGGAGGTCTTCGGTGGGGCCATCTCATCGTCTTTCGCGCCCTCTATCCAGAAAGGCATCCAAAGCGTAATGAAAGAGGGAGTGCTGGCAGGCTATCCCATCCGCGGCATCAAGGTGGCTGTTTATGATGGCAAAGAGCACCCCGTAGACTCTAAACCAATAGCGTTTGAAATTGCAGGGCGCGAGGCGTTCAAACTGGCGTTCAAGGATGCCGGCCCTGTATTGTACGAACCCATTATGAAGGTTGAGATCATAGTTCCTGAAGCCAACATGGGAGATGTGCTGGGGGACCTGAACTCACGCCGGGCGCGGGTTTTAGGCATGAATACAGAACGAGGCCGTTCGGTGATCACTGCCCTGGTGCCGCTGGCGGAGATGCTGCGCTACACCACCCAATTGCGTTCCCTCACAGGTGGCCGCGGCTTCTTCACCATGGAATTCTACAATTACGAAATGGTACCTCCTCACATTCAGCAAGAAATTGTGGCCGCGCGGCAGAAAGAACTTCAAGCCCAACGGACGGATTAAACCTGTTTCTTCTACAACGACTGAACGTCTATCCACTGGTACGGGCAATCTCCCGCCCGTACCAGACTTTTATCTCAAACGTTGCAAAAAGAAATGAGCATGTCGCCGATGAACGATGATGCTTCTTTCGATCCTGAAGCCTTCTGGGAAGCCATCCTTTCGCGCGATCCACAGCAAATCCGGGCAACATTTGCGTCTTTGGATCGCGAATCCCAAATGGCCGTGATGCAGCATCTTTTTCGCATGGCCACCGAGCCCGGCTGGCATCCCGAACAGCGCCTCTCCGCACGCAAAGCGCTGGAAGCGCTGGGATTCGCCCCCAATGGGTTAGACGAAACCCAATAAAGACCAGAGCAAAAGATAGGTTAAAATATAGTATCCTTATCAAACATGGACCTGGCATGAAAATTGCTGTTTTTGGAAGTGCTCGACCCCAACCCGGCCAGCCCGATTATGAGACGGCTTACCTCCTCGGACGCCTGATTGGTCAGGGTGGCCATACACTAATGACAGGCGGCTACATGGGCACCATGGAAGCCGCCTCACGCGGAGCCGCCGAAGCAGGCGGCCATGTTATCGGTGTAACGTGCGAGGAAATTGAACGCTGGCGTCCTACCGGAGCCAACCATTGGGTAATTGAGGAAATCCGCGCACGGACCCTGATCGAACGGATCGCCATCCTGATTCGCGAAAGCGACGCGGCGATCGCTCTGCCGGGGGGTGCAGGCACTTTGGCCGAGATCAGCCTGTTCTGGAATCACCTGATTATTCAAGCCATCCCTCCAAAACCGCTGGTTCTGGTCGGAACAGCATGGCAAAGCGTCTTTCAAACCCTCTTCGCGCAGATGCAAGGTCTGCTTGCCGAAAACGAACAACGCTGGCTCATTTTTGCGCCAGATTACCAAAGCGCGTATTTTGAAGCCCTGAAGACCGCTCAATCTTTTCCCAAGGATGGACGAAGCCTATGAGCACAGAGAAGTTGCCTGCACGTAGCGAAAATTTTTCTGAGTGGTACAACCAGGTAGAGCTGCGAGCCGAATTGGCCGACTATGCTCCCGTCCGTGGCTGTATGGTGATTCGTCCCTATGGATGGGCCTTATGGGAGAACATTCAGCAGGCCCTGGATCGGCGCTTCAAAGAAACTGGCCATGTCAACGCGGCCTTTCCACTTTTCATTCCTATGTCCTTCCTGGAAAAAGAAAAGGAACATGTTGAAGGTTTTTCACCCGAACTCGCAGTCGTCACCGTAGGCGGGGGTGAAACCTTAGAGGAACCGCTGGTGGTACGCCCCACCTCCGAGACCATCATCGGGTACATGTATTCTAAATGGATCCGCTCTTACCGCGATCTCCCCGTTCTGATCAACCAGTGGGGCAATGTCGTGCGCTGGGAGATGCGCACCCGTCTCTTCCTGCGTACGCTGGAATTCTACTGGCAGGAAGGGCATACCGCTCACGCCACCGAAGAGGAAGCCCTGGAAGAAACCCTACGCATGCTCAACGTCTACACTGACTTTGCCTACAATGAAGCCGCCATCCCCGTCATCCCCGGACGTAAAAGCGAAACCGAGAAGTTTGCAGGCGCCGTCCAGTCCTACACCATCGAAGCCATGATGGGCGACACACGCGCCCTGCAGTCAGGCACCTCGCACTTCCTGGGGCAAAACTTTGCTCGCGCTTTTGATATCCAATATCTGGATCGCAATAATCAGTTGCAATATTGCTGGACCACCTCATGGGGCCTTTCGACCCGCTTTATTGGGGCAATTATTATGACCCATGGGGATGACCAAGGGTTAATTCTGCCACCGCGCTTGGCCCCAATTCAAATTGTCATCGTGCCCATCTATCGCAGTGAAGCAGAACAATCCCAAGTCATGGCCGTCGCCACTCAATTGCACAAACAATTAAGCACTTGTTTCCGAGTCAAGGTAGACGACCGCAGCGAAGTAACGCCGGGGTTCAAGTTCAATGATTGGGAATTGCGGGGAGTTCCTCTGCGCATTGAAATTGGTCCAAAAGACGTGGAGAAAGGCGTTTTAACCGTTGCGCGACGCGATATTCCAGGTAAAGCCGGCAAAACCACCATCCACCCCAATAATTTGGAAGCCCAATTCGCCCAATTGCTCGATGATATCCACCACGCCCTGCTCAAGCGCGCCACTCAGTTCCGCGATGAGCACATCTTTGACCCTAAAGATTACGAAGAACTCAAGGAAGTGGTACAGCACGGGTGGGCTTTCTCATGGTGGTGTGGCAGCGCTGAGTGCGAGGCAAAGGTTAAGGAAGATACCAAAGCCACGACCCGTTGCATCCCACTGGCACAACCGGGTGGCGAGGGGCGGTGCATCGTCTGCGGGCAGCGGGCAACTCAGAAGGTATATTTCGCTCGGGCTTACTAAGATACATTCACCCATGCCAGCAATTTCCTTACAAATCCTGCGTCGGCGTATGCAGGAGCTATCGCTCCTGCTTGAGGACATTCCCCACTTCAAGCGGGGACTCCAACGCTTGCTGGAACAATACGCCGACCTATCCTATCACCCCGGTGAAACCATCCCGCTTGCTAAAGCCTCAGAGCGCCTGTTAGTTCCCCCTGTCGTCGTCAACGAAATCGAGGCTTTTCTAAGTGCCTGGGCAGTGCAATCCCCTGAACCAGCCCTGCACCTGGCCGATCTGTTCTGGGAAGAAGCCACTCCTTTGTACCGGCATCTGGCGGCTGTGCTCTTGCGCGAGGTTCCCATCACAAGCACCACCCAAATTGCCATCCAGGAACGACTTTCAAAGTGGATCAATGACGTCGAAGGAACCTCTCACTTTATTCCTACAATGATTACGGCTGCCGAAGGACTGCAAAAGAACGTGCCAGAGGCATGGCTGGATCTCGTACATACCTGGCTTTTCTCCCGCTCCTCCGGAAGCCGCCGAGTTGCTTTGGTTGCCCTTCGGCATCTCATTCAGAACACAACCTTTGATAATCTCCCGCTCATCTTTGAGTGGCTAAGCGCCTGGCTGCAGGAGTCCCCCACCTCATCCCTTACTGCAGAAACGCTTGACCTTCTGCAAACGTTAATCGAGCGCTCACCTGCTGAAACGGCTTACTTCCTGCGCCAGTTGCTAGGCTTACTCCCGCCCCCAACTGCTCGTCGCCTGATACGAGCCGTACTTCCCAGCTTCCCTGAAGACTACCGCCAGCGTCTTCAAAGCGCCTTGCGTATGGTGAACGCCCAAGTCAAACCTCCACCAACTGGGCAACCTCTGGTATAATACAAATGCAGTGACTAGACCGGCGCGCGGGAAAGCCTGCACGCCTGGAGACCTGCTCAAAATTCAATCTTTTAAGGAGAAGCAGACGTCATGACTTTAACAAAAGAGGAGAAAAACAAACTAATCAGCGAGTTCGGCCGCCACGAAGGTGACACTGGCTCACCCGAGGTTCAAATTGCTTTGCTGACGCACCGCATCAACCAGTTAACTGAGCACCTGCGTACGCACAAGCACGATGAATCCTCGCGCCGCGGCCTGCTCAAATTGGTTGGCCAACGGCGTCGCCTGCTGATGTACTTGCGCCGCAAGGATTACACCCGCTACGCAGCACTGACCGAGCGCCTTAATTTGCGGGCGCGCTAGGGTTGGGTAGCCAGGTGAGTAGATGGCGGCAAGTGGACCATCTACTCACTTTTTTGAGACTGTGAAGTCTCCCCCCACGCGGTTGGGAGTTGAAATCTGGTGAGGACGCACGTCCTCAATGGTTTTCAGTTCCTAACCCGCTGGGGGGATAAAAAGAGGTAAAAGGAGAATATGAACAAACCAGAAGCCAAACAATACACGGCCATTGTTGGTGGTCGTCCCATCATTTTTGAGACCGGCAAGTTGGCCGGCCAGGCTGGCGGGGCCGTAACCGTTCGCCTGGGCGACTCCGTCATCTTTGCGGCTGCCACCATGAGTGACAAGCCCAAAGAGGACGTGGATTTCTTCCCGCTCACCGTGGAATATGAGGAGCGTCTTTATGCGGGCGGCCGCATCCCCGGCTCATTCTTCCGCCGCGAGGGTAAGCCTTCCGAAGAAGCCATTCTGATTGCACGCCTCTCTGACCGCCCCATCCGCCCGCTCTTCCCCAAAGGGATGCGAAATGAGGTCCAGGTCATAATGTTTTCTATCTCCGCTGATATGGAAAATCCACTGGACATTTTGGCGGTCAATGCAGCCTCCGCCGCATTGATGGTTTCAGATATCCCTTGGGGAGGCCCCATTGGGGCAGTGCGAATCGGCCGCATTGATGGCCAGTTTGTCGTCAACCCCACCTTTGAGCAAAAGGAAAAGTCCGACCTGGATCTGCGCATTGCCGGTACCCGTGAAGCCATTTTGATGGTCGAGGCAGGTGCCAACGAAGTACCCGAAGAGGTCATCGTGGAGGCACTGGCGTTTGGGCATCAGGCGCTTCAGCCCCTAATTGATGCTCAACTGCAAATGGCGGCTGAGGTTGGCAAACCCAAGCGCGAAGTCCCCATTTTCGAGGTGGACCCGGCGCTGGTGGAAACCATTCGCGAGCGTGTCACTGAGCAAATTGAAGCCCTCCTGGAAGCCCCCCACACCAAAGCCGAGCTCAACGACGCCATTGATGCCCTGGAAGAAAGTCTGGTAGCCGAATTGGCCGGTGAGGATGCCACGCAAACCCGTGCGGTTAAGGAAGCCTTCACCGAGGTTTACCGTGCCATCGTCCGTCGCCGCATCCTTGAGAAAGGCATTCGGCCTGACGGACGCAAACCAGATGAAATCCGTCCCATCTGGTGCGAGGTCGGAATCTCGCCCCGCGCTCATGGCTCCGGCCTGTTCACACGGGGTGAAACCCAAGTGCTCACGCTCGCTACACTTGGAACCCCGCGCGAGGCTCAGGAACTGGACAGCCTCGAGCCAATTGAAACGAAGCGCTACATGCACCACTACAACTTCCCGCCCTATTCGACCGGTGAGGTCAAGCCCCTTAGAGGGCAATCACGGCGCGAAATCGGTCACGGCGCCCTGGCAGAACGGGCATTGCTTCCGGTTATCCCACCGGAGGAGAAATTCCCCTATACCCTGCGTCTCGTTTCCGAGGTGCTTTCCTCCAATGGCTCCACTTCAATGGCTTCCGTTTGCGGTTCCACCCTGGCCTTAATGGACAGTGGCGTGCCGATCAAGGCGCCTGTAGCGGGGATTGCTATGGGCCTTATCAAGGAAGGCGACACGTACCAAATCCTGACCGATATTCAGGGACTGGAAGACCACCTTGGCGATATGGATTTCAAGGTGGCGGGAACAGCGCAAGGCATCACCGCTCTCCAGATGGATATCAAAATCAAAGGGATCACCCCCGAATTGATGCGTGAGGCATTGGAACAAGCCCGGCAAGCACGTCTGTTCATCCTGGACGAAATGCTCAAGGTAATTCCCGCTCCAAGGCCCGAACTGAAACCCCATGCACCCCGCATCACCATCATCAAAGTCCCGGTGGATAAGATTGGCGCCATAATTGGGCCGGGCGGCAAGATGATTCGTGCAATCCAGGATGAAACCGACACCCGCATTGATATTGGCGAAGACGGGACCGTTTATATCGCTGCCACCAGTGGCAACGGCGCTGCCATGGCACGCGAGAAGATCGAGCGTTTGTGCGAAGTACCTCAGATAGGACGTATTTACACCGGGCGTGTTGTGCGGGTAACCGATTTTGGTGCTTTTGTCGAAATCCTGCCCAACGTGGACGGCATGGTTCACATCTCCCAGTTGGATACCGAACGCGTCAAGAGCGTGGAAGACGTGGTACGGGTGGGCGATGAGATTACGGTGATGGTTACTGATATTGACGAAAACGGACGCATTCGCCTCTCACGCCAGGCTGTTCTAGAAGGCTGGACGCCCGAAGAAGCCCAGGCCCACGATCGTAATGGACGCACAGGTGGAACGCGAAAGCCATCTACCGAAAGCCGTGGTGGTAGCGCCGCACGTCGTCCTTCCGGACCCTCCAGCAAGCCATCCCGCGGCCCCAGCAAACCCTCTTCAGGTGGGCGCCGCTAACCCCGAAAATTGAACTTACACCCCCGCATGAGCATCATGCGGGAGTGTTGATTTCACGAAAAAGAACCGTCTTGTGTGGGTAGATAAGGCATGGTGTAGCCCGTCAGGCCCAAGCGCTCAGCCAGTGCAACCCGCATCGCTAAACGGTCATCCCATGGGTATTCCACCGTGCCAAAGCACATGGATTGCTCATGCCCTTTGCCTAAAGCAATGACAACATCTCCAGGACGCGCCATTTGCACTCCCAATCGAATGGCTTCGCCCCGATCGGGGACGCGGAACACCGTCTTGCCCTCCACGGCCCCCGCCTGCACCGCCGCCCGTACCATTACGTTCAGAATCTCTTCAAGCGATTCTGTGCGTGGATCCTCAGCCGTCAAAATGGTTATATCCGCTAAGCGGGCTGATTCGGCAGCCATTAACCGTCGTTTCTCACGGTCTCGTAACCCGGCTGACCCAAAGATGGCAATGATACGCCCTCTTGTCAACTGACGCACAGTTTGCAAAGCCCGTTTCAGTGCATTTGGCGTGTGAGCAAAATCTACAATCGCCAGAAAATCCTGTCCCAGATCAATGCGCTCCATGCGTCCGGGGATGCCTTTCAGGGCTGCCACACCCACGCGCACGGCTTCCGAATCCACGCCCAATCCTAATAAGGTGGCCGAAACGGCTGCCAGGATATTGTAAACATTGTAATCACCAACTAATGGGCTGTGGATGGGAAATGTTTGCCCGCCAGCATGCACCACAAAGGTCAATCCTTCGGCATCCTGGCGGATGGCTTCAGCCCACACATCGTTGTCTGGCTGGAGGCCATAGGTTACCTTAGGTCCTTTCACCAGATCATTCAGAAAAGTGTAAGAGGCATCTTCCCGGTTGAGCACTGCCAGACGCGGGTTTCCCTGGGCTTTGGGAAGGGTTGTTTCCAGGAATTGAAATAGGCGTGCTTTGGCCGCCCGATAGGCCTCATACGATCCATGGTAGTCCAGATGTTCATGGGTGATGTTGGTGACTATAGCAATATCAAATTCGCAGGCGGTCACCCGATCCTGTGCCAGGCCGTGCGAGGTGGCTTCCAACACAGCATGGGTGAGGCCTGCCTCGCGCATCTGTGCCAGATAACGCTGTACATCTGGAGCTTCCGGGGTAGTCACGTGAAAACCGGTATCCAATACCTGATCCCCGATGACAGCATTGACTGTCGAGATCATCCCGGCTTTCAGGCCTGCTGCAAGCAGGATCTGGTAGATCAGATTGGTGGTAGTCGTTTTACCATCCGTACCGGTTACGCCAATTATCGTCATCGCGCGGGCGGGGAAACCATAAAGCGCCGCCGCAAGGTATGCCAGCGCAAAGCGCGCATCACGCACTTGAAGATAGGGCACCGGCCATGACTGGGTGGCACAAGGTTGAGTGCCAAGAACGGCCACAGCCCCATTCTGGATTGCCTGGGGAATAAACCGGTGACCATCCGTGGTGATGCCCGGGAGCGCCACAAAAAGACACCCCGGGAAGACATCACGTGAATCCATACAAATACCACGAATCCATACTTGTGGAATGGACCCAGGGGTAAGAACTTCAACCGGCGTTTGGGCAAGAAGATCCCCCAGGGCTACAGGCTGAGGAGCAAGGGCTACTGAAGCATGCGGCATACCTGGTTCCTCAAAATCCCTTCATAATAAAACCCCCGTCCCGAGAGACAGGGGCTGAAAAATCACTAATTACACTGCAAACTAAAGCCCTCAGCGCCCAGTTTACTGCAAATGCTGGCGCAAGTTCTGCAACTGCCCGGCTACTGAGCCATCAATGACCCGATCCCCCACCCGGACGATCAAACCACCCAGGATTGAGGGGTCCACACGGAAAGTAACTGAAGCGCTTCCTCCTAAACGAGCCAGGATGTCTCGCTTGACTACCTCTTGCTCTTCCGGAGTCAGGGGCAACGCGCTGGTCACTTCAGCCGCTCCCCCACTCGCCAGGGTCTCGTTCTCGAGCACCACGACTTTACCTCCCCGTACCCCGGAGAAAAACTCCTCGAGCAAAGCGCGTTGGCGTTGCTCATCCAGGGTCTCCTTGATGAGTTTTTGGGTGGCAGCGATGGCCAGGGCGGCAATTTGCCCCCGCATTTCGCTCAACATCCGATGACGTTCCTGCTCCAATTCGGCCAACACCTGCTCGCGTTGTTTGCGCAATTCCTCTTCCTGGGCTGCTCTGATCTCGCGCGCCACTGCCTCGGCACGTTCAGTGGCCTCACGCACAATCTCGGCCGCTTTCGCCTGGGCTTCTGCAATAATCTGATGGGCTTCCTTTTCTGCATTCGCACGTGCCTCAGCGGCCACACGAGCATCCTCTAACCCCTGCGCCACAATTTTGCGCCGCTTCTCCAACTGAGCCATCAAGGGCTTAAATACCCAGGCTCGTAGCACCACAAACATGATCACAAAACTGAGTATTTGAACAAACAACAACCCCAGGTTGATACCTAACTTTTCCAAGGCTCACTCCTTTTTGCACAGCATTTAGAGCACAAAGAGCATCAAAAATGCAATGACCAGACAGTAGATGGCTATCGCTTCAGAAAATGCGATACCCAGGATCATGTTGGTGAGCAGGTTACCATACGCATCAGGATTGCGTGCCATTCCCTGCAAGGCGCCTTGCACGCTCAATCCAATTCCCACACCCGCCCCTAGCGCGCCAATCATAGCCAGGCCAGCACCAATAAACTTTGCTGCTAGGATGATATCACCCGTCATGTCTTAATCGCCTCCTCTTGGATGAAGTAAGATTTTCGCAAAGATTTTCAATGGTGTTCGCCTTCGCCACCATGACCGCGCGTGGCTTGAGCCATAAACACCATGGTCAACATACCAAATACAAACGCCTGAATCAACGCTATGAAGAATTCAAACAGAAATACCAATGAAGGCATGAAGACCGGCAACAATGTACCGATCAAAGCAATCAACACAAAGCCGGCAAACATATTTCCGAACAATCGGAAGGAGAACGAGAGGATTTTAGCCAGTTCGGAGATTGTCTCTAACAACCCTACAGCAAAGTCAATGGCACCGAAGAAAGGCCGTGAGAAAAGGGTTGTCACGTTAAAGAACTTGAAAAAGTAGCGCCAACCCTGGGCCTGGACACCAATCACCTGGGTCATAAACACCGAGACTAAGGCCAGCCCTACTGTAAAGTTGAGATCAGTAGAAAGGCCACGCACAAAGGGGGTCAGGGTGTACTCCCCTTTCGCAGGAGTCAACGTGTACCAAACACCTCCCAGCGCCTGGATCGCATGGCCATCTTTTTCAGCATGGTGGATGATGCCAATGGTCTCCACACCGGGAATTAACTTCATCAAGTTGGCAATTAACACCACCAGGAAGATGGAAGCGAACCAGGGGAAAATGGCTCGCGCCCACTTTCCCGCAGAACTCTCGGTGAGGTTGTAAAGGACCTCAATCAAGGCTTCCAAAGCCCCTGCCAGCCCACGTGGCACCAAGTCTCCCTTGCGCACTGAGCGGCGCACTGACCAAGCCATTCCCAAAATGATCAGATCTACCAGCAGCAGTGCGGGGAGGGTGTTGACCAGGTAAAAATCCCCCAGGGGGCCAAGGTGAAAAAGGGGTTCTTCAATGAGTCTTTCGGGCGCAACCTGTATATGAGGCTGTACGGGCGCAGCAATGTTAACTGCAAAGATACCAAGAATAATGCACAAAAACACAATCCAACGATTGACGCCCCAACGCCACGTCTTACGTGTCGTCTCCAAGGTTTGCCTCCTCCAGCGTGGGTTTCGTTGTTTTGGGGGGCACAGGCTTAATTTTTGCCGTCGCCGCCCTTACCACATAAAACATTACAGCAAGCGAGATGGGAATACTCAGCACCAATAAGCCCAGGGTAAACCAGGGACGTGTCCCTAACCGTGCATCCAACCAGATTCCCCCTAAAACCGCTACCAGCACAATGATTAATGTCAAGCACCCTACTTGGCCGGCAATGCCAGCAATGGTCAGGTTGATGATCTGCTGCTTGCGGTCCTTTTCAGGATCTGGCGGCGTCATGACGGTGCGATTATATCATGGGCACAAAAGTGACGTCAATAAACCCACAACACCCGGGCAACACTTCCAGCCCAGGAATACCAGGGGGCGATCCACACTCCAATCAACACAATACCCACCACACAGATCCCCAGCGCCAACCGCCACGCCGGTTTGATCTCTGAGATTGGTTCCACACCTGGCGCAAAGCGGTAAATGGTCCTCAACACGACCAGGTAGTAGTAAAGTGCAATAATGGAGTTAAAAACTCCCACGAAGGCCAGCCAGATTTGCCCCGCTTCAATCGCCGAGCCAAAGACCAGCAGTTTAGCGATGAACCCCGCAAACGGAGGAATCCCTCCCAGCGAAAGCAGGGCCGCCAACATGGCCAGCGCCAAAGGTGCCGAGCGCTGCTGCAACCCCTCCAAGGCTTTCAGGTCGCTTGAGCCAAGCACCTGTTCCACCACAGTCAAGATGCCAAAGGCAGCCAGATTGGTAACCAGGTACGCCATCAGATAGTACACTGCACCGGTAGCTCCCAGGGGTGTGCCGGCCGCCACCCCAATTAGAATATATCCCGCCTGGGCGATAGAGGAGTAAGCCAACAGTCGCTTCGCATTGGACTGAACCAAAGCCAGGTAATTGCCCACAAGCATACTGGCCGTCGCCAATATCCCAATAAGCAGGGTCCAGAAAGCCGTTTGCTCGGCAAAGACCCCGATCAGAAATCTCAGCAAAACGGCAAAACCAGCGGCTTTTGATGCCGTGGAGAGATAACCCGTTACCGGGGTAGGCGACCCCTCATAGACATCTGGCGCCCAAAAATGAAACGGCACCGCGGCTACTTTAAACCCAAAGCCCACCAAAACGAGGAACAACGCCACCGCTACCATCTCGAGTGGCGCCTGAGCCTGACCCAGGGCGGCTTCCAGATCATACAAGCGGGTCGTTCCGCCCATGCCATAAAGCAGGCTCAAGCCATACAGAAGCGTTGCAGATGCCACAGCCCCAAAAAGGACATACTTAAGCCCGGCTTCGGCAGAGCGAATATCTCGAAGATAAAACCCTGCCAGCACATAAAGCGGGATAGAAGCAGTTTCAATGGCCAGAAAAAGCATCACCATATCTGCTGCCGAGGCCATTAGGCTGAACCCCAAGGCACTGAAAAGAAGAAGGGCAAAAAACTCTCCTTTGCCGGCAAGGTCCTTAACCTGCATGGCAAAGAGAGCAGTCAAGCCCACCCCGGCTAAAAACAACATCCGGAAGACAAACCCCACCTCATCCAGACGGAGCGCCCCGCCCCACAGCAGACGTGGGGATGCAACAGGGTAGGCAAACGCGAGGCTCAGACCGGCTATCCCAAGGCTCCCCGCAGCAACCACCCACCCCAGCCACCATACCCCCAAACGCAACGCGCCCAACCAGCCCATCCCGCCTAGGAGGATCAGAACGAAGATCAGATCAGAAGA
>FWWL01009076.1_pt1 | contig 12327 bp, 10 predicted proteins | sample 2228331 | NCBI WGS metagenome assembly FWWL01 (sample SAMEA103939775, study PRJEB20133) | metagenome | reverse complement strand
AACCCTGAGTATGGTGCGCGTTTTTAAGCGGTGGGCTTTAGCTATACTTGAGTATAAAAAGCCCAGCTCTTTTCATGCGGATGCTCTGGGTGGCTTCCATACACAGGACCAAGGATAGGATGTACGGCCCAAGTGTACGCTGTGAAGGTTCGCGTTGTACAGCGGCCCGTTTTACTTCCCAAAAATGGGACAAGAAAGGCCGGTACTGGGAATGTAAGCTCGGAGAAGTGTTGGTGTGGAGAGCGTGTGGCGACAGGCATTTATCTGACGCTATCGGAAACGCTCGAGAGTACCTACTTTTCGGCCCATCGAATGGCCTTTACTTCACACAACAAATAGACGGCTCTATGTTTATGCTCAAACGCACGACGGCTCTGCTCGTCGCTATGACGCTCGGCGCATTGGCGTGGGCGCAGGTAACCCTTGAACCTGAAAAACCGGGTCTTTCCGATGAGGTGCTGCTCACCTTTCTGGCAGCGGAGGGCGACGGCGGACTGAAAGACTACGAGGGCGATGTGTACATGCACACGGGCCTCATCACGGCGCAAAGCACCCACAGCGGCGACTGGAAACACGTGGTGGCTGAATGGGGTAAAAACCTGGCCCACCTGCGCCTGACGCGCGTAGGAGAAGACCGTTATCAGATCCGCTTTCGCATCACTGACCTGTACGGCATTGAACCGGGGGCAGAGGTGTATTCGCTGGCTTTCGTGTTTCGCTCGGCCGATGGCACACGCACGGGCAAGGCCGCGGGACAAGCCGATATTTTCTACCCACTGCGCGAGATGCCCTTCCAGCGGATGGGAGCGCACCCCGACACTTGCCGCGCTCCAGAGCCGGAGTGGTCTAAGAGCGCGACTATCTACGAGGTGAATGTGCGGCAGTTTACGCCGGAGGGCACCTTCAGTGCCTTTGCTGCGCATTTGCCGCGACTGCGCCAGATGGGGGTGGATATTCTTTGGTTTATGCCTATTCAACCTATCGGGGTGGAAAAGCGAAAGGGCGGACTGGGGTCGTACTACTCTATCCGCGACTACACGGCGACAAACCCGGAGTTCGGCACGCTGGAGGACTTCAGGCGCGTGGTGGATAGCGCGCATGCCTTGGGCTTTAAGGTGGTACTCGATTGGGTGGCGAACCACACGGCACACGACCACCCCTGGGCGAGGGAGCACCCAGAGTGGTACAACTACGACGCGCAGGGCAACATCATCTCGCCGTTTGACTGGACGGACGTGGCCGACTTGAACTACAATCGGCCTGCCATGCGCCAGGCGATGATAGAGGCCATGTGCTTCTGGGTACGTGAAATGAACCTCGACGGCTTCCGCTGTGATGTAGCCGGAGAAGTGCCGGTGGATTTTTGGGAGGAAGCGCGCATGGCCTTGGAAGCCATCAAGCCAGTGTGGATGCTGGCCGAGGATGCTGGCCAAATGCCATTACTACGGCAGGCTTTCAATGCCAATTACGGCTGGCCGTTTCACCATTTGATGAATGAGATAGCGCAGCGAAAAAAGCCCGCGAGTGCGGTTTTCGAACTGCAACGCCAAACGGACGCAGCCTACCCCTACGGAAGTTACCCGATGCACTTCATCACAAACCACGACGAGAACTCGTGGAATGGCACGGAATACGAGCGACTGGGCGAGGCAGGGGTAAAGCCCTTCTCCGTTTTGTACTACACGATGCCGGGCATGCCGCTCCTCTATTCGGGCCAGGAGGCCGCGCTCAACAAGCGGCTGCGCTTCTTCGACAAGGACACCATCCCGTGGGGCGACTATCCGCTGGCCGATTTTTACACCCGCCTCAACGCGCTGAAACACGCGCAGCAGGCGCTATGGAACGGCCGACATGGCGGCAACTGGCGCGAGATCAAGCACGAACAACCGGCCTCGGTGGTTGCTTTCAGCCGTAGCGCGACAGGCAGCAAGGTGCTGGTGGTGATCAACCTTTCGGCCCAGGGCCACACAGTACGCCTGCAGCTGGGCCAAGATGCCGGTATCTATCGCGAGTACTTTACAGGGGCCACGGCCACCCTGCCCGCACGCGCACCCATGACGCTCAAACCCTGGGAGTACAGGGTGTACATCTTTGAAAAGAGCGCGCCGGCCCAGCGGCGCTCCTTTCGCTCCATGAAAAAGGAGCGCTATGGGCTTCGCATCGAGGCCACCGATGGCGTGCTGTATGTGGGCTTCTTCTCGCCGCATGCGGTACAGGTCGTCTTTGAGCCGGAGGGCGAGGCCAACTCGGAGTCGTACGGCACCGCCCAGCCTCCCACTTGGTCGGGCTTTACCGCTACGGAGCGGCCGGAGTATGTTGAGGTCTCGACGACAGCCCTGTCCTTGCGCATCAGCAAAGACCCATTGCGCATTGCGTACCGCTACCGCGAGCGCGCGCTGACAAGCGAACGCAACGGCTACTTCGACGACGGCGAATTCTTAGGCTTCGATTTTGACCTCGGCGAGGCAGAAGTGCTCATAGGCGGCGGGGAGCGCGTATTGGGCATGGATCGCCGCGGGCAACGCTTGCGCCTGTACAACAAGCCGAGCTACGGCTACGAAGAACACGCGCCGCTCATGTACTACTCTTTGCCGGTGGTCATCTCTTCGCGCAAGTACATGCTCGCCTTCGACAATGGCGCGGACGGGTACTTGGACTTGGGAGCTACCCAATCAGACCTTCTGCGCTTTGAGGCTGTGGGCGGGCGCAGAAGCTACCTCTTGGTGGCGGCCGATCACTGGCCCGACTTGGCGACACATTTCACCTCAGTCACTGGGCGCCAGCCGCTGCCACCGCGCTGGGCACTGGGCAATTTTTCCTCTCGCATGGGCTACCACAGCCAGCGCGAGGTAGAGGCTGTGGTGAAAAAGTTTCGAGAGGACGATATTCCGCTCGACGCCGTCGTGCTCGACCTCTTCTGGTTTGGGCCAACCATCAAGGGCCATGTGGGCAACCTCGACTGGTACCGCGACTCTTTCCCTGAACCTGAGCGCATGATGGCCGACCTGAAGCAGCAGGGCGTGAAGACGGTCCTCATCACAGAGCCGTTCGTCTTGCGCGGCACGAGGCACTTCGAGGAGGTCATTCGGCGCGAGTTGGTGGGCAAAACGGCCACAGGAAAGCCCTATCTGTACGATTTCTACTTTGGGCACACGGCTTTGTTAGACATCTTCAAGCCCGAGACCCAGCAGTGGTTTTGGGACATTTACCGCCGACACACCCTCAGCGGTGTGGACGGCTGGTGGGGCGACCTCGGAGAACCAGAGGTACACCCCGACAACTTGCTGCACGTCAATGGACCAGCCGATGAAGTGCACAACCTCTACGGGCACGTGTGGGCAAAGGTCATCTACGAGGGCTATCGGCGCGATTTTCCCAAGCGCCGGCCGCTCATCCTCATGCGCTCGGGCTTCATCGGCTCGCAGCGCTACGGCATGATGCCCTGGTCGGGCGACGTCAACCGCTCATGGGGCGGGCTGAAGCCACAGGTAGAGATCGCTCTCAGCATGGGTCTTCAAGGGCTGGGCTACATGCACTCCGACCTGGGCGGCTTTGCTGGCGACTACCGCGACCCGGAGCTCTATATCCGCTGGCTGCAATACGGCGTCTTTCAGCCCATATATCGCACCCACGCCCAGGAAAGTGTGCCCGCCGAACCCGTCTTCTGGGATAACTCCACCAAGGCTATCGTGCGCCGCTACATCCGCCTTCGCTACGACCTATTACCCTACAACTACACCCTCGCCTGGGAAAACCACACCGCTGGCCTACCACTCATGCGGCCCTTGTGCTATGCTGAAGACAACCCTACCCTACTCACCAATACCTCTTCTTACTTGTGGGGCAATGCCTTTCTAGTCAGCCCGGTAGTGCAAAAAGGCGCGACGACTCAAACGGTGTACTTCCCCAGTGGAGCGGTGTGGATAGACTTCTGGTCGGGCAAGGTCTATGAAGGCGGTCAGACCGCCGACATACCTACCGACCTCGAGCACCTGCCCGTTTTCGTGCGCGCGGGCGCGTTCGTGCCTATGTCAGACAAGCCACTGACGCACACAGAAGCCTATGCCCCCGAAGCCATCGCTGTACACTACTATCACCACCCCACTGCAAACTCAGGGACAGGCACCCTCTACGAGGACGACGGCGAAAACCCCGAGGCCATCACCCACAAAGCCTACAGCCTGCTCCGCTTCGCCGCTTCTTACGACAGCAAACGCCTGAGCCTCCGGCATCGGAACGAAGGGTACTACTTCCCAGGGCGTCAGAAAAATCGCACGCTCAAATACGTCGTGCACGGCCTAAACGCCCCACCCCGTTCGGTCAAGCGCATCGCCCACGGAGGACGGACGGAAAGCATTCCACATTCCTGGAGGGATGGGAAACTGGCGTTTTACATAGATGAAGACGCTAACGAAGGCGCTATCATTGAATTGTAAACCACCCGCCCTCCTTTTAAAGAAAGGGCCTGGCCTCGTTGATAGTTACAATCATTTCTACTATGATAGCTATGTAGAAAAGAAAAAAGACAATGACGAAGATGCCATTCCAGCGGAAATAGTTGCGGAAATTGAGCCAAGCCGTTTCGAAGTCCTCTTGACTATTAGCATTCAGCGCCATCTTCAGGCGCTGAGCAAACCGATATAGAAAGGTATTGATGACGAGAAAAAGAATGAGAAAGAGGAACATTCCGCCTAAAAACAAACCGGAGGAGTTGAAAGGGAAGAGACCAAGATCTTCTGTATTGCGCTCGAATACCGCCACAAAAATCATTAAAATAGTAATTAGTCCCAAGACTACATAGTTGACAATGGCTAAAAAATTAGCCCAACGGGCTGTTATGTGCCAGTCCATGTGCATAGGCTCTGTGGTGTGCTCGAGCTGAGAGGAAAATTCACTGCTATAGAAGTTGTCTTCCATTTTGACTATGTTTAGACCTTAAGATGAATATTGTTTTTGAATATCTCAACAGCCGGCTTTACAAGATAGAGAAAAGCCCCACCATGAGTAATACTAATCCGTAGATTACTAAGACAACTAAGACCAGAATACCGTAGAATTGAAATAACCTGCGCAGATTGCTGAAACCTACATTGGCAGCCGCGGTATTGTTGTCCAGCACAGCGCGGCGCGTATGGCGCGAAAAGTTGAACATCAGCCATACAATGGGCACAGCTATCAGAAAAACAAACAACATAGAGATGACCGACGCCCCAGGCAGATATGCTAAGTTGGAAACCGCACTCAATATAAGGAGAGCCATCATACCCAGATAGAGAAAGCCCAATACTGAAAAGAACAGGCCCCAATTGGCAGCCTCTTTCCAATAGGTTCGCACTTCCGGAGTAATGCGAAAGCCAGAGGATGAGGATGGGTCTGGAGACGATAAGCCTTCATCGAGTGGTTGGTAGGTATTTTCTTCCATGACAGAGTTGTTTTGTTGTTGAAAAATAGTACTTTCTTGCAAGAAACCGCTCAAAAGTATGATGAACCCATGAAATAGCAGAGAAGCGGGAATTTTTTCTCCATGAATTTCAATGCGGCGAATGTTATAATGCCTGTACCTGCTGAATATCAGCCTGCACTGCGCCGGCCAATTGCTCGGCATCTTCTGGGCTTTTGGCCTCGGCATACAGGCGCACTATCGGCTCCGTGTTGGAAGGGCGCAGGTGCACCCATCCTTCCGGGAAGTCAATCCTAAGGCCGTCTTCGGTATTGATGGGCAGATGGCCGTATTTGTCCAAGAGGAAGGAAAAGATCCGCTCCAGCGACAGGGAGGGCTGGCGCTCGATTCGGCCCTTCACCATGAAATAATCCGGGTAGGTGCGCCGCAGTTCTGAGGTGCGCATGCCGCTTTTGGCCAGATGGGTGAGGAATAGCGCAATACCCACCAGCGCATCGCGGCCATAGTGAAGCGCCGGATAGATGATGCCGCCGTTGCCCTCGCCGCCAATGAGCGCGCCCACGGCCTTCATCTTCTCCACAACATTCACCTCACCCACGGTGGCGGCAAAGTACTGAGCGCCGTGCCGCGCCGCCACGTCGCGCAGGGCCATGGAGGAAGACAGATTGGAGACGGTAGCCCCGCCTCCGCCGTGTAGGCCCAGCAAGTAGTCGGCCACAGCCACCAGGGTGTATTCTTCGCCGAAAGGGCGTCCATCCTCGCAGATGAGTACCAAGCGGTCCACGTCTGGGTCAACGGCGATGCCCAGATCCGCACTTTCTTGCACTACGGCTTCTGACAGTTGGGTCAGGTGTTCCGGCAACGGCTCTGGATTGTGGGCAAATTGCCCTGAAATCTCGCCATTGATGAGTCGGTAGGAGCAGCCTAAGGCATCCAGTAGGGCAGGGATAGCCAAAGCGCCAGTAGAATTGACGGGGTCAACAACAACATGAAAACGACATGCCTGCACTGCCGCTGCATTTACCGCCGATAGAGCCAAAATGCTCTGCACGTGTCGCTCGATGAAGTTCGTCGCTTGCCTGTAGGTGCCCAATTGGTGGACGGGTGCGTACGAGATGCTGCCTTCCTCCAGCAAGCGCAATACAGCTTGTCCATCGGCTGCGCTGATGAATTCTCCGCGCTGGTTGAGCAACTTGAGGGCGTTCCACTCTGCGGGGTTGTGGCTGGCTGTGATGATAATGCCGCCGCCGGCATTTTCCCAAACCACGGCCAGCTCGACCGTGGGTGTGGTGCTCAGGCCGGCATCCACTACGTGAATGCCCAAGGCACGCAGGGTGCTGATGGCCAGTGCACTGACGATATCGCGCGAGATGCGCCCATCGGTGCCTAATACTATCTTCGGATTACCCGTAGTACGGACGACCCACTGCCCAAAAGCAGCGGTACAGGCCACGATGTCCTCGGGCGTGAGGTTTTCTCCCGCACGCCCGCCGATGGTGCCCCGAAAGCCGGAGATGCTCTTGATGAAAGCCATGTGTTTTCCCTATTGAGCCAGAATGTGTGCAATGCGGAGCAAGTCCTTGCCAGGCGCCTTTTTGTTCGATATCGCCTCTTCCAGCGGCGTGTGGTGCACCTTATTGTTCTTTATACCAATCATAATGCCCGATTGGCCATCAAGAAGCGCCTCTACGGCATGGAAGCCCAATACACTGGCCAGCACGCGATCAAAGGCTGAGGGCGAGCCGCCGCGCTGCAGGTGCCCGATGACCGTAACCCGCACATCGTCGTAGTCCTTAACGCGTTCAGAGACTCGCTCGGCCAATGAATACACGTTGCCCATGCGGCTCTCTTCGGCTACGATAACGATGCTGAACAGCTTCTGGCGCGCGGCACCGCGCTTGAGCAACTTGACCAATTCCTCAAAGTCCATGTCTTCTTCGGGAATGATGACTCCGCCTGCGCCGCCCGCTATGCCTGTGTGCAAGGCGATGTAACCCGAGTGGCGTCCCATCACCTCGACGAAAAACAGGCGGTTGTGCGAGTCGGCAGTGTCTCGAATGCGGTCAACGGCTTGCACAGCAGTATTCACAGCGGTATCGAAGCCGATGGAGAAGTCCGTCCCGTACAGGTCGTTGTCAATGGTGCCTGGCAGACCAACAACGGCGATGTCCGGAAACTCGCGGGCAAAATGTAAAGCGCCCGTAAGAGTACCATTGCCGCCAATGGCGACCAGCCCTTCGATATCGTGATAAGTCAAGCTTTCATACGCACGCTTGCGCCCTTCTGGCGTCATGAACTCTGGGCAGCGCGCCGTCTTGAGTATGGTGCCCCCCCGATGAATGATGTTGCTGACGTCTGCCGTCTCCAAGCGCTTGATCTGCCCCTCTATCATGCCTTGGTAGCCGCGCAATATGCCAAACACGTGTAGGCCATTGCGCAGGGCATTGCGCACCACAGCGCGGATAGCGGCATTCATGCCAGGAGCATCGCCGCCAGAGGTAAATACGGCTATTCGCTTGATGTCTTTCATAATGTGAAAACGGTTAGCTGCTGCAGTGTCGGCTCAATCCACAGGCTGCAGATGATACTCGGCTAAGGGGTATATGGGCTTGCGGATGACCACCCCCGGTTGCAAATGGCGCTCCTTGAGGCAGGCTGAGAGCACCTCGCTGAAGTGATGCGCGATGGAGCCGACGAAATGTACCGGCACCTGCTGATGGCCGCTGTACTTGCGCACATGGCGGTCGAGAAAGTCACCGATGCTGTCGGCCACGATGCGCCACACAAACGGATGCTGCAGGTGCGCACTCAAGAACTTGGTAAAGGTAGCCACATAGGCATTGCCTCCTTTCTCGTACACGCGATTCTTGATGGCAGTAGGGCCTTCCGGATACGCCGCATCGAAGGCGTTGTTCAGGTCAGGCGGCAATTCCCGGTAGTACCAAGCGCGCAACAGCGCCTTTCCCATATGCGTGCCGCTACCTTCGTCGCCCAGTAGCCAGCCCAGAGACGGGACATTGTCCACAATCCGGCGCCCATCGTAATAGCAGCTGTTGGAACCCGTGCCCAAAATACAGGCGATGCCAGCACTGCGCTGACATGTAGCCCGGGCCGCGCCCAGCAGGTCGTGCTCCACTTCTGTGTGTGTATCCGGAAAAACGGCCCGAAAAGCAGCTGCTATGATGCCAGCGCGTTCGGGGTCATGAATACCGGCCCCGTAAAACCAGATATTTTTCACCCCTATTCCTGCGGGCAATTTTGGGCAAAGCTGCTCGCGCAGGATGGCCGCTATCTCTTCAGTAGTGTGAAAAAAGGGGTTGAAACCCTGGGTGTTAACAAGCTCCTGATCGCGGTCGCCCTTAATGAGCAACCAATCGCATTTCGTAGAGCCGCAATCGGCTACAATGTTCATGCTTTCTGAAATAGAGTTCGAAAAATGATAGGGTTACGCCCTTGTCGCCAATGGGCAGGCCAGCACCATCCCCGCCCAAGCCTTGAGCGCGCTGTCCGCAGCAAAAATAGAGCGGTACTCCCAAACCAATGAGGGCGCTAAAAAAAGTGAGCACAGGGCTTGTTTTGTTTTTAAAACAATTTGTTTCTTTGTGGCCTATTTTAAAACAAAAAGACACTGCTATGAAATACGCCCACTCCTCCACTATGTCAGGCTCCGCACGGAGCACCCACCCAAGCGCTGCAAAGGCCAACCAAGACGACACCTTGCTGTGGAAATGCCTGGTTTTGTTGGCATTGCTGTATCTGGTCTGGACAGACCGCATCTCTATCAACCTGAACTACGACAGCGCAGAGCCAGTGGCACGGCCTGCTCCCGCTGCTCCTGCTGCCGCTGCCGCAGTGTTGTCAGAAGCGGCGGTCGTTGCCACACCTACCGCCTCCACACGACCCGCCGAAGTCAGACGCACGGCCGTAACACTGCCCGCACATGCCAGTGGACATACGCGTTTTGCCATGGATCCCGCATTTGCCCAGCGAAACGGCATCCCCGCGGCGGAGGTCAAACGCTCCTTGGACATGTGCCGGGAGTACGTGGAGCGATTCGCGCCCGTAGCGGAGGCGGAATTGCAACGCTTCGGCATTCCGGCCAGCATCACCCTGGCACAAGGGCTGTTGGAGAGCAACGCTGGTGACAGCCCGCTCGTGCGCAAGACCAACAACCACTTCGACATCAAGTGCTTCTCCAAAACCTGCAAGCGCGGGCACTGTGTCAATTTTACCGACGACTCGCACAAGGACTTCTTCGTGCGCTACGACAACGCCTGGAGCAGCTTCCGGGCGCACAGCCAGTTCCTGAAAAACAGCAAGCGATACGCCGGCCTCTTCCGGCTCGACCCTACCGATTACCGCGCCTGGGCCAAAGGGCTGCAAGAAGCCGGCTACGCCACAGACCCGCTGTACGCACAAAAACTCATTGCACTTATCGAAAACTTGGGCTTGGACAAATACGATGATGCCTCCATGCCCTGAAGGCAAGCCTCCGGCCAGTACTGCAAAACCTCGCCTGCCCGTCTCCATTAGCCATCAAAGCCCTGCCCAAGGGCCAAGGGAAAGACGGACGGCGCGAAAAACTGGCCGGAGGATTTTGTTTTTTAGCATTTGGAAGGGCACACATTTGCCGGCAAAAAGTCCGGAGCCTGTTTACCAAGCCACCCGTACTGCGCTGCCGCTATCCACACTACCCGCACCAAAGTCATTTTTTTTGTGGAAAAACAGCTCCAGTGCTTTGGCTTGGCTTTTTCGCGCACCTGCGCCCGTAGCGCCTTGGGCTTGGGCTTGGCATGTGCCCGTCTCGCCCTGGGGTCTTAATAACGGCGTAGCTGCGCCTAAGTGTCGCCGTACTTGCAAAAGGGCGGAGTCGGGAGGCCGCTGTTTCGCGATTATTAAGGCCCGAAAGCGGGACGAAAACGCGCACGGGGCCAAACAGGAGCCGCGCGCCCAGCCTCTACGCCCACAGCAGCGGCTCCGAAGCCGCCAGCCGTTTTTTTCCCAAAAAAAACGGAGGTAAGAAAGGCCAAGATGAAAAAAGACGGGAGTCTGGCTGAAGTTACCGCCTCCGCCCTCAGAGTACCTCCATGGCCTGCTCCAAGTCTTCCCAGAGCCATTGCGGATCTTCTAAGCCTATGTAGAAGCGGCAAAACGACCACGGCAAGTGCGGCTCCGCACGGCCGGGAATGCCATAAAAGCCCACCATGGGGATGACCAGCGACTCGTATCCGCCCCAAGAGACCGCCATGAGGAAGCGGCGCAGACGATGCACGAAAGCCTCCATCCGCTCGCGCGAGGGCGTGCGAAACTGGACGGAGAACAACCCGCCGCACCCGCGCATCTGGCGCAGGGCCAGCTCGCGCTGCGGAAAACTGTGGTGAAACGGGTACCAAATGCGCTTCACCTTAGGGTGGTTTTCCAAACGCTCCACGAGGAAGCGCGCGCTGGCGTCGCTGCGTTCGAGGCGCAGAGGCAGTGTGCGCAAGCCGCGCAAGACAAGTGCCGCATCGTGTGGGCCGAGAATGCCCCCTAAGGTCATCAGCTCCGACTCGAAAATACGGTGCACTGTATCGCGGCTGCCGCACAGCACGCCCACCACTACATCAGAGTGGCCATTGAGGTACTTGGTACCCGAGTGTACGACGATGTCAATGCCAAAGGCCGCCGGGTTTTGATATAGCGGCGAACAGTAGGAATTGTCGGCGATGGTAACGATGCCGCGCGAGCGAGCCAATTCAGCGCAGGCGGCCAGATCCTGGCACTCGAAGGTCATGGTATTAGGGCTTTCCAGATATAACACGCGCGTGTTGGGCCGCAGGGCCGCGCGGATGTTCTGCATGTCGGTGCCATCCACAAAGGTGTATTCGACGCCGAAGCGTGGCAAGAACTTGCGCACTAAGGCGCTCGTCCAGGAATACGGGTTCTGCTGGCACACGATGTGGTCTCCGGCCTGCACGTGAGCGATAACAGCGGCGGAAATGGCCGCCGCGCCACTGGCGAAGACGAGGCAATCCTCCGTACCCTCCAAGGCAGCCAGCTTTTGGCGCAGGATGGCCACCGTGGGGTTGTTGCCTCTCGTGTACACGGAATGCGTCAGCTCATCGGCGAAGGCGGCGCGCCAGGCATTGAGGTTTGGGAAAGCAAAATTGCTGCTCTGGATGACGGGCGGAGCAACGGCGTCGAAATACTGCTCGCGCGCTTCGCCTAAGTGGGTGAGGATGTCGCTGAGGTGCATACAGAAGACCGACGGAAAAGGATGTAGTTGGCCGATACAGTGGGCAAAGTTGGCTCGATGTCAGCGCTTTTTCTTGGGCCTTACGAGCTTCATTTCTTGCAAAAGATAGCTGGCGCCGGCGTATTTGTCAATGATGAAGAGGATGTAGCGGACGTCCACCATAATATTGCGACAAATAGCGGGGTCGTAGTGGAGGTCGCTCATCGTACCCTCCCAGACTCGGTCAAAGTTTAGGCCGACGAGATTCCCATAGGCGTCGAGCGCCGGGCTGCCGGAGTTGCCGCCAGTGGTATGGTTGGTAGCAATAAATGCCACGGGCATGCGCCCATCAGCAGTGGCGTAAGGACCATAGTCGCGCGCCTTCCACAAGTCAATGAGGCGCTGGGGTACGTCAAACTCATAGTCGCCGGGCACGTATTTCTCTATGACGCCGTCCAGGTGAGTGCGAAACTCGTAGCGCACCGCATCGCGAGGGCTGTAGCTGCGCACTTGGCCGTAGGTGAGGCGCAGTGTTCCGTTGGCATCGGGGAAGAAACGTCTCTCTTTAAAGGCCTCCAGCTGGGCCGCCATGTACTGACGCTGCAAGAGGATCAGGGTGTTTTGCAACTCTTGCCATTTGGGCGCTATTTCCTCATTGTAAGGAATAGAGACGCCTCTCCAGAAACGCATGAGCGGGTCCTGTTGCTAAATT
>FWWL01009073.1_pt1 | contig 12332 bp, 8 predicted proteins | sample 2228331 | NCBI WGS metagenome assembly FWWL01 (sample SAMEA103939775, study PRJEB20133) | metagenome | reverse complement strand
GATTCCGGGCTTCCCGGTGAATGGTTTAGTCCGGATTATTACATGGGTGATGTCATGATTTTTCACAGTTATACCGTTCACCGGGCTCCGGCTAATCAGAGTGAGTTGTTAAGAATATCAACCGATTGCCGTTTTCAAGGCATATCCCAACCCTTCAGCAGGGAGTTGGTCAAACCGCTGCCTGGCGTTCTGGAGTCTTATCCGCAATGGTCATCCGGGGAGCTGCAGCGCTATTGGGAAAGAATGAACATCCGGTTGATCGATCATGACTATTCTTTTTTTGAAAAGGTGAAAACCAATGACAAATAACAAACAAACCATTTATTTTTTTTCGAGTACGCACTGGGATAGGGAATGGTATCAAACTTTTCAAGGATTCCGCTACAGACTGGTGGAAACCATAAATGGCATCATAGAGGGATTGGAGAAGGATGCGGAATTCCGTACTTTTCATTTGGATGGGCAGACGATTGTGCTTGAGGATTATAGCGAAATTGAACCTGGACAAACCGCCCGTTTACAAAAATTGATTGCCGATCAACGTCTGGTTATCGGTCCATGGTATGTGATGCCTGATGAATTCTTGTTATCCGGCGAAAGTTTAATCAGAAATTTAATGGTCGGCCATAAGATCTGTCAAGAATGGGGAGGCTCACCTTGGAAATACGGTTATATTTGTGATATTTTTGGGCATATCGCGCAGATGCCGCAAATATTCAACGGGTTTTCCATTCAATATGCCCTGTTAGGCAGGGGTACCAATGAGCACTCCTGCCCGGCACATTTCCGCTGGCAATCACCGGATGGCAGCGAGTGCATTACCTTCAAGCTGCCTGATCAAATGGGATACGGGGATTTCCTGAATCTTGTGATGAAACCGTTTCGTGGGTTTACCGGTACCAAGCAAGAACTGGAGCTGGAAAAACGCCGGCTAATATCGGAGTATATGGCGAAAGAAATGAAAAGATCAACGATCCCGGTGACTCTGTTGATGGATGGGTTGGATCATGAATCGTTTCATCCGGAAACGCCGGAGTGGATCAGATCCTTGTAAGAATTGTTTCCAGATGCTGAAGTCAAACACATAAGTTTAGTAGAGATGGGCAAGCAATTGGAGGGTTACCGGGACCAGATGCCCGTGAAGGTGGGTGAACTTAATGAAACCGCCAAAGAAAAGGCTGATTTTATCCATTTAATCACTCATACTCTCTCAAGCCGATATCCGCTAAAGAAGATGAATGACGAATGCCAAACCCTGATGGAGAAATGGATTGAGCCAATACTTGCTTTAGGCCAATTCAGCGGATTTTTTGTGCAGAAAACGTATGTTGATCTAGCCTATAAATATTTGCTTCAGAATCACCCTCATGATTCGATATGCGGGTGCTCGATTGACCGGGTCCATCTGGATATGGAGTACAGTTTTGCCCAGACCAGTGAAATTGGCCAGCAAATCATCGACGATTTTGTCCATGGTGCTAAGCAGCGGTATGCACTATCCGAGACCGACGTTAATAATAATCGAGTGTTGGTTGTATACAACCCGCTGCCATTTCCAAGAAGTGAAGTAGTTACGATTGATATTGACTTTCCGCAGAATTATTCTTGCCAGTATCAGGAGCCTTTTGGTTACGAGACCAAAAACAGTTTTAAAATAGTCGATCATGCAGGGAAAGAAATCATGTACGGTCTATCGGCGATCTTAAAGAACTATAAAGTCCGCAGACATCAATACCACGTGGAAACGGTAGACCGTTACTGCGTTAGTATGGAAGTAGATGTCCCGGCCATGGGAAGCGCTGAATATAAAGTGATTCCCTTTAAGGAATCCTCCCGTTATTTAAGCTATTTATCACAAGCGGAAAACGAAGCGGAAAACGAATGGCTCAGGATAAAGCTGAATGCGGACGGAACTTTACAACTGTTCGATAAAGCAAACAGCATACTGTATGACCGACTGTTGAGCTATCTGGACGATGGCGAAATCGGGGATGGCTGGTTTCATGTTAATCCTGTTGAAGACAGGGTTGTCAGCAGTTTAGGTTCAGAATGCCGGATTGAGAGAATAGAGAACGGCCCGGTTCGGGCTGTATTCCGTGTAACCCACCACATGAAGGTCCCGATGTCCATAGAACATTATAGCCACGGCATTCGCAGAGCTAACCAGTATGAAACATTAACCATTGTTTCAACGATTGGTCTTTCCAAAGGTGCAGATTATATCGATGTTGAAACGCAAATAAACAATCGGGTAAAAGATCATCGTGTTCGATTGAATCTTCCTACCTCGATTCAGTCACCGGTGTATTTTGTCAATCAACCTTTTTGTTTTGTGGAAAGAAAACCCGGAGTCAATACAGATACGGAACATTGGAAGGAATGTGACGTACCCGAGAAACAAATGGGAGGCATTGTTGGTAAACGTGGGAAGAATGGCGCAGGCATTGCCTTTATTTCCGCCTCCGGCCTTCACGAATGTGCAGCGCTTGATGACGACCGCGGATCTATTCATATTACGCTATTTCGATCCTTTCAAAAAACAGTGATGACGAATGGAGAAGATGGGGGACAGATTTTAGGGGATCTAAACTTTAAATATGTATTAACTGCACTAAAACCTGACACCACTTACGCCGACTTAACCAGACTGCAGGATCGGTTACAGACCGGTTTATTATCATTTTCTTGTCCTGTTTCCGCTTCCTATGCTCCTGCTGAACCTAAAAGTATTTTACAATTAGATCATTCCGATATTTGTATGAGTATGTTGAAGCGCCCTGAGAATGGGGAATACGGAACCATGGTGATTCGATTATATAACATGTCCGACCATCCTGCGGAAACCGTACTTACATGTCTTTATCCGATCGAGGAGGTACTGGAAGTTAACTTAAATGAAGAGCCCTCTCAAAGTCAGGAGCTTTCATTCAGTGGGAACAGAATGCCAATTGTACTGGCGCCCTGGAAAATTCAAACTTATAGAATAAAATTTGCTGGATCTTTTAGTGTTTAATAGAATGGCAAATGACGAATCCGTCAGAATCGTGGTATGATTGTTTTGGCATTCATACTCTACGTAGGCGGGTTTTTTCATATGGGATTTATGATTTATTCGATTTTATTGCTGCTTAGCTTTGTTTTTATGGGTTTGGAAATTGCTGCAGTAAGAATTATCACCCCTTATTACGGGAATTCCGTATATACATGGGGATCGATCATTTCTGTTTTTCTGATTGGATCAAGTATAGGGTACTGGTTGGGAGGAAAAAGCGCGGATGTATCAAGGCATGGGATATGGTTAAAGCGATACTTCGTTTTGTGCACAGCTTCCGTTGCCTTGATTCCCCATGCTGCCATATTCATCTTACCTTACCTGCAGAGTTTTTCGGAGGGTCTGGGATCTTTCATCGGAGCTTCCTTGTTATTTATCATCCCGAATTTATTATTAAGCGCGATTATTCCTTCCATGATCAAGATTGGTCTATCCCGTGAATTAAGCGGGACAAGGATAGGCTCGTATCATATGATATCTTCCTTGGGAAGTATTCTCGGAACTATGTTGACTACGTTTGTTCTGCTGCCCAATTTTCATATTAACGAAGTATTCGCCCTGTTTACGGCAATGCTTATTGTTTGTTTTATTTGTTATTTGTACCAGGAACCCAAGGCTCATTGGAGGAGTACCCTGTGGTTGATGCTGTTTTGTTTAATCCCGTTCTTGTCGACACAAACTTTATGGTTTCCCCAATCCACCCTAATCGCCCATATTTCAAGCCCGTATCACGAAATATATGTTACCGAGAAAGGTTCGTATAATGAGTTGGACGGATCATTCCGGTTTCTTCAGTTTGGTAAAGGCGGCTATCAAGGGGGGATCAATTTGGATCAACCGGATCAGGATTTGTTTTCTTATACAAGAAATATGACCAATATTATTGATGTTTATCATCCGAACTCAAGCCAAGTTTTTATGATCGGCCACGGCATTGGCACTTTAACGAAAAGTATGGGTTCACGCGGGAAAATCATGGATGTGGCAGAGATAGATGAAGGGGTGCTGGATGCCAGCCGGCGATATTTCGGATATAAAGGAAATGAGGTCAGGATTGGGGACGGACGTGTTCTATTAGGGAAGAGAGAGGACCAGTCAATCGATGTGATTCTGCTTGATGCTTATAACGGTGGATCTATCCCGTTTCATCTGACAACACAAGAGTTTTTCCGGCTGACAGACAAGAAATTAAAGAAGGATGGTATTCTGGTCATCAACGTCATTGGAAAAGCGCAAAATGATCCTTTTATTGAAGCCATTCATGCAACAATAGCCAGTGTGTATACGCATGTGAAGTGGTATGCTACATCCAGTACATATAAAGATAAACAAAACTTGTTTGTTGCAGCTAGTCCAAGAGAGTTGAAGGATGAGCTGCTAATGGAGAGCACCTTAATTCAAGTGGATGCCGGGGATTTGATCCTGGATGGAGAGACTAAGTTTATTCATTTAAATTAATAAACCATTTTTCAAAGGGCAGTCCCCGGGAAGAATGATACTTCATTTACAGGAAAGAGTGAATCAACAATGGAATTCAGCAAGACTGAAGATCTGTCGATAAATAATGGCACTAACCAGTTTAGAATAACCATAGTGAACATAGCTCTAACGATTGGGATTATGATGTTTGTTACGATGCTGTCGTTTTTGTTCAGGTATGTCGGGGTTGCGGAATCCAATATGATCATTGCCTATATTCTAGGCGTTTTACTTGTCGCAAAGTACACTGATGGTTACGTTTATGGCATTGCGGCTTCTGTCATGGGCGTATTAAAATTTAATTTCTTTTTTACGGAACCTTATTATACCTTTGAAGCTTATAGACCGGATTATCCTATAACCTTCGTCATTATGCTCATCAGTGCCATTATTACCAGTACATTGACCACTAAGGCTAAACTTGATGCTATGGAAAGAGAAAGATTATTGAAGCAGCAGCAGGAATCACAATTAGAGGTAGAGAGGGAGAGGCTTCGGGGCAATCTCTTGCGTGCAGTATCACATGATTTAAGAACCCCGCTTACAGGAATATTGGGTGCTACTGCTACGATTCTGGATCATGGTAAAGTTCTTGACCAAGAAGTGCAAAGGAATTTGCTGCAAGGGGTTTATGACGATGCAAGCTGGCTTATCCATTCCGTAGAAAATATCCTGAGTATAACACGTATAGATGAAGGAAACATTGAACTCAAGAAGAATATGGAGGCTGTCGAGGAGGTTGTCGCCGAAGCGGTGTCAAGAATGAAGAAACAATCCGCCGGCCATACGATAAAGATCAATATACCCGATGAACTAATTATGCTGCCTATGGATGGCAGCTTAATTACACAAGTACTTGTTAATCTCATTGATAATGCGGTAAAATACACAGCGGATGGATCCGTCATTGAAATAAAAACACAGATCGAGGGCGGGAATGTTGTATTTGAAGTATCAGATAACGGAAAGGGAATATCGGAAGAAACCCTTCCCTTTATCTTTAACAGGTTTTATACCGGAGCCTCGCTGAAGGATACAGGCAGACGCGGAACTGGTCTCGGTTTGGCGATCTGCAGATCCATTATCACTGCACATGGAGGAGAAATATCAGCTTATAATAACCCTGCCGGGGGAGCGACATTCCGTTTTACGCTGGCGGCACAAGGCTTTGTTGTGGATAACAAACCCTTGATTCTTGTTGTCGAGGATGATAAGCCAATTCGTAATTTTATATGTGTCTCCCTTGAAGCACAAGGCTATCGGGTGATCAACACAGAATATGGTAAAATAGCGGTTACCCTTGTTATTTCTCACAACCCGGATATGATCATATTGGACTTGGGTCTTCCGGATATGGATGGCAGCGAAGTGATTGCCGGCATCAGACCCATTACTAAAGCGGCGATCATTGTGGTATCTGCGCGGGGTCTTGAGCGGGAAAAGGTGGAAGCCTTGGACAGTGGTGCGGATGATTATCTAACGAAACCCTTCAGTGTAGGAGAGCTATTGGCTCGCATCAGGGTGGCATTCAGGCATTTGCAAAATGCCAGTCAATCCCAGAATGAGCTTACCTTTTTTAAAATGGATAACCTCACGATAGATTTGGAGAAACGCCGTGTCTTTCTTTCAGATGAAGAAATACACCTGACCCCTATGGAGTACAAACTTGTGACACTTATGGCCAAATACGCGGGAAAGGTATTGACCCATAAGTTTATACTTGAAGAAATCTGGGGAACCTATTCGGGAAATGATACACAGTCGCTTCGGGTATTTATGGCTAATATACGCAGAAAAATTGAGAAAGACCCTGCACAACCGAGGTATATTTTGACGGAAGTAGGGGTAGGATATCGTTTAGTGGATGAATAGTAATCTCACATTTGGAGCCTCTGATAAGGCTTCTTTTTTATGCAATCTTCACAAGATCTTTATACAAATAATGATTTCCTTAACACCATCTTTATCTGTTTTCTGCTATCCTTCTAAAGGACGACAATAGCCGACCTTGAAAGGAGACCTGTAACTTGAATTACCTTATGTCCCATCTGACACCGCCAAGAATTCTGGCCATCGGGTTTGCTTTTATTATTCTTATCGGAGCTGTGCTGCTGTCTCTGCCTATAGCAAGTGCAAACGGAACAAGCTTGCCGTTTATTGATGCATTATTCACGGCAACATCAGCGACTTGTGTCACCGGACTTGTTGTGGTGGATACCGGCACCTATTTCAGCTTATTTGGGCAAATCGTTATTCTTATGATGATTCAGGTTGGCGGGTTGGGGTTTATGACCATGGCCACGTTGTTTGCTATACTTCTGAAGAAGAAGATTTCTCTGCGGGAACGTTTGATTTTACAGGAAGCCATGAATCAGATCAGTATGGAAGGCATAGTCCGGTTAATTCGAAAGGTAGTTCTTTTCTCGCTTATTATTGAAGCCTTTGGGGCAGTCCTTTTTACCATAAGATGGTCCTTAGATATGGGGCTCAGCAAGGCGGTTTATTTCGGTGTTTTCCATGCCATTTCTTTATTCAACAATGCCGGTTTTGATTTGTTTGGCGAGTTTAGGAGCTTGACAGGGTATGTGACGGATCCGATGGTTAATGCTGTAGCCACCGGTTTGATTATTTTGGGCGGATTAGGCTTCGTTGTTTTGTCTGATTTAGTTGAATTTCCCAAGATAAAACGGCTTTCTTTGCACAGCAAAGTTGTCTTAAGTATGACTTGTTTTTTACTATTCACAGGAACTCTTGTTATCTTTATCTTTGAATATACAAACACCAAAACGTTAACACCGCTTAATTTTACCGGTAAAGTGATGGCCTCTTTTTTTCAGTCTGTTACAACCAGAACCGCAGGGGCGAATACGCTTGATATTGCAGGACTGAGACAGGCTTCACAATTCTTTATTGTTCTTCTGATGTTTATTGGAGGATCGCCGGGTTCAACAGCAGGGGGGATCAAAACAACCACGTTTACAACATTGGTTGGAGCTATGATCGCAATGGTTCGGGGCAAGGAGGATATCATCTTGTTTCGTTTTCGTCTTGCCCAGGATCGAATCTATAAAGCCATCACATTGACCATAACTGCACTAATCTTAATTATAGTTGTATCTATGATTCTCTCCACTACAGAGGATTATCCTTTTCTGATGATCTTATTCGAAACCACTTCTGCCTTTGGCACGGTTGGGTTGTCCACGGGTTTAACGCCCCATCTTTCTGTTGTTGGTGAAATCATGATTATGCTGACGATGTTTGTCGGCCGCTTGGGGCCTGTCACTATGGCTTATGCTCTCGGGAATACGAATACGAAGAAGCTGTACCGCCACCCGGAGGGGAAGATTATTATTGGTTAAATCTAAAATTTAGCTTTAACAAATACATTTGATTTCAGAAATGAGGAGGCACCTTCTGACGTGGGCCGGTTTTGCGGCTGGCAGCCAACTGCTCGTTCCCCTTGAAAAGCATGTGCCGTCATGTTATCTTGAGGATCAGCAGTCCATTCGGTGGGCAAGTCGCTTCCTGCATTGTATCGGGTTTCCAGAGGGAGTCCCTAGAGAGAGAGGTCTCAAATGAAAGTTAAATTGGCATATGGCCGAAATGGTTTTGACATCGAAGTTCCGGATCATGCCGTTATCATTGAACCACGCTATACACCAGGACTACTGGATGAAAGGGAACAAGCAATCAAAGCCATGCGGCAGCCTGTGGGAACTCCGGCTTTAAGAGACATGGTGAAAAGTACGGATCAAGTGTCCATCGTGATCAGCGATCTCACCCGCCCGCTGCCCAGCCACAAGATTGTGCCTTGGTTAATGGAAGAACTGGCCCATGTACCCCGGGAGAATTTTGTGATCATTAACGGCACCGGCAGCCACCGGGATAATTCAGAAGAAGAACTAATCCAGATGCTGGGCAAGGACATAGTCCATGCCGTGAAAGTGATTCACAATAATGCCTTTGATAAACAAACTCAAGTCTATTTGGGAAGGAGCACCTATGGGGCCGAGGTGTACCTTAATAAAACCTACTGTGAAAGTGATTTTAAAATCGTCACCGGATTTATCGAGCCGCATTTTTTTGCCGGGTTTAGCGGTGGCCCTAAGGGAATTATGCCGGGAATCGCTGGCATTGATACAATTCTTCATTTTCATAATGCCGCTATGATTGGTCATCCATTAAGCACATGGGGCATACTTGAGGGCAATCCTGTACAAGGGGAAGCCACAGAAATTGCCCTGATGTCCAAGCCTGACTTTATGTTCAACGTAACATTAAATGGCAACAAGGAGATCACGAATTTTTTTGCGGGCGATGTGATTGATGGGCATCGATTGGGATGTGAATATGTGCTCGAGCATGCCATGGTGGCATGCGACGAGCCTTTTGACATTGTGATCACAACGAATAGCGGGTATCCGTTGGACATGAACTTGTATCAAGCAGGCAAAGGCATGAGCGCGGCGCGGCAAATCGTAAAAAAAGACGGGGCCATCATTTGCGTTGTGGAATGCTCGGATGGACTGCCGGACCATGGCAATTATGCGAGGATCATGCAAATGCGGAACACGCCGCTTGAAATTATCGAAATGATAAACGAGCCGGACTTCTCCATATTCGATCAATGGGCTGCCCAGAAACAAGCTTTGATTCAGCTTTGGGCTGATGTATATGTATATTCTGCTTTGTCTGATAATGAAGTTGAGCGGGTTAAGTTAAAACCGATCCAAAGCATTGAACAAACGATTAGGGAACTCCAGATCAAATATGGCGAAAAAGCAAGGATTGCTGTAATGCCTTATGGTCCGCTGACAATTCCTTATATAAGAAAAACTTCTATCGAAGTAATTCAAGATGAGCGACCGCGTTATTAATGTAGTTATCTAACCTGATTCATACGTTAAGGCCGCACGGCGGTTCCATCGGATATCCGTGAAAGAGTCCATTCCGGCAAACGGTTGTGGCAGGGATACTGGGCCGCTTTGGTTTCATCAACGTCGACACCAAGACCAGGTTGGTCATTCACATAAACATAGCCGTTGCGGATTTCCGGACAACCCGGGAATACTTCCCGCATCTTGTCGGAAAATTCACTCCATTCCTGGATGCCGAAGTTGGGGCTGTTAAGATCGAGATGGATGTTAGCTGCCTGCCCAACCGGCGAAATATCGTTCGGACCGTGCCAGGCGGTGCGGACCCCGAACGCTTCGCACAATACGGCCAATTTTTTGGCAGGGGTCAGTCCGCCAATTGCGCTGATGTGGCAGCGGATAAAATCGATTAACCGATTCGTTATAAGCGGCATCCATTCCGCGGGGTGAACGAAGAGTTCCCCCATGGCCAAAGGTGTAGCGCATTGAGCGCGAATATGATGGAACCATTCGATCTGTTCCGGGGGAAGAGCGTCCTCCAAGAAGAACAGACGATAAGGTTCAAGCTGCTTGGCCAAACGGACCGCTTCGATCGGTACAAGGCGTTCATGAATGTCATGCAGCAGCTCAATGTCGAATCCCAGACGACTGCGCAAGTGGTCGAACAAACGCGGCACGCTGCCGGCATAGGCATCGGGATCGAAATAAGCGCCAGGCAACGCGTTTTCCGGTGAATGCAGCTTATGTCCGGTTCCTCCGTAACCACCCATCTGACAGCGCACATAGCGGTAACCCTGCTCCATATATTTTATAACGTTTTCTTCCACTTCATGCACATCGCGACCATCGGAATGCCGATAAACAGCAGCGGCTTCACGACACTTTCCGCCGAACAAATCATACACAGGCATGTTCGCCAGCTTGCCTTTGATATCCCACAAAGCCATATCTACACCTGAGATGGCATTGTTCAGTACCGGACCATTACGCCAGTAAGAGCTGACCATGGAGGTTTGCCAGATATCATCAATACGCAAAGGATCTTTTCCGATCAAAAACGGTTTCAAATAATCTTCTACAGCGGAGGCTACGGTTAAGTGGCGTTGGGTAAAGGTGGCACAACCTAACCCATATAGGTCAGGTTCGGTTGTTTCGACTTTAACGACGACGAGATTTACGCCGTCCGGCGCAGTCAGAATAACCCGGACATTTCTGATTTTCAATTGTGTCACGACCCAAAACATCTCCCTTGATTGGTGTAGGCTTAATTTTGTTCATTGTTATCAAGTCAAACCTCCGGAAACAGCTTTGTCAATAAATGCAGAATCCGCATGACCAGTATAATGTTTCATCATATGGAATTCAACACCCATATATCGAGGGAAGTCATTTCAACAGAGCACCAATATGTATCAAACAAATATTTCTTGTAAAGCAACTTCCAACCCTTCAAAAAGTGTAGATTGAACGGAATGATTATCCATTTTTTTATAAAACTTGCTGTCTGTAATTTCATTATCGGCAAGAGAATACAGAAGAATCGAATCGTTGATCGGGTCAACAATCCAATATTCTTTAACACCGCATTGTTTGTATAAATCAAGCTTCTTGAGCATATCCTTGCTCCTTGTTGAAGGAGATAACACTTCAACCACAAGTGAAGGAGTTCCCTTGTACTTTCCATTCTGGTCGATGTTCTCCTTATCACAGATCACCAGAATATCCGGTTGGACGACACAGGTGTTGTTTTCTTCCTTCAGGAAAGTAACATCAAACGGGGAGGTGAGTGGTGTGCACAGCTTCCCCTTAAACCAATTGTAGAATGTGCCTTGCAATTCATGGACAGCATATTGGTGCTTGTACGAAGGAGAGGCTAAGTTATAGATGACACCGTCAATCAACTCAAACCGTTGTTCGGAGTTCTCCACCAACTCGAGAAATTCTTCATAAGATACCCAATCACTGTTAGTTCTGTACTCTGCAGCACCTTCCTTGATAATGTCATGGCAGGGAACAATTTTTGCAACATCTTTTCCTTTTTTCGTTACGATGATTTCTTCGTTCGCTTCTGCATACTTTAAGTACTTGCCGAAATTATTCTGCACCTCTGTTGAAGGAACTTTCATCAAACACACCCCCGTATTAGCTATTATAATCATATATTACATCATAATAGCTATTTTATCAAGTTATATTAGCTATTATAAAATAATGTAGTACTATGCTGTGAGAATCTGTTGTTGAGCTATTTTGTAAAAAAACTTGGTGAAGGGTATACTTAAATGGATCAAATCTTTTCCAAAAAGGTGGAACGTCCATTGAGCAATTCGACTGTAGAACATAAATATACGAACCGGTTAAAACAAGAAAAGTCTCCTTATCTTCTGCAGCATGCCCACAATCCGGTGAATTGGTACCCTTGGAGCGATGAAGCGTTTGAAAAAGCCGCCAAGGAAGAGAAACCCATCTTTCTTAGCATTGGATATTCAACTTGCCATTGGTGTCACGTAATGGAACGGGAATCATTTGAGGACGAAGAGGTTGCCGAGCTGCTTAACCGCGATTTTGTATCGATCAAGGTAGATAGGGAAGAGAGGCCCGATGTAGATCATCTCTATATGGCTGTATGTCAAGCTATGACAGGCCAGGGTGGTTGGCCGCTAACCGTACTTATGACCGCACAGAAAAAGCCGTTTTTTGCCGGCACCTACTTCCCCAAAAGACGTAAACACAACCGAATCGGGATGATGGAGCTCCTAACCCAAATCGCCGAAAAGTGGAGCAGTGACCGGGAACATATCGTGCAAGCAGGCGATCACATCGTAGCAGAAACCCAAGGCCGCATGCTCGCCAATTTACAAGGTGAAATCGACGAAGACTCGCTTAATAAAGCTTTTGACATGTATGAACGAATGTATGACGCA
>FWWL01001647.1_pt1 | contig 12332 bp, 11 predicted proteins | sample 2228331 | NCBI WGS metagenome assembly FWWL01 (sample SAMEA103939775, study PRJEB20133) | metagenome | reverse complement strand
AGCAGTGGGGCCTCCGCCTGGACGGCCGCCACGTCCTGGTCAATGCGTGCATGGAGACGAACCTCCCCGGCGTCTATGCGGCCGGCGACACCGCCCACCAGGAGGGCGTCGAGAAGATGTACCTAATCGCCTGCGGCTTTGCCCAGGCGGCCCTCGCCGTCGGCTATGCGGCCCGGTTCATTTGCCCGAAGGCCCGGGTCTTCCACGGCCACAGTAGCCAACGGAAGGGCATGAAGTACGCCCCGACGCCGGTCGGGCCGATGGGGAAGGAGGCTTGAGGATTGCGAATGGCCGGTTGGGGGATGGGGGTCGCCGGTCGGGAAGCCCCGAATTCCCTGGGACCCGGGACCCTTGACTCAGAAATCCGCAACCCTATCCTGCATCCCGGTATCCGGAGGGGAACGGATGGGTGAACGACCTCAACGGAACCTGGCCCTGGAGCTCGTCCGGGCGACCGAGGCCGCCGCCATGGTCGCCGCCCGACTGGCCGAACGGGGCGAGCGGGCCTCGGCCAATGCGGCCGCCGCCCAGGCCATGCGGCTGGTCCTCCAGACGATCGACATGGACGGCACCATCGTGATCGGGGAGGGCGAGAAGGGAGACGCCCCAGCCCTCTATCGGGGCGAGATCGTCGGGACCGGGCGGCCCCCGGCCGTCGACGTGGCCGTCGACCCCATCGAGGGCCCCCAGACCAGTCCCTGAACCGGCCCAACACGCTGGCGATGGTCGCCCTCGCCGACCGGTGGAGCCTGTGGGACCCCGGTCCCTGTTCCCACATGGAGGTCATCGTCGCCGAGGGCGCCGCCCGGACAGCCATCGACCTGAACCGGGGTCCCGTCGAGAACCTCCGGGCGGTCGCCGCCGCCCTGAAGCGAAACGTCCAGGACATGACCGTCTTTGTCGTCGACGAACCCCGCCACGCCGCCCTCGTCCAGACCTTCCGGGCCGCCGGGGTCTACGTGCGCCTCAGCCCGGGGGGCTTCGTGCTGGGCGCCATCCTGGCGGCCATGGCCGGGACCGGCGTCGACGTCCTGATGGGGACCGCCCGGGCCTCGGAGGCCATCCTGGCCGCCACCGCCGTCAAGGCCCTGGGCGGAGCGTTCCAGGCCCGGCGGGCGCCCCAGGACGCCACGGAGCGGGTCCGCCTGGAGGCGGCCCTCGGGCCGCGGCTCGGGGAGACCTTGACGGCCGACGACCTGGTCCGGTCCGACGACGTGTTCTTCGCCGCCACGGGGATCACCGACGGCGCCCTCCTGCGGGGCGTCCAGTTCCACCGGGACAGCGTCGTCACCGAGAGTATCGTCCTGCGGGCCCGGACCGGGACGGTCCGGTACGTCCGGGCCCTCCATCACCTCGACAAACTGATGCGGTTCAGCCAAATCGATTACACCGGCGAGGGCCGGCCGCCTTATGGGTAGGCCCGACCCCTCCCGAGAGCCCCCCGTCGGACGACGGCGTTCGTTTTCCTCGGGACTCCTGGGGCTTATCATTTAAGGGCCGAGTCCAGGGCGGCCCGTCGCCGTCTTTGCCCCAGGGGAGCCAGGGGCCCCAAGGCCGGGGCTTCCTCGGTGGGAAAGACGACCCTTCAAGTAGGGTGACGGAGTGAGGACCGATGAAGTTTCCGAAAGTCCTCCGTCGGACCCGGACCCAACCGGCCGCTTCCGCCCTCCTGGAGCTGGCGGAACGGGAGCTGTGCCGGATCGTCTTAGACATCCACGACGGACCCGTCCAGGACATGTACGCCGCCCTGTCTCAGGTCGACGCCCTCCAAAAGCGACTGACGAGCCCCGACGACCGGGACCGGCCGAGCCCGGAAGCCGTCGCCCAGAGCCTGACCCAGGTCGGGGCCTTGATCCAGAACGCCCTGTGGAGTATCCGGAGCTATCCCGGTGCCTTCGCCCCGCCCGAATTCCAAAAGCGGGACCTGGTCTCCGTCCTCGAGGGCCTGATCATCCAACACGAAGAACTCACCGGCTGCCGGGTCGAGCTGGCCGTCACGCCGCCCATCCCCGACGTGTCCACGCCGGTCAAGATCGTCCTCTACCGGATCCTCCAGGAGGCCCTCTCGAACGCCTACCGCCACGCCCGGACAGACCGCCAGTACGTCCGCCTCTATCCTCGGGACGACGGCGTCGGCCTGGAGGTCTGGGACGAGGGCGTCGGCTTTGACGTCGACCGCGTCCTGACGCAAGCGCTGGCGGACCGCCGCATTGCGCATCGGCCTCCGGGGCATGCGGGAACGCGCGGCCCTCGTCGGGGGCACCGTCTCCATCGAAAGCCGCCCCGGTCAAGGCACCCATATCACCGTCTGGGTACCGGGTCATGCAGGCCGCCCGTGACATCCGCCCCGAGGGGGTCATCCGTATCGTCTTGGCCGACGACCATCCCCTGGTCCTTCAGGGCCTGCGGTCCTTCCTGGACCAGGAGCCCGACATCGAGGTCGTGGCGACGGCGACCGACGGCCAGCAACTCCTGGATGCCCTCCAACGCTACCGGCCCGACGTCGTCGTCCTGGACCTCCAGATGGCCGGCATGGACGGATGGGCCTGCCTCCGGCACATCCGGGCCGAGGACTGGCCCGTGCGGGTCCTGATCCTGAGCGCCTTCGGCGACAGCGAGTCGATCCGGGCCGCCATCGAGCACCAGGCCGACGGCTTCGTCCTCAAGACGGATACCCCCCAGCAGACGGTGGCGGCCATCCGACAGGTCTACCACGGGCACCTCGTCTTTCCCCGGTCGGCCCACCGGTGGCTGGCGGGGGTCAGCCGGAAAGACGCGGCGGGGCCGGACCTGTCTCGGCGGGAGTGGGAGGTCCTGGAGCTGGTCGCCCGGGGGTTGAGCAACAAGCAGGTCGCCCGGGCGCTGGGCCTGAGCCTCAGTACCGTAAAGTTTCACATTCAAAACATATTCATGAAAATCGGGGCGGGCAACCGGACCGAGGCGGCCCGCTTCTTCTACGAACACCGGCCCCGCCTCCCGAAATAGCCCCCCAGGCTGCCCCCAGGGGGGCCGTCTTCACGGCGTAAAGAACTCGGGGGGGACGGCGATGCGGTAGAGGGCCTGGGACGTGGCCAGCCAGACGTGGCGCTCTTCGTCGAAGGCGAGGCCGACGACGGGCGGGCTGGCGATGACCTTCTGGATGTGGCCCCGGGCGTCGAAGCGGAAGACGCCGCTGTCGTGGACCCGCCCCTGGCAGACGTAGAGGTTGCCGTCGGCGTCGAAGGCCATCCCGTGGGGACGGCCCAAGCCGCTGTAGTAGGGGATCACGTTCCCCAGGGGGTCGATCATGTAGATGGCGTCCGCGGCGAGCTGGGGGACGGCCACGAAGAGGTTGCCGTCCGGGTCGAAGGCCAGGTGGTAGGCGATGGGACTCGCCGGGAGCTCCGCAAAGACGCTCACCTCCCGTTGGGGGGAGACCTTGTAGACCTTCCCCTCCCGGTCCCCGACGAAGAGATAGCTCTCCCGATTGAAGGCCAGGCCGAAGGGGACGCCCAACCCCTCGGCGTACACCTCCAGCTGGTCCCGGTCCAGGACCTTGTAGACCCGGCCCTCAAAGCGACTGCTGACGTAGAGGCGGTCGTTGACGTCCAGGGCCAGGGACGTGGCGTTGCGGATGGCCGTCACGTAGTGTTCGACCGTACCGTTCGGTCCGAGGCGGAACACGGACACCGGCGGGGTCTCGTCCCGGGTCCCGCTGTAGGTCGTATACACGTACCCCAGGCGGTCGACGACGGGGTTGTCGACGGCATGGATGTCCGACAGGACCCGCTGACCGACGGTCAGTCGGAACTCGGCGATGACCTCGTCCCGAAGGCGGACCTGGCCCTGGCCGGTGGCGTCCGTCGGGACCCGGACGCGACATAGGTTCTGCTTCTGCAAGACGATGTGGCCGGGTCGATCGCCGAACCAGACGGACACTTCCCGATATCGGTCGACGGGCCAGTCCGCCGCCTCGATCACGATTTCACCGCCCTCGATGGCGACCGCCGGTCGGACCGCCGTGATTTCCATCGGGAGACCTCAAGGCGCGCGGGATGCAGGATACAGGATGCTGGATGCAGGATGCAAGATAGAGGCCTCGGTCCCCGGGACCCCCGACCCCGGCGTCGGACTCTTGCCGGGAAGCCTCGAACCGCCCCCGTCCCGAGGGGATGAAATCTGGCGGAGTCCCCCATGACGCCCTACATGCCCAGGGGATGGCGGACGGGGGCCACACCGAGCCGCCGGGCGCCCCACGGGAGGACCCAAGCCTGCCAGAGGGTCGTGCCCGAGGTGTACAGAAAGCCGACCATAAAGAGGGTCACGAAGGGGACGCTATACCAGAGGCCCTCCTCGGCGCAGAAGTACAGGACGGCGGCGAAGTACAGGCCCATCGCCAGGCCCAAGACGGGCGTGGGCCAGTTCTTCAACCGGTAGGCCGAGAGCGTCCAGGCCGGAGGGGCCGAGGCGTGGGTGATCCCGTACTTCGGCGTCCGCTCGAAGGGAGAGGCCACGCCGAAGAAGGCCTCGAGGACGGCCCGGGCGTTGTTCAGGGAGATCCCGATGCCGACGGCCATCAGCATGGGGATGACCCATATCCAGTTCCGCCACCCCCGTAAGCCCGTCGGGTTCTCCTGCTGGGAGAGGACGTAAAAGCTCGCCACCGAGAGGGTCGCCAGGCAGAAGAGGGGAACGTCCAGCCACAGCAGGTGGTACAGCCCCAGGCGGTAGCGGGCCCAGATCACGGGTCCCAGCAGGAGGCCGACCCAGACGATCAAGACGTAGGACATGTTAGCCGTCAGGTGAAAGAAGGCCTCCAGCTTCACCCAAGGGTCGACGCCGCTCCGGAACAGGCGGGGCAGGAGTTTGAGGGCCGTCTGGGTCGAGCCCTTGGCCCAGCGGAACTGTTGCCGCATGAAGGCCGCCGTCTCGACCGGCAATTCGGACGGGACGACGTAGTCCTTGAGGTAGATGAACCGCCACCCCTCCAGCTGGGCGCGGTAGCTCAGGTCCAGGTCCTCCGTCAGGGTGTCGTAGGCCCACCCGCCGGCCGACTCGATGGTCGCCCGGCGCCAGACGCCGGCCGTCCCGTTGAAGTTAAAGAACCGTCCCGACCGATTCCGGGCGGCGTGCTCGACGACGAAGTGGCCGTCCAGCATGACGGCCTGGATGCGGGTCAGGACCGAGAAATGCCGGTTGAGGTATTCCCACCGGACCTGGACGAGGCCGACGGTCGGGTCCCGGAAGTAAGGGACCGTCCGCTTCAAGAAGTCCGGGGGCGGCACGAAGTCGGCGTCGAAGATGGCGATGAACTCGCCCCGGGCCGTGCGGAGGCCGTAGGCCAGGGCGCCCGCCTTGAAGCCGGCCCGGTTCTCCCGCCGGATGTGGGTGATGGCCAGGCCCTGGCGTCGGTAGTACTCGACCCAGTAAGCGACCGTCTGGGTCGTCTCGTCGGTCGAGTCGTCCAGGACCTGGATTTCCAGCCGGTCCCGGGGATAGTCCAGACGACAGACGGCTTTCAAGAGGCGGGCGACCACGTGGTTTTCGTTATAGACCGGGAGCTGGACGGTGACCATCGGCCATTCTGCCGGCGGCGGGGGCGGCGGCGGGTCCGCATGGACGTACTTCCGGTACAGGTAGACCATGACGTAGCGATGGAAGCCGAAGAGCGACAAGCCGAGGATACCGCATAGATAGGCCCCGATGATGAGATATTCGATGGCCATGGAAGAACCTCCCACCTTCGGGCGTGAATCCGGGTCTAAGGCGAACGCGAGGTGCGGAAGGGATTCAATTTAGCCGAACCTAAGAGATTGTCAAGCCATGCATCGACGGCGTGGCGGAGGAGATTCCATACGAGGCCATAGGCGGCCTGGTCTTCCCCGTAGGGGTCGGGGATGACCGAGTCGTCGGCCCCGTCGACGAAGGTCCCCAGGAGGACGGTCTTGCCGGCGTGCCGGGGGAAGTGGCGGGCGATCCAGGCCCGATGCCAGGGCTCCATGACGAGGACCCAGTCGGCCCAAGCGACCAGGTCGGCCGTCAGGGGACGGGACCGGTGGCCGTCCAACGACAGACCCGAGTCCGCCACGACCCGCTGGGCCAGCTCGGAGGCCGGCTGGTCCGGCCAGGCCAGGATGCCGGCGCTCTGGACCTCGTGGGGGACCTGCCACTGCCGGAGCCGATGCGTCAGGTACACCGCCGCCATGGGGCTCCGGCAGAGGTTCCCCGTGCAGACGACCAGAATCCGCAAGACCCTTCCGACGCCTTCCATCGGGGCGACCCTACTCCATCGAAGGTGACAAGCGACCGTCCCGGGCAGGATGAGCGATGAGCCTTAAAAGACGCCCGTCACTCCGTCCCCTCATCACCCCGTCACTTTTTCAACAGCAGGACCAGGGTCAGCAGGAACAGGGCCGCCGCCACGACCCAGCCCAGCCACGTCAAGAGGGGCGTCGTCTCCGGACGGACCGGGACGGTCGCCTTCGGGGAGGGGCCGCTCGGCGTCGGGACGGGGCCCACCTGGAGGGACCAGGCCTCCTCGACCTGGTCGTACAAAAGCGACAGCCCGACCCGGGCCCGCTGGAGCTTCCGGAGGGCCCGGCTCAGACGCCGGCGAATCGGGGCATCGAGCGAGGCCAGGCCCTGCAAACGGGCCAACTGGCCCTCGTAGACCTCCGACTGGTCCAGCATGGCCCGGATGCGCTCGACGGTCTCCGGCGACAGATGCCGGACCCACCCGTCGGGATGAGCCCGCTGGAGGCCCAAGACCTCCCGGGCCAGGCGGGACATGAGGTACCGGCACAGGGCGGCGACCACGATCAGCCGGTAGGCGACCCGGGCCTCGGGGCGGACCGACTCCTGCTGGAACCCCATCTGGAAAGCCTCGACCTCGAAGGGCTCCATCGCATAGGCGCTGAGGGGCTCGGAGAAGGCGATCTCGGAGAGACTCTTCCGCCAGTCGACCTGCCGGAACGCCTGCAGGAGGGCCTCCATCTCCGGCCGGATCATCTCCGGGACCTCGAGGGTCGTCGCGTCCGCCAGCTCGGCCCCGACCAGCTCGACGGGGGCCGGCGGCGGAGGGGGCGGTGCCTCCGACCGGAGGACGTTCCCCAACATCTCGGCGATGGCCTCCATCCGCTTCTCGAGGCTGGCCAGGACCTGGACGAATTCCTCGCTCTCGAGGGCGGTCGACCCGGCGGACGGGCCCACGGCCGGGGCCGGCTCTCCGCCCCGCTCCGCCTCGGTCGGGCGGCCCTCCGGGACGGCGGCCTCCGTCGGCGGGGCCGTCTTCTCCAGGAGACGGATCGAGGCCTGAATCCGTTCGATCTCCTGGTGGTATAGGACGGTGAACTTCTTCTTCGTCGTCAGGTTCAGCCGCAGGAAGGGGATCATGAGTTGGGGATGAAGCATGAGGTGCTGGACGCTCTTTTTGAACTCCCGGATGCGGGCCAGCAGGCCCCACTCCATCAGGTCGTGGTAGCTCGTCACCTTACGGACCTCGGAGGCGATGGCGTCGGCCTCGGCCACGAGCTCGTTGATACGCTCGACGGGCGTGTACGGCATCGGATAGTACTGCGTGATCTGGGTCCGGAGCTGGAGGAGACGGCTCTCCGGCCGGAGCTCGTACTGGTCCGTCTTGGGGTTCCGCACGAGGGCCAGCTTCGTCAGGAGGAGGTCGACCTTGTCCCAGTCGTCCTGGGTCATCGGGTACTTGCCGAGCAGGAACTGGATGAGGTAGACGAGGAAGCGGTCGTCGAAGGACTCGAGCCGTTCGATGTAACGTCGGGTGACGCCCGGCGAGATGTTCGAGTCGAACTGGGCCAGGACGTAGTGGGCCCGTTGGAGCTGGGCCTCGAGGGTCTGCAGGACGGGTTCGATCAGCTCGGGCGGTCGGTCCGTCATCTGCTCGAGGGCCTGGAGTTGCTGGTAGACTTGGTCCAGGCCGATGTCCTCCAGACGGCGGAGCTTCAAGAGGGTCCGCAAGAGGCTCTGGGCCGTCTGGTAGTAGGTCCAGAGGACCTTGTACTCGTGCTGGACCCGGCGGATGCGCTCTTCGAGCGATTCCGGCAGACGGGTCAGAGGGGTATCCATTCGCCACTCCGCAAGTCCTCGGGCTTCCGGGCCCCCGTGACGTTCAGGAATTCGCTGAGCAGGCCGTCCCGGCCCGACGTCCACCGGACGATGTGCCGAGCGATGACGAGCCGCTGGATTTGGTTCGTGCCCTCGTAGATCTGGGTGATCTTGGCGTCCCGCATGTACTTCTCGACGACGTACTCCCGGACGTAGCCGTAGCCCCCAAAGAGCTGGACGGCGTCCGTCGCCACCCGCATGGCGACGTCCGAGGCGAAGACCTTACACATGGCCGACAGCATGCTCAGCGTCTTGAGGTCCCGGTCGGCCGCCTGGGCCGCCGCGTACACCAACTGGCGGGCCGCCTCGATGGCCGTCGCCATGTCGGCCAGCATGAACTGGACGGCCTCCTGAGCGATCAGGGGCTGGCTGAATTGGACCCGCTTGGAGACCCACTCGGCGGCCAGCTCGAAGGCCCCCTGCGCCAGACCGACGGCCTGGGCCGCCACGCCCGGTCGGGCCCGGTCGAGGGTCATCATCGCATTGTAAAACCCGGCGCCTTCCTGACCTCCCAGGAGATTCGCCCGGGGCACCCGGCAGGCCCGGAAGTGGGTCTCGTGGACGGGCACGGCCCGGATGCCCATCTTATCCTCTTTCTTCCCGATGATGAAGCCGTCCATGCCCTTTTCGACGATGAAGGCGCTGATCCCCCGCGTCCCCTTCTCGGGGTCCGTCGCCGCATACACGGTGTAGATCGAGGCGGCGTCGGCGTTCGTCGTCCACTTCTTGTCGCCGGTGATCACGTAGTCGTCGCCGTCCCGGACGGCCTGCGTCTTGAGGCTCCCGGCGTCGGAGCCGGCCCCGTACTCGGATAGGCAAAAGGCGACGAGCTTTTCCCCCCGGGCGATGGCCGGCAGGTACCGACGCTTCTGGTCCTCCGTCCCGCCCAAGAGGATGGGGAGCGACCCCAGGGCGTTGACCATGTAAGCGACGCCGACGGCCCCGCACACCCGGGACAGCTCCTCGACGACCAGACAGAGGTCGAGGAGGCCCGCCCCGCGACCCCCGTACGCCTTGGGGATCCAGACCCCCATCAGGTCGTATTCCCGAAGCGCCTCGATGGCCGCCCAGGGGTACTCGCCCGTGCGGTCCCACTCGACCGCCCTCGGGAGGACGTACTTCTCGGCCACCTCCCGGGCCCGCTCGACGTACTCCCGATGGGCCTCACCCAACAACTCTCGAGACGGAATCATGCGGCCCCCTATGCAGGTCCTCAGGAGAACATGACTGGACGACTGCTCCGGAACGCCCCTCTCTTTCCATCGCTCGAGAAGGACGATGTTCCAGGCTTCGGGACGACGGGATGAGGCGACCCAAGGGACTCATCGGGACACGTAGCGAGTGGCAAGGGGCGAGTCGGGAATCGTACCCTCTCCGATTCGCTACGCACCGTTTGCCGTTCGCTACCAATGGGCCGTCCAGGACCCCGTCCCGCCGGCACTCCGTCGCTTTCCTGAAAAATCGCCTCTCTCGGGCGGTGGAAAAGGAACCCATCCGGTCCCCCGACCCCAATACCGACCTTCCATTCTAACCCAGGAGCCCCGACGCCACAAAGGCCCCGAACCTCCCTCACACCGGCCCCGGGGCAACGCCGCTCGCCCACGTCCGACAGGCCATGTACCAATCGACCAGCCGTCGGAAGCCCTCCTCCAGGGAAACCTCCGGCGCCCACCCCAGGAGGCGACGGGCCTTCGTGATGTCGGCCCAGGTCGCCGGGACGTCCGCCGGATGCGGGGGCCGGTGTTCGACCCGCGCCGGTCGGCCGACGATCCGCTCGACGAGCCGGACGACCTCCATCAGGGGGACCGGCTGGTCCGAGCCCAGGTTGATGATTTCAAATTTCGGATTGCGGATGGCGGATGGAGCATCGGGGGCTTCGGCGCGCAGGAAGGCCAGGACGGCGAGAGTCCCCCGGGCGACGTCGTCCACGTAGGTGAAGTCCCGCTGTTGGCGGCCGTCCCCATAGACGATGACGGGCCGGCCCTCGACGACCCACTGGACGAACCGGAAGGGGCTCATGTCAGGCCGGCCGGCCGGGCCGTAGACGGTAAAGTACCGCAGGACGGCCACGTCCAGGCCGTGCAGGTAGTGATAGGTATAGCACAGCGTCTCGGCCGCCTTCTTGGAGGCCGCATAGGGCGACAGGGGACCGTCCGTGTCGGCGTCCTCCCGGAAGGGAAGGGGATTACGGGCCCCATACAGGCTCGACGTCGAGGCCAGGACGAACGTGCGGACGCCGGCCGTCCGACAGGCCTCCAGCAGGTTCAGGGTCCCCGTCACGTTCGTCTCGTAGTAGGCCCACGGGTCGAGGACCGACGGCCGCACGCCGGCCCGGGCCGCCAGGTGGACGACGGCGTCGAAGGGGGGTCGGGTCCCGGGTCCCGGGTCCGAAGTAGCAAATAAGCGGGCGAGGGCCGAGCGGTCGGTGACGTCCAAAAGGTGAAACTCAAAGGCAGGATGGGTCTGCAACCGGTCGAGGCGCCAGCGCTTGAGCCGAACGTCATAGGCATCGTTGAGGTTATCGACGCCGACGACCCGATGGCCCGCCCCTAAGAGGCATTCGGCCACCTTCCAACCGATGAAGCCCGCACAGCCAGTCACCAGGATTCGCATGGGGACGACGGAACGGCAGGATGCAGAAATATCGAGATGCAGGATACCGGATGCAGGATGGGGGATGCAAACCCCATGCGATGGGCGGGTTCGGGGGAGCCATCCGCCCTCCGGACGGCCCTATTGCCTGGGGTGGGGACAAGGTAGAAAAATCCCTCCCGCAGGGATACCTTGAGGGGAAATCCCATGCTGGAGGGCAATGATGAAAGTAACGGCCAGGGACATCCAACGTTTCATCGACAAGATATCCCATTGGGCCGGGAAGTCCATGAGAAGCGGAGCCGGTGGGTCGAGGGATGGATGGGGCTCGGGCAGGGCGGGTGGCGGCGGTCGGCCGGGGGCGGTCCCGGAACATAGAACATCAGAAGGCAGTCGCAGGCGGAAGGCCCTGGCAGGGGATGCACCGGTCGTCCCGGACCGGGAGTTCAGCTATGAGGGGAGGTTGCTGTTCTTGCCATCATCCATCCGGGGCCCTGTCGGGAGGCAGGCCCTGGCCGATGCCTTAAGGCAGTTCCGGGAACGCTTCTATCCTGTCGGAAGGCTTCGACTCCCGGAGGTTTCCCCATGATGTCCCATTTCCTGTCCCAACCCCAGCGGCAGCTTGTCGACGAGCTGGAGCGGCTCGCCCATGAGGCGGTCCGGGTGTGCTTGAAGCTCCAGGCCGCGTACAAGAGCCTCTCGGCCTGCCCTGCCCCGGGCGAGCGGTGGGACACCGAGCTACGACCCGCGCGAAAACAGCTGTGGCGGTTTTACAAAAGACTCCGGCTCGCGCGGCAGGCCTACCGAGAGCTTCGCGGCTACGACTCCGACGGCCTTCGGACGGCGGGGCAGGACGCGCGGGTCCTGGCGCGAGGACTCTCGCGCCTCAAGCGCGAGGCGGCGGGTCCCGCCGCCCCGGAGGACTTCGAGGACCGGGTGGAGCTCCTCAAAAGCCTTTGGGATTTAAGCTGGACCATGCTCCGAGAGGTCAAGATCGTGTTGGAATTGGCTGAACGCCCTTGGTAGCGATACGTCTCGGCCGCCCCGCAAAGGCCCGTCTCGGACGTCTCGTCGGGGCCGAGGCGGCCCCCGGGAAGTAACGCCTCAGGCGTCGGCTCTGCGGCGGAACGGACGAGCACCCGGTCGCCCCGGCAAGAAGGATGGAGTCGTCGTTGCAATCGACGACGATGAAATCCGGAACGGCCTTTCCGTCTCGGGATGATGGCCCAGAGGAAGCCGGGTCTCGGCGGACGCCGTAGTTCCCTCACCGGCCCTCTCTCCCTGCTATGTAGTCCGAGGGCCGAAGTCCAAGTACCCCGGCGATCCTGCGGCCAAACAGGGGTCCGAAGTGCTGGCGGTCGCCGGTCAGGAGATGCGTGCATCCGGCGGCCACCGCCGCACGCAGGATCGGCATATCCTTCTCCGGCAGACCGCACGCCCCGATTTCAGGATGGGCATCCGGATCCGCAAGCAGGTCGGAGATGCGTACGGCCGCGGCCAGCTCGTCTAGCGCCGCCCGGCGCTCCGGGGTGTCCAGGTTTCGCCTCGCCTCCTCCAGGGCGTACGCCGACGTCACGAGTTCTACCCCCGGGAGACGCCACAGCCTACGCACCCCGGCATCTGCCCGGTAT
>FWWL01009072.1_pt1 | contig 12333 bp, 10 predicted proteins | sample 2228331 | NCBI WGS metagenome assembly FWWL01 (sample SAMEA103939775, study PRJEB20133) | metagenome | reverse complement strand
CGTTCCCATCTCGAACACGACCGTTAAGCCCTCCAGCGCCGATGGTACTTGGACCGCAGGGTCCTGGAAGAGTAGGACGTTGCCAGGCAAACAAGAAAGTCGCAGAAATGCGGCTTTTTGTGTTGTATAGAAATATTTAATTAAACAGGATTTTTCATGGTTCTAATCGCACGAAGTATGTTAGATTAATAAAGAGAATATCATTAATGTTTGCCTATACATATGTAAGGAGAAAAAGAATGAAACCAAAAATAGCTGTTTCATGGAGTGGTGGAAAAGATAGTACATTGGCATTATTCAAACTACTACAAGATGACCAATACGAAGTCGATTGTTTAGTGACTACAATTACAGAAGAGGTTAATCGAATTTCTATACATGGAGTACGAGAGAGTTTACTTGAGTTACAAGCAGCAGCGATCGGGTTAAAGCTTTATAAAATTTATATACCTCTACAATGCACGAACGAGTTATATGAAGAAAGAATGTTAGAAGGGTTGAATAAACTTAAGGAACAAAACATTCATCATATGATGTTTGGAGACATATTTTTAGAAGATGTAAGGCAATATCGGGAAGCGCTAATAGCGAAAGTCGGATTAGTAACTGTCTTTCCTTTATGGGGTGCATCAACGGCGACGCTAATTAAAGAATTTATCGATTTAAAGTTTAAGACGATAACAACATGTATTGATACTGAAAAACTGGGAGATGAATTTTTAGGAAAGATCATCGATGAATCATTTATCCTTTCTCTTCCTGTAGCAGTTGATGCTTGTGGAGAAAATGGGGAGTTTCATACGTTTACCTATGAAGGTCCTTTATTTTCAAGAGGTTTGGAAATTGAAATCGGTGAAAAAGTGGACAAGGGTCGTTTTCATTTTTGTGATTTAAAATAAATTGTAATAATAACTGGAACTAACCTACATCTTGTCGAAAATATTCGTTAAGACTATGCTATACTAAGTAAAGCAGATATTGAGAGGTGCATCCAATGAACTTACTGACCAAGAAAAAATCTTTAATTTCCACAATGGCGATGATAACACTTTTTACATCATTAACGATTGGCTGTACGAGTGAAACGATTGGAAACGTTCCTGACGAAGATAAAGTAGTTGTGAATGGAGATAACGTTGGAATTTCAACTCAAACAGGTAGCCCATCAACGGATGAAAAACAATTACTTAGTTTTGACGATTGGTCGACGGGGATGCCTTCGGTTACCGATCTTACGCTAATGAAAATACCACGTGAAGCAAAAGCCCTATTTATAACAGGTTGGACAGTGGGGACTGGTGAAGGTGATAAGTTTAAAGGAATATTAAACTTACTTGATGAGACAGAGTTAAATGCTCTCGTTATTGACGTTAAGGACGATACCGGGTATGTTACTTATCCTTCAGAAGTTCCAATGGTCAAGAAAATTGGATCAGACCGAAACAAGCATATTGCAGATATAGATAAAGTAATGAAGGTATTAGAAGAGAAAAATATTTACACGATTGCACGTATCGTCGCCTTTAAAGACCCGTTTTTACCTGGCGCTCGTCCTGATCTAGCGCTTCAACGAAAAGAAGGCGGCGTATGGACAGACCGTAAGGGAGTCGCATGGGTAGATCCTTATCAAAAAGAAGTATGGGACTATAATATTGCCGTAGCGAAAGAAGCAGCAAAAAAAGGATTTAAAGAAATCCAATTCGACTATGTGAGATTCCCAGAAAACGGCAAGAAGGTAGACGATGAAGTAGCCTTTAATGACCCACAAAATAGAAGTAAATCTCAATTAATTTCTGATTTTCTTGCGTATGCGAAAAAAGAGCTAGAGCCATACAATGTTTTTGTTTCGGCTGACGTATTCGGACTCGTCACCTCAATCGATGATATGGAAATCGGTCAGCGTTGGGAATTGGTTACACCACATGTTGATTACATTTCACCTATGATGTATCCATCACATTATGGCCCTGGAAATTATGGTTTTGCTAAGCCAGATTTACAACCTTATGGGATTATCAAACAAGGGATTATTGATGCTTTAGCACGAAATGAAGCTGTAAAAGCTGAAGGCAAAGAAGTAGCGATTATCCGTCCTTGGTATCAAGATTTTACCGCAACCTACTTAGGTTCAGGTAACTATATTGAATATGGACCAGAAGAAGTGAAAGCTCAAATCAAAGCTGCTAAAGAATTGGGAGTAACAGAATATCTAATATGGAATCCAGGAAACCGTTATAGTGAAGGTGCTTGGAGATAAGGATAACAACCTGCTTTTCAATGGAAGTAGGTTGTTTTTGTTGGCAGATATATGATGTAGACACTCATAAGCTGTTAAAGATAAGAACTTCGTCGAACAAAAGGTTTAAAATGAGATTGGGGAATTTCCTCGTCGAAACATTAAGGAATTCATTGATGATAAACGTATCTTCAGAATGAAAGGAATAGATGAGTTCACCCCATAACTCCGTCTCATATCGACAAAGCATGCCGAGTTGATACATGACGATGTAGTGAATACAGCTTTCCGGGATGTTCAATAAATCTTCCGAATGAGTTAAAAAGAATTGTTCACCTTTATAATCCTGAATGAAACGAGGATGCTTCATCATGTTATCAGGTGAAACGGAAAACTCAATTGTTTTTGAATGGATTTCATTAATGGCTTGAAATGGTTGAAGATGATCATTTCCACGATTTAAAAATTGTAAAAATCCTGACAACGTAAAATGAAAATGATCTAATACAGATTCTGACATGGCTATTTTTAAAAAGCCCGATTGGTATTGTCCCACCGTAACGGGTAAAATAATTTTTTTTTCATATAGTCGTTCGTAACTATCTTTCATTTCGGGTAATAAAGAAATCAAGTGTTGAATTCGGTATTTTGGTTGTGATCGTAATACAGGACTGTGAATGAGGGATGCGAAATGAGGAAGCAATCCTTCCTTTTGAATTTTCACCTCGTCTTCATGAAAAACATAGTTCGTCTTCTTTAGTTTCCTAGTCGTCATCCCATGACGAAGCACACCCGTGTTATTTGGGTAAAAGGGGTCGTATTTAATAACAACTGCTTTAAGAAGACTCATCATTCCATAGTAAAGTAACATCGGTTTCACTAGAACGTGGCTTTTAACAGCCGTGTTGTAATATTCGCGAGCTTGTTTAATGAAATAGATAAATTTGGTAGCATTATCATAAGCACGATACTTGGCATCATCGCATACTAAATCATAATGTTTGTGTAGAAAAGATTTTGTGGTGGTTTCACTTTCAAAGTAAACGAAAGTATCCCACATTTTCAAATATGGATTTTCACTTTTTATATATATAGTGGGCTTTAACATCGTTTCATTCCTTTCATCCTTATGTCTAGGATTCAACATCTAAGCAAACATTATGTTTGTATTGACTGAAATGGACACGTTTGTTACACTGTACAAAAAATTCGGATGGAAAAGGATGTGTAGGAAGCGGTGTGGGAGAATAAATTTGCAAAAGAAGGATTAACGTTTGATGATGTTTTACTAATACCAGGGAAATCAGAGGTTATGCCGAAAGATGTTAACTTAGCAACGACGTTAAGAGAGGATCTCACGTTAAATATTCCTGTCATTAGTGCAGGGATGGATACGGTTACGGAGTCAAGTCTTGCCATTGCCATTGCAAGACAAGGTGGAATGGGCGTGATTCATAAAAATATGTCAATTGAGCAACAAGCAGAAGAAATTGATCGTGTGAAACGTTCTGAAAGTGGCGTTATTACGAATCCGTTTTCTCTTACACCAGATCATCATGTCTACGATGCCGAAGCCTTAATGGCAAAATACCGGATCTCCGGAGTACCGATCGTAAATGAGAACAACAAACTTGTAGGTATTCTTACGAACCGTGATTTGAGATTTGTCCATGATTACGGGATAAAGATAAATGAAGTTATGACAAAGAACAATCTTGTAACGGCACCGGTTGGTACGACATTACAGCAAGCAGAAGAAATTTTACAGCAATACAAAATAGAAAAGCTTCCTCTCGTTGACGAACACAATGAGTTAAAAGGACTTATTACGATTAAAGATATAGAAAAGGCTATTCAATTCCCTTATTCCGCAAAGGACAAGCATGGAAGATTAGTAGTGGGAGCCGCAATTGGAACGTCTAAGGATACATTTGATCGTGCAGAAGCGCTTGTGAAAGCAGGAGCAGATTGTATCGTAGTAGATACGGCTCACGGTCATTCAAAAGGCGTAATCGAAACGGTTAAAACATTGCGAAACAAATATCCACAATTATTCATCGTTGCAGGAAATGTGGCGACTGGTGAAGCGACGCGTGAATTAATTGAGGCGGGGGCTAGCTGTGTTAAAGTAGGAATTGGACCCGGTTCGATATGCACAACTCGCATTGTTGCTGGTATCGGTGTCCCCCAGATTACAGCTGTTTATGATTGTGCCTCGGTAGCAAGAGAATATGGCATACCCATAATTGCTGATGGTGGAATTAAGTATTCAGGAGATATTACGAAAGCGATCGCAGCAGGTGCTAGTGCGGTTATGATTGGGAGTATTTTCGCAGGAACGGAAGAAAGTCCTGGAGAAACGGAAATCTACCAAGGTCGTCGTTTTAAAGTGTACAGAGGTATGGGTTCGATTGGCGCGATGAAGGCAGGTAGTCATGATCGATATTTCCAAGAAAATGATCAGAAGCTCGTCCCAGAGGGAATAGAGGGACGAGTACCATATAAAGGACCATTATCTGAAACCGTACATCAATTAATGGGTGGACTAAGAGCAGGAATGGGATACTGTGGTACGGATAGCATTGTTGCGCTACAACAAGATACACAGTTTATTCGAATCACGAATGCTGGATTACGAGAGAGCCACCCACATGATGTTCAAATTACGAAAGAGGCTCCCAATTACTCGATTGGTTAAATTTACTACCATCTATTTTAAGGCAGGGCCGTGTGCTCTGCCTTTAATTGCGTATAGTGTTGTGATACAATGTAACGAGAAAAAAAGGGGAGGAAGATACGTTGAAATTCAAACAATGGCGTGTGAAAACACACCGCTTTTTAACACTAACACTCGTATTGTCACTACTTGTTGGCCTACTTCCAAGTGCAGTTATGGCTGAAGGGGAACAAGCATTAAATTTAGAAGTTCGTTCAGCCATTTTAATGGATGCTGAAACGGGGGAAATTCTATATGAGAATAATTCTGATGTTCCACTACCTCCTGCAAGTATGACAAAGATGATGACGGAGTATCTCATTCTTGAAGCAATTGAAGAAGGTAAACTTAAATGGGATGATATTGTAACGTCCAGTCCTTACGCCCATTTTATGGGGAAAAGGGGTTCGAGAGTATTTTTAGCCGATGGTGAGGAGCGAACGGTAAAAGAGATGTTCACCGCAATGGCCGTATATTCCGCGAATGATGCGACGGTTGCCCTTGCCGAACATCTTGGGCATTCTGAAAAAGGATTCGCTGAATTAATGAATAAAAAAGCACAAGAATTAGGAATGAAAGATAGTTTTTTCGTAACAAGTTCTGGTTATCCGGCTGATGAATTAGAAGAATTTGCTCCTGATACAGATAAAGATAACCTTATGACAGCTAGAGATGCAGCTATTCTTGGTCAAGCACTCGTTATGGATCATCCTAACGTTTTCGAATTCACTTCACTACCTGTTGCTTACTTCCGTGAAGGTGAACCATCTGGAACGATTAAAATGACGAACTTCAACCAATTGATTCCGGGGGCAGTATCACCTGTTACGCAAACACCCATTAACAATTATGAAGGTGCCGATGGTTTGAAAACCGGACATACGGATGAAGCAGGTTACTGTATTACAGCAACAGCGGAGCGCAATGGCATGCGATTAATCGCTGTCATTATGGATGCTGAAACAGAGAATAAACGTTTCGAAGAAGTCAGTCGTTTATTCGATTATGGGTATGACAATTTTGAAAAGGTTACATTTACTGACGCTAAGAAGGAAGTAGAAGAATTTGCTACTGCACCAGTTAAGAAAGGTAAAGAAAAGACAGTAACTGCCATTACAGAAAGCCATTTCTCAAAAGCAATTAAAAAAGGGGAACAGGACAAATATAAGCCAGTAGTAGAATGGTATGAGGATAAGTTAGTTGCCCCAATTAAAGCAGGAACACCTGTTGGAAAATTAACGTATACGTATAATGGGGAAAAGACACCTGGTGAAGTTCAGCTATTAGCTAAAGAAGAAGTGGAAAAAGCCGGCTTTATACGCCTTTTCTTTAGAGGAATTAAAGATGTGATCGTTAATATTTTTACAGGGATTGCAGATGGTATAAAAGGTCTGTTCTCATAAATACTTTCTAAAGTGAAGAGATGGTCCGAAGTGATTGTTTTTTATAGGGCATTGGAGTAAAATGTGTGAGAACTTTAGTAAATTCAGGTAGGGGGATATATACATGACAGATTTAGGGACATCCCGCGTTAAACGAGGAATGGCTGAAATGCAAAAAGGCGGCGTCATCATGGACGTTGTTAACGGTGAACAAGCAAAGATTGCAGAAGCAGCAGGTGCAGTTGCGGTCATGGCATTAGAAAGAGTACCGTCTGACATTCGTGCAGAAGGTGGAGTTGCCCGCATGGCAGACCCAACGATTATTGAAGAAGTAATGAACGCCGTTTCTATTCCGGTTATGGCCAAAGCACGTATCGGTCATATCGTTGAAGCTCGTATATTGGAAGCAATGGGAGTGGATTATATAGATGAAAGTGAAGTTCTTACCCCTGCAGATGAGCAATTTCATTTAAATAAACACGAATTTACCGTTCCCTTTGTGTGTGGAGCGAAAGATTTAGGAGAAGCACTGCGACGTATTGGTGAAGGTGCGTCGATGTTACGTACAAAAGGAGAACCTGGTACAGGTAACATCGTTGAGGCTGTTCGTCATATGCGTATGGTCATGGGACAAATTAGAAAAATTGCGAATATGTCCAAAGATGAACTAATGGCAGAGGCAAAAAACTTAGCTGCACCATACGACCTTATCCTCTACGTGCATGAACATGGAAAATTGCCTGTAGTGAATTTTGCTGCGGGTGGGGTTGCTACTCCTGCTGATGCGGCTTTAATGATGCACCTCGGTTGTGATGGTGTATTCGTTGGATCAGGTATATTCAAAGCGGATAACCCTGAAAAATTCGCACACGCTATTGTTGAAGCAACAACTCACTTTGAAGATTATGAACTAATCGGGCGCCTTTCTAAAAATTTAGGAACACCGATGAAAGGAATCGAAATTTCTCGTATCCAACCTGCTGACCGTATGGCTGATCGAGGATGGTAGGAGGAAGTCCCATGAAAGTTGGGGTTTTAGCTTTACAAGGTGCTGTTCGTGAGCACCTACATATGCTCGAAAAAGCGGGTGCTGAAGCCGTACCGGTAAAAAAAGTAGAGCAATTATCGGAACTAGACGGAATTGTATTGCCAGGTGGCGAAAGTACGACGATGAGGAAGCTAATGGATAAGTACAATTTTATCGAGCCACTAAAGCAGTTTGCAGCGAAGAATAAGCCTGTTTTTGGGACGTGTGCTGGACTGATCCTTATGGCAAATGAAATTGTTGGGCAAGATTCTGCTCATCTAGGATTTGTTCATATGAAGGTAGAGCGTAATGCTTTCGGTCGTCAACGGGAGAGCTTTGAAACAGACCTTATGATGCCGGGAATCGCCGATGATTTCCGAGCCGTATTCATTCGGGCGCCGCTCATTCAAGAAGTAGGGCCAGAAGTGACCGTTCTTGCGACATATAAAGATGAAATTGTCGCTGTTCGTGAAGGACAATATTTAGGTGCTGCTTTTCACCCGGAATTGACCGATGATAATCGGATGCACGAATATTTTTTATCGATGGTTAAAGAATATATGAATAAATAGTAACTTGATTTCATCTCGTCCTATTTTCTAGGACGAGAATTTTTATAAGAAGAAACGTGCAAATGTATTTTAAGGGGGATTTTATTTTGCTAGATATTAAAATATTGCGACATGACTTGCCTAAAGTAAAGGAAATGTTAAATAATCGCGGAGAAACGATCGCTGAACTAGATCAATTTATTGAACTAGATGAGCGCAGACGAGCGCTTTTAGCAGAGGTTGAACTACTTAAAAATAAACGTAATACAACGTCAAATGAAGTAGCTCGCCGCAAAAAAGCAAAGGAAGACGCTGATGAACTTATTGCAGAGATGAAGCAAGTTGGTGACCATATTAAGGCTGGGGACGATGAAATCCGAATTGTTGAAGAACAATTGGATCAAATTCTTTATACAATTCCCAATATCCCACATGAAACGGTTCCGATCGGGGTAAGTGAATCGGATAACGTACCTATTCGTACTTGGGGTGAAAGAACATCATTCTCATTTGAACCGAAACCACATTGGGAAATCGCACAGGCTTTGGGCATTCTTGATTTTGAATCCGCTGCGAAAGTGACAGGATCTAGGTTCGTCTTTTATCTCGGTTTAGGAGCAAGACTAGAACGGGCGTTGATTAATTTCATGCTTGACCTTCATGTCGACCAACATGGGTACACCGAAGCACTTCCACCCTATATCGTTAATCGAGAAAGTATGACGGGTACCGGGCAGCTTCCGAAGTTTGAAGAAGATGCTTTTAAAGTGGCTAACAGTGATTATTTTTTAATTCCAACAGCAGAAGTCCCGATTACGAATTTAAATCGTGATGAAATATTAGATGCAGAAAAACTTCCGCAATCTTTCGCCGCGTATAGTGCATGTTTTCGTTCGGAGGCAGGCTCTGCAGGGCGTGATACGCGTGGGTTAATTAGACAGCATCAATTTAATAAAGTCGAGCTTGTTAAGTTCGTTAAGCCCGAACATTCATATGAAGAATTAGAGAAGCTTACAGGACATGCGGAAAAGGTACTTCAATTACTTGGTCTACCATATCAAGTACTGCTCATGTGTACAGCTGATCTTGGCTTTACTGCAGCAAAGAAATATGACATAGAGGTTTGGATTCCTAGTTATGAAAGCTATCGAGAAATTTCATCGTGCAGTAATTTCGAAGACTTCCAAGCTCGCCGTGCCAATATTCGTTTCCGACGAGAAGCCAAGGGTAAACCGGAGTTTGTCCATACGTTGAACGGATCGGGTCTTGCGGTTGGTAGGACAGTCGCAGCCATTTTAGAAAACTTTCAACAGGAGGACGGTTCCGTAATTATACCGGAAGTGTTAAGACCTTATATGGGTGGTTTGGAACGTATTACGAAAAGATAATTAACATTATATAAATCCCACTTTTTACTATTGCCTAATAGCGGATATGTGTGATAAGATATCTCTTGTCACACAACTTGGAGAGGTGGTCGAGCGGTTTAAGGCACCGGTCTTGAAAACCGGCGAGGTGTGAGCCTCCGTGGGTTCGAATCCCACCCTCTCTGCCATACATATAATTCATAAGCGCCCATTCGGTTCATCCGAGTGGGCGCTTTTTTAGTGGATATAATTAAAATAAGATGATGTACTAGGTTTACTCTTAAAATAGTGGGGTAATATAGGATTAAGTACTTCTCCCTCTTAAATAAGAAAAGGCGTTCTCCAAATTGTGGAGGCGCCTTTTCTTATGAGATTTAGGTATTAGGAATGATTAAGTGTAAATGACTTGTTAACGGAGTCGATTTTATCCGCAATACGTTGTACAACAATTTCAACAGATGTAAGATCCTGCATAACGTCATATTCATTAATATTGATACGTAAAACCGGACATGCAGTAAAGTTATTAATCCAATCTTCATATCTTCCGTACATTTCTAACCAATAACTAACTGGAGTTTCTTGCTCCATTTGTCTACCTCGCTCTTTAATACGGGAAATGACATCTTCGAAACTTCCTTCTAAATAAATTAACACACTTGGGTGAGGGAAGTAAGGGGTCATAACCATCGCTTCAAAAAGGCTTGTATATGTATCGTAATCTGTTTTGGTCATATTTCCTTTTTCGTACAGCATCTTGGCGAAAATGCCTGTGTCTTCATAAATACTTCGATCTTGTACAAAACCCCCGCCATATTCAAAGATTCTTTTTTGTTCCTTGAATCGTTCTGCAAGGAAATAGATTTGTAAATGGAAGCTCCATTTTTTAAAATCTCTATAGAAGTTATCTAAATAGGGATTAGTATCCACTTTTTCAAGAGAAGTGCGGAATTGTAATGCTTCAGCTAAAGCGGTTGTAATGGTTGACTTCCCGACGCCGACCGTTCCCCCGATTGTAATCACGGCATCACGAGGAATTCCGTATTTTTCTCTAAGGCTTAGATTAGACATAGTGAATCTCCTTTATTTTTTCATTAATTTGGGTAAACATAAGAACTAAATCCTCTTCTTTATGGACGAAATCTATGTGATCACAGTCTAACCTTAGTACAGGTATATCGGGGTTATCCTCCATAAAGTGATTCATATAATTTTCGTAGTCAGCGGTTAAGTTTTCAATGTAGGTTCGATCCATGTCTTTTTCGATAGAACGTCCGCGTTTCTTAATACGGTTCATGATCGTATCTACACTTGCCGTTAAATATACGACGAGGGATGCTTTAGGCATATCCTCTGTTAAAATACCGTAAATTTTAAGATATTTATCTAATTGCTCTGAAGACAATGTCCGGCGTGCAAAAATGACATTTTTAAAAACGTTGTAATCAGAGACGGCGGGAATTCCTTTATGTAGATATTCCGTAGAGATATCTTGCAACTGCTTATATCGGTTGCAAAGGAAGAACATTTCTGTCTGGAAGCTCCACTCCTGTATGTTTTGATAAAATTTTCCTAGGAATGGATTGTCCTCTACAATTTCTTTTAGAAGTGTAAATCGATAATGTTCACTGATTGCATTTGCTAATGATGTTTTTCCAATTCCAATGGGACCTTCAACTGTTATAAAATGGGGTTGTGACATGAATGTACCTCCTGAAGGAATGCTGCATGTTATACTACATATCGTATGTTTCTTCCACTAATTAATTGCATTATTACTACAGATGGAAGGCGAAATGCTTATCTATTGTAGCACAGAATTCCACTCGGTGGGGTGGTTAGTTTATGTGTTGGTAACAAAAAATATTGAGAAAATAGTATAGAGATGGTACGATAATAATGTAGTTTTGAAATGCGCCCGTAGCTCAGGTGGATAGAGCAGTAGTTTCCTAAACTATGTGTCGTGGGTTCGAGTCCCACCGCGGCGCGCCATACATACATGATCAGTCATAACGCGGCTTACTCATCTTATTTGAGGGCCGCGTTTCCTCATAATTTTTTTAAGATCCTAGCGAAACTTTATGGACTTTCTTACGTTTAAACTGATATATTCGACAACTTTCTATCTTTTTCTATCTTTATTTTACAAATTTAGTGACATTTCAGAAAATTTGTGATATTATTTTCATAGATTCCTAATGTCATTTGGGAGTGGGAGTTATGTACCGTTCAATATTAATTAATAAGCTAAATGAATTACATAAAAGCCTCCCTGATATTGCTACAAAAATTGGGGTCGAACAGAATGTGTTATCCAAGTTTTTTGGCGGAAAAATCGAATTAGATTTTGAAGTAATGCTTAAGCTCGTACAAGAAATCGTACCTGAACAAGAGTTTGAGATTATGATTTTATATATAGATGATGTTGAGAGTATTGAAAATCTTCTATGTTCTCTCGAATATTGTTCAACGAACAGGCTGATTGACCCTTTGAAACAATTATTTGAGAAACTAGATCAAACTGCTAATCAGGAACTGCAAGGATGGCTTTACCTCTATCGTCTTGCCTATCAGATTCATGCGAAAGAACACACTGATGAGACTATTTTAGAACAGATTGATTGTTTTAATGCTGTAACTAAGGAAATGCGTGTTTTTAAAAACATTCTTGTAATGATCTTATATTTTTATAATATTAAAAAACAAAAAGCGATATTGGACTTTGCTAAGGAAAGCTTTGAGGATTTATATTTTATACCTTTAGGCTTTTTGAAATCGGCTTACGAAGTGAGGATTTATCATGCTCTTGCACACACACATTTAATGGCTTTAGGAGACATCAATGTATCGAGGAGTTATGACCTTAAAGTTATTGAACAGGGTAGTTTCAAGATTTATAAAATAAAATCTTTAGTAAGGATAGGGATAAGTTATTTCTTTGAAGATTACGATGAGTCACTAGACTATTTACTACACGCTGAGAGATTATCACTAGAATTAAATGTTGAACAAGCCTTAGTGCGCTCCTGCCTTTTGTTTCTTAAAAACTTATGG
>FWWL01004500.1_pt1 | contig 12333 bp, 11 predicted proteins | sample 2228331 | NCBI WGS metagenome assembly FWWL01 (sample SAMEA103939775, study PRJEB20133) | metagenome | reverse complement strand
GGGCTCCGCCCCCTAGGACTACCCCCGTTTTTGAGAGGCTAAGTCTCTTTTCTTAATTATAGGAGTTACGTCCTAGTAATACCCCCGTCTTAGAAGAGTGCCTTAGGTACCCCTCTAAGAGTATTCCCGAGTCTAAGACTCTTTTTTTCTTTGAGTTATGGGACTCTTGTTTGCTTTTTAGGAGTCTATTTAGGGTAATTCCCACCCGCCCGCCCTAATTGTTGTTCTAGAGGGTTACGCCCTCTAAGAGTACTCCCTTTTCTAAGAGAGTAAAACTAATTAATGGGCCTTCGCCCCCTAGTGTACCCCCGCTTTTGAGAGGCTAGGCCTCTCTTATTAATTATAGTGGGTTCCGCCCCCTAGAATACCCCCGTTTTTTTGGAAAAGTGCCCTAGGCACCTGCCTACCTACTCTAAGAGATTTTATAAAGGATTCCACCCCCTAAGCATACCTCTTTTTCGAATTAGGGTAATCATTTTTCTAAGAGTCTAAATCTTTTCCTTGAGACGAGTTATTGCTTCGTAATACCTCTATCTAAGAGACAATTTTATTCATTCCTATTCAATTTGGATAGATAAGATAAGTAGTTTTTTTCGATTTGCTTAGCAAGCTATTTATAGTAAATGGTAGATAAAATCGCCAGAAAGAGGTTTATCTATTTAGAATTTTTATTAGTTACTTTTACTTGAAACAAAATTGAATATTTCCGAAAATAATAATTGGGTAAGATGGGGATTTTTATGTTAAGAAAGTTAGGAGTGTTAATTCTTGGGTTTTTGTTACTTGTGAAATATGGGTTTGGAAGTTATGAAGAAGCTTATAGATTGTATGTGAATAATGATATATCTGGTGCTGTGTATGTGGTAACTCAAGATATATCAAAGGGTATAAAAGATAAAAGATCTTATGTTTTGCTGATAGATATATACGTAGAGAAACTTAAGGATTATAAACGTGCTCTTGAGGTAACAATGGAAGCTTTGAGGTATTTTCCTGAAAGTAAGAAGGAACTTGTGCTTAAATTGTCTAAGGTTTACTATCTTTTGGGGAATTATAACAATGTTAGTAAGATACTCGAGAATTACAATGAAGAATTTCCTGGTGATCCGAATGCGCTAAATTTACTTGGACTGATACATTTTAAAGAGTCTAGATACCACAAAGCTGTTGTGGCATTCAAATCCGCTTTAGCGTTTGGTTATGATAAAAGTGATATTTACAAAAATTTGGGTATTGCTTTGGAAAAGATAGGAGACTATCACGAGTCTTTGAAAATGCTTTCTAAGTACTATAATACTACCAGGGACATAGATATAGTATCGCATATAATAAACATATCAACTATAATAGGTGTTGATTATTCAAAATACCTTTCTTTGAAGGAAAAAGTGGAAAAAGAACAAGCTATAAAACAAAATATTGTTCCTATAAAGCCTCAACCTGTTTCTCAGAATTCCTCTAAGAAACAATTACCAGTCACTCAAAATCCAGTAGTTTCTGATCTCGAGGAAAATAGAGACTCATCTCAACAAGGAGAATTGCAAGGAAATATTGAAAATTCTTCTGAAGAAGTTAAACCACAAAATATTGTAACAAACTATGAGTGAAAATTTTGATTGAATTGTACAGTTCTATTTTTTAGAATAAATAATTATAATTTGTTAAGTTACGATACTTAATTTAGGACTGGAGGATAAAATGCCAGAGAATTTTGCGCCAGCATATGGGATAATAAAGGGTAGATTTAAAGCAGTTGGTAGTAATACCTTTGGGATATTTTTTGTGATGTTTAGTCTGTTATCAAAGAACGTAGAGAAAATTCAAATAGCGTCTTCCCATTTTAGTTCGATATATGACAATTCACCGCAAATGTCTTGGCATGACTTTGAAGAGAGGATAGTAAATCTAAAATGGAAAGGAGAATATTCGATAAATATTACGAATGATATTCAAAAAGCGTTTGATTACGAGTTTAAGTCCAAAGAAAGAGTAGATGAAATTACTTACTTTATGTCCAAAGGTGCTATTCCTAAGATAACAGAGTTTTTCCAGAACATTCTTCAAAGGCCAACTGGTGACAGAAATGTTTCGGTGGATATAGAGATAGAGATGGTAGCACAAGATGAAATTGAAGAGGTCAACATAAAGAGAATCAAAAAAGATCAGGAGAAAAAGACTTTTCAGCAAACTACCCAACAGAAAACAGATATAGATGAATTCAACTTGGCTGTAAATTCAGTAGTTCTTGAATCGTCGTTAGTACTTTCTCCGGTGACGGGTATTCCTATATATGAACTAAAACCTGGCGATAAAGTTTTAACAAGAATTACCGAGAAAACACAGAGAGGTCAGTATTTTAGAGAGCTTTTAGGTTCGATTGATCCGGTAACAAACGAAGAGAGGCCGATTCCTGCAGTTGTAGAGCAGATAAAAGTTATAGGTAAAAATTATGTTGTGCTTACAAACATAGGTCCAAGTATCTATGGCAAATCCATAGAAGAGGATAATGTTAAGGTCAAAAAGTATGAAGGGCAAATATTTTTAACATCGAAACAGGTTCTAGAATCTAAAACCGAAGATATAAGTGAAGATAAAACTTCTAATTTGCTTATATTCTTGGGTATAGCGGCTGGAACGTTACTTATAGTAGTTCTTATATTAACATTACTGGGTATATTCTAGTTTATTGTTGTTTATGCGGATAGGAAAGTGTTCTAGAAAAACAAGTGAAACAGATATAGAAGTAGAAGTTAATTTAGATGGTGAAGGTAAGTTTACAGGTACTTCTGGTATTTCCTTTTTGGATCACATGTTGGGGGCATTAGCTAAACATTCTAAGGTGGATATTTCAATAATATCTTGCACTGGAGATTTAGATGTAGACTATCACCACACGGTAGAAGATTTAGGTATAGTGATAGGTAATGCTTTTCTGAAAGCTTTAGGTGAAAAGAGAGGTATAAAAAGATTTGGCTTTGGGTCGGTTCCCATGGATGAAGCTCTTTCGCAAGCATCAATAGATATAAGTGGAAGAGAATTTTTCTATATAACTAAAGATGTCTTAAATGGAAGTATAAAGGATTTTGATATGGAGTTAATAGAAGTTTTTTTCTCGGGGTTTGTTAGAGAATCCAGGATCGCTTTACATTTAGATATTGTAAGAGGGGTTAACAAACACCATATTGCTGAGTCTATATTCAAGTCTTTTGCTGTTGCCCTAAGAGAGAGCATAAAGATAGAAGATAATTCAATCCCATCAACGAAAGGAGTGATATAAATTGAATATTGTTATAATTGTGATTTAACATCAAAGCTTGTATGAAAACACTTCTTCCAGTTGTGGTGAATAAAAAAATCTATGGAATTGACATTGATCATGTGAAAGAGATAATTACCAAAAGAGAATACTTTGTGGTACCGTTTTCGCCTGAATTTTTGATAGGAATAGTAAATTTAAGAGGTTATATAATACCGTGTTTTGACCTATCGTATATACTCTTTTCAAAGAAGCTAGAGCTTAAAGATAATTTTATAGAGAATCTTGTGCTAATAAGTATGAAGAATAAAAATTTCGCTTTGGCAGTGGAAGAGATAGAGAAGATAATCACTTTCGATGAAAGTATGAAAAAAGATTATTTTTCAGATGTTTCCAAAGATGTGAGATTTATTAAATTTTTTGTAGATTATCCTAAGTTAAAAACTTTAATTTCTGTTATAGATACAGAGACGGTTTTAAAATATATTGAAAAATCAAACAAAGAATTTTATAAATATGCTAAGAGAGGTGAAGGGATTCGAAAATGAGAATAGAGTACATAAATCCATTTGTTGAAGCAACGTTTGAAATTTTGTCCGAAGTTATAAAAGATGGCAGTGTAACGAGAGGTTCTATTTCTTTAAAAAAGAGTCCAACTCCTGAGAAAGGTGTCAGTATAATAGTTGGTCTCACTGGGCCGTCAAGTGGGAGGGTGATACTTGACATGTCTAAGGAAACCGCTCTGCATGTAATTTCAAAAATGCAAGAATCTCAAGTCGATCAGATAGGCGAAATGGAGAAATCTACACTAGGAGAGCTTGCTAATATGATAATAGGAAATGCTATTGCCAAACTCTACAAAAAAGGTTTTACCTTTGCTCTCACACCACCGACAGTTATAACGGGAACTGATTACAACATAGAAACTCCCCAGATAGAAACTTTAGTAATACCTATAACCACAAAGTGCGGTTTGATAGAGTTAAATGTAGCTCTAAGGGAATCCTAAAATGAGAGTACTTATAATATCTGATGTTTTCATATATGCGAGTAAGCTTGCTTTGTTTCTCGAAAGGAGAGATATTAAATCTGAAATCATAACAAATCCTACAAAAAATTTTGATAAAGTTAAAGAAGCTATATTAAAAGAAGAATTTAATTGTATATTGCTAGACTTGAACACAAACAATTTGGTTGAGGTGTTAACAGTTATAAAATCCGAAGAGAAAGTCAACATTCCTATAATAGTTTTAGGTAACAATGATAGCTACGAAACTGTAGTGAAAATAGTGAAGTTAGGCATATCGAAATATTTGAAAAAACCCCTAGATGTGGATATGTTATACAAATCTATTAGGGATGTTGTTGCTCAACCTGATAAATTCGTAAAAGTAGATAAAAAAGGATCTGCTATATTTACTAGAACGTTGGGAGATGTAACTGTGGTTACAATCTTGGGGCAGTTAGAAGATACAGTAATACACAAAATTGATGAAATACTTAAAAATTCCAAGAAAATAGTTATTTCTCTAAATGGGGTAAGTTCGTTGAATGTAGATAAAAATGTTGTGAGATATTTAAAATCACTGGTAGAACAAGAAGGGAGTAGAGTAAGGCTGATTGTCATAAGAGAATCAATAAAGAAAATGTTTGAAGAAGAAGGTTATAAAGGGGAATTTTTTTCTAATGAATTTTTTGCTATAAAAAACTTTTAATCTTCTGGGAGGTAAATATGATTGGCGAACAAATAAATATAATAAAACCGGATGGTTCAAAATACAAAGCTCTGGTAGTGGATGATTCAGCATTTACCTTGAAACAGATTTCTCAAATATTAATGTCTGGCAATATAGAAGTTGTTGGGAACGCATCAAACGGAGAGCAAGCTATAAAGATGTACAAAGAGTTATATCCCAATGTTGATTTCGTTACGCTTGATATAACGATGCCTGGGATAAATGGACTAGAAGTGCTTAGGGAAATAATGTCATTTGATAAGAATGCCAAAATTATAATGGTGACTGCTCTGGGTAGAGAAGATATAGTCAAAACCGCCATAATGGAAGGAGCTAAAGGTTTTATATTAAAACCTTTAGATAGGGTTAAGGTACTAGAAAGGATAAAAGCTATACTCGGTGCATGATGATTGGAATTACAATAGGTGATCCTTCCGGAATAGGCCCAGAGATAATAAATTCTTCTCTGAGTTATTTGGGTAATTCTATACTCTCTAAAGTAATTTTGATCTCACCGATATTTCTGTTTGAAGCTAAGAAGTTTAGAGTAGTAAATTCAGTTAACCTTTTAGAAAGGGAGATACTCAGACACGAAGGTCCTTTTTTGCTAGATGTTTTTGAGGATGTAGATTTTTCTAATATCAAACCTGGTAACCCTTCTGTCGAAGGAGCTAAGGTTGCATTAAAGTCTATAGATGTCTCGATAACCTTGCTAAAGTTAGGTATAATTCATGGTGTAGTAAACGCGCCTGTTTCAAAATCTAACATTTCGAGGTTTTTTTCTTCTTTTAAGGGGCATACTGGATACTATGCTACAGCTTTTGGAGTAAAAGCTTATAACATGGCGTTTTATAGTGAAGATATAAAGTTAGTACTTCTAACGGATCATATTCCACTCAAGTGTGTTTCAGAACATATCACCATAGATAGGTTAGGATTCACTCTTGAAAACGCGTACAAATGGGCTAAATGGATAACTCGAAGGGATGAGGTTTTAATAGGGATTTGCGGTCTTAACCCGCATGCTGGTGAGGAAGGATTACTGGGAAATGAAGAAGAGATAATAAAAGAGGCTATAAAAAGGTTCGATAAATGTAAGGTGATAGGTCCATTATCTCCTGATACAGCGTTTCTAGAATATTTTTCTAGGAATATGGATTTGATGATTTGCCTTTATCACGATCAGGGTCTTATACCGTTCAAGATGAAACATTTTAATGATGGAATAAATGTTACTTTAGGATTACACTTTATAAGGTGCTCTCCTGATCATGGCACCGCATTTGGGATAGCAGGTAAAGGAATCGCAGATCCCTCGAGTATGATAAACGCGATAAAATATGCCTTTCTAGATTATTCTTAAGATTTCTTTCTGAAAAGCTGTTGAGAAATTCTCGATCAATTGCTTTTAGAAGTAAAGTGCTCTATTCTCTTTTGAGTTAGCTAACTCTTGTTTGCTTTTTAGCAACCCATTTAAGGTAACTCCCGCCCACCCTCCCTAAAAGATTTCACAGGGGGCTTCGCCCCCTAGTAATACCTCCCATTTACTTAGCATCCTATTTAGAGGAATTTCTTCTTAATTGTCATAATTGTTGTTCTAAATGGCTTGCGCTCCCTAAGATTACTCTTTTCTCTAAGAGAGTAAATTTTTCTCTGATGTGAATTCTTACTCTTTCTTCAAGCTAAGGAACTTTTGTATGCTTTTTAGCATCCTATTTAGGGTAACTCCTACCCTCTCTCCCTAAGAGAGTTCATAGGGGGCTACGCCCCCTATCTTAAGAGAGTGTCTTAGACACCCCCTTGAATTAGAGAGTAACTTCCTTGCCCACACTTAAGTTAATTCTAAGGGATTTCGCCCCCTAGTAATACCCCCATTATTTAAAGAAAGTGCCTTAGGCACTCCCTAAGTGTACCCCCTTTGGCAAATAGTTGTTTCTTTACCTAAAAGTAAGATTAGAAGGTATCAAGAATACATTTTTAGCTTGCTTTTCGGAAACTTTCTATTCTAAGTGCAATGGTTTTTTGAATAATCTCATTTTCTGATAATAACTGAAAACTCATCTGTTTCATCAACCCTAACATATGAAACTTCTGTGTCAGGGCCTTTGATTTTCTCTGAGAGTGCTTCAAAAATATATCTGGCTATGTTCTCAGCAGTAGGGTAGGTATTTTTAAATGTTTCAAGTTCGTTAAGATATTTATAGTTAAATCTAGAAGTTATACTTTCTAGAATATTTCTAAGCTCAACGAAATCTATAACCATACCTTTGTCATTTAGCTTGTTGGATTTTATACAAACTTCGACATTGTAATTGTGCCCGTGTAGTGGTTCAAGTTCGTTGTTAGGTAGTAGTACTCTATGTGCTGAAGAAAACTTCGATTTCACTATAATCTCGTACCTATACATAGTTTATACCTTTTTTAACTTTTATATTGTTTTCTTCTCTAGCTATGACATTTCTTTCTTCAAGAAGCTCATTTATGAAATCTGATGCATTTTGATCTTGGGAAATTCTCTCTATTATCTCTTTTATTTGTTTTCTTCTTTCTTTAAAAACTTTTAGCTTATACAGAACTAAGAGACTGTCGAAAGTTTCTCTAAGGTCTGTATTATTTTGTTGTGGTAACATATGGGAAACCTTACTTTCTATCTCACTTTGGAGAAAGTGTAGGTTATTAACACATTCTTCAGAGACATCTTCTTCAAGAAGGAAGTTATCCAAGTATTCTAGGTATAACTTTGCGGTTTCGTCTTTGATACTGTCAAGTGTAACCTCACTTTTAAGAGTTTCGATTAAGGGGTGTTCTTTTGATACAACATAAGCTAGAAGTAGCTCCATATCGTTAATAGAGGATTTATTGTATCCTGAGAAGAATGATTCTCTATCAATCTTTAACTTATTTTCATACTTTTGAAATTCGCTGATTATCAACTCTTCTCTTAGAGATGTTATTTCGGAGAGTTTTCGCAAAAATTCACTTTTCTTAAAAACATTTCTGAGAAGGGATATAAAGTAAAAACATCTGAATACGAAGGACATCTTATCTGAGTTATTGAGACTTTTCAAGAGGTTTTCGTATTGGATTTTCATGAAATCCAAAATATCTATTGTGTATTTTAATAACTCTGCTTTTGGATTTGATATATTTTTTTCGCTTCTAGCAAATTCATCGGGATCTTTGAAAGGTGTTTTGACTATTTTGACATCTATGTCATAGTTAGAGACTATAAGTTGTATAGCTCTTTCTGCTGCGTTCATGCCTGCTTTATCGTTATCGAAGAAGATATACACCGTGTCAACTATATTACTCAACAGTCTAAGCTGTTCTATAGTAAAGGATGTACCGAGAGGTGCAACAACATTTTCTATACCGAGTTTATGTAAAGAAATAACATCAAAGTATCCTTCAACTAAGAATATACTTTTTTCTTCTTCTGCTTTTCTTTTTGCTAAATTAAACCCAAAGAGTGTGTTTCTCTTTTTGAAAATTGCCGTTTCTGGAACATTTATATACTTTGGTGATCCTTCTTTATCGTTTATTACCCTTCCGCCGAACCCAACAATTTCGTTGTATTGGTTGAAAATTGGTATTATGAGCCTGTCTCTGAAAAGATCTACTGTACCGGATTTGGTGTTTAATACCAACCCGGAAGAGAAAATGCTTTTATCTGTATAATACTTGGATTTTAAGTATTTGTAGAGAGCATTAACATACGGTGGAGCATAACCTAAATAAAATTTTTGTGCTAGAGATGCATTTATCTTTCTAGACCTTAGGTATTCTCTAGCGGTTTGACCTTCTTTGGATTTCGTTAAGTAGTAAGAGAAAAATTTTAGTGTTTCACTGTTTATGGCTTTGAGAACTTGAATTTCCGAGGAAGTGTTTTTGGAAGAGATTGCTACTTCGAGGTCAATTCCAACTTCTTTGCCTATTTTTCTTACAGCTTCTATGAAGGTTATTTTTTCTATTTCGGATACAAAAGTAAATACATCTCCACTTTTGCCACATCCAAAACAATGGTAAAATCCTTTTTCTGGAGACACAGTAAAGGAAGGGGTTTTTTCGCTGTGGAAAGGGCATAGTGCTATATAGTTTTTACCGGATTTCTTCAGATTGATATACCTACTGATAATATCTTCTATCCTGACTCTGGATTTTATTTCGTCTATCAGATTTCTTAGGTCCATATTAATAATATAGTAGACATATATACAAAAGTCGAGTTAAACAACTGTTGCCTCAGAAATCTCCATTTAACAAAAATTTTCCTTTCTAAAAGGTACAGTTTAAGACACTTTCTTTAAATAATGGGGGTACACTTAGGGGGCAAAGCCCCCTGTAATTAACTTACCAAAAAACGGGGGTATTACTAGGGGGCGAAAGCCCCCTATAAGTAACTAAAGGGCGGGTGGGGTGGGAGTTACTCTAGACAGATGCTAGCAAAAATTCTTAATTAGAAACCTCTGACTGTTGTCTAATACCATTCTCCTTTTAGAATTTTACTTTTTAGAAAATCTTTTTGCTTGACAACTTCTAGGTTTTCTCTGACTATTGGTTTTAGAAATCTCAGTTCGCCTATTTCTTTTTTAAACCCCTTCTCAAATTTATAATTTTTTGTAGTTAGGTTTTTCCCATTCAATACGATCGATATTCCTTTAGATGTATCGAAACTCAGGGTGGAGGGTTTTTTTGATAATTTTGATGGTATTATATATCTATCTCCGGTTTTGTGATCTGTGAATACAAATTCTATGTTTATATTTCTAGAAGAGTTAGACAGAGAAAGATTGTATTCTACCAGATTGGTTTTTTTGAATTCTACATTCATGAGCAAGTATTCATCTTTACCGAATTTAAACTTTGCTGATATATTTCCCATGGTATATGTTATGTGTGGTGATAGTATTATTTTGTTTTCTAGGAGTCTTGGGTTGAAGCCTAGAAAACCTTGATAGAATGCTCGTGTTATTTCTGCTACGCTCCAAGCTTGTGAATATGTTCCAGATGGTTTTGGCTTTCCATCCGGTAGTGGCATAGCATCCAGTAATTCGCTTAATGTTCCTATACATCCTAGATTTAGCACTTGGTTTAAGGTATTAGTGAATAATTCGTAAGCAAGTTCAATGTATCCAAACTTTAGTAAGCTTAGAATGGTAAAGCCAGTGTTCCATATCCAAACTGTTCCGTTGTGGTATGCTGAGTCTTTATGATATAGCTCCCATTTCTCATGCCATGGGTGGAAGAATTCGTCGTTTTGTGATAGCGAAGCTATTCCGTAGGGGTATAAAAGCTCTGAAATTCCGTTTTTCAAGATCAGAGCTTCTTTATCTTCGCCTAGTATGGTTTCAAATGGCACGGTTATAGCCATTAACATGTTTGGTCTTACTTTGAAATCTTTAGAGCCATCTTTTCTGATCCTATCTGCTATTTTATCTTTTTCCCAGAAGAGATCCACAAAGTTTTTTCGGGCCTTAGTATAGAGTTCTTGCCATTTCTTTTGAGATTTATCATCACCGACTATCTTTGAAATTTTTATCCCAATTTCTAGCGAGGTGAGCCATAGTATCTGGATTTCGATAGCTCTATTGCCTCTTGGTGACCATGCTTCTTTACCTTCTATTCTGGCATCCATCCATGTATCTGCGTCATCATGCGTGAGAAGCCCATATTCATCAACAAAGTTTTCTATTGCACCTTCGATAAACGTTTTTATAACTGGGTATATTTCTTTTGCTAATTCCAAGTCTTCTGTGTAGTGTAGATAGTCCATAACCTCTCTCACAAACCATGGTGTACCGTCTGTTGTGTTGTATTGTACTGAAGTTTCATTGTTCACCAAGTTTGGTATTCTGCCATATGTTTTAGATTTAAAAAAGGATTCGGAGATATTTAAAGAACCTAAGTTATTCTTTACACTTTCTAGTTTATTGATCATTTCGTCTTTTGATTGGAAAGTATATTTAAACATGTAAGAAGGTACTGTAATTTTTAGCTCTCCTTTAGCTATAACAGATGAAACTGTAGGAAATTTTTGTAATAGTTCTTTTCTTATTTCCTTCAAGGTTTCAATATCGCCTGAGATGGATATGTTAAGTATCCCTCTGTCTTGGTATTTTGCGAAGTCTTTTATTATTTTTCTTGCGTCTTCGAAATTACCTATGGTAAGTGTACATCCAGGTAAAGAGATAAAAGTGTCTCTTCCCCAATTGTTTTTAAACCATGGTAGCCCAGCCCATATACCTCTACCAAATTCCTCTTCTACAAATCCGTCCGACGAGTATATAACCCACCACATGTTTTTGTCTATCAACTCTTTTTGACTTGTTTCAAAGTAATTTTCTGTCAATCTAGTTAGCATCTTATTTAACTGCTTTTGTTTGTAGTTTTCAATATTTGTTATTTCGCTAGCTTTTTTAAGAATATCGTTTATGTTAGTGCCAAATATCAAGACAAATTGAATTACTTTTAGATTTTCGTCACTTTCTAAGAGTCCTGAATTGCCGAAGTTTTTTGAGATTTTAACTTCCGAAGTAATGTTTGATGAATCTTTTAGAGAGAAGCTTTTATCAGAGAAAATTCCCATATATATTGGGTCTTTAGTTTTTGATATTGTTATTCTTGAGTTGTATAGAATTACACCATTGTCGACTTTCACATTGGTTACATCTTTCATGAACCAATTTACTAAAGCAACTATACCAAGTTTGGATGCTTTTTCTGAGGAGATTTCTAGTATGATTGTCTGCTCATCTTGAACTAAAAATAGGGTTTCTTTCGAATTTTCAAAATATGTTTCTATCCAAGACGGATATATGATTACTTTTTGGGCGTTTCTTCTATTGTTTGCTATTTGGTTTACCGAAGATATGAAATCTCTGAAGATTACAGTATTGTATATTTTGTATCCTTCTCCAGAAGTGTATGAGAAAGTCTTATTCTCGAAATATCCACTTATTCTATCGGTAAATACAAATTGCTTGAAATCTTTTTTGTTTGTTAATTCGACTTTGGTTAGTTTGAAGATATCATAGGTTAATGCTATTTTCATGAAAAAAATTATAAAGCTCACACATATAACAATCTTTTTCATATATTTTCTCCTCACTTACTGGTGAAATTTTGTAGTAGATCCAGTCTAGTTGCAAAAAAGTCTTATTATAGTACCCACCCACCCCTTAGTTACTTATAGCCCCTCCATTCTCTAAAAAGATAATTCTCTTCTTAGAGGCTAGGCTTCGAGGCTAGGCCTCTTTTGAGGCTGAGCCTCTTTTCTTAATTGTAGGGGTCTTTACACCCTAAGTGTGGCTCCGTTTCAAAATAGGTTAACTATTTTCTCTA
>FWWL01009071.1_pt1 | contig 12337 bp, 10 predicted proteins | sample 2228331 | NCBI WGS metagenome assembly FWWL01 (sample SAMEA103939775, study PRJEB20133) | metagenome | reverse complement strand
CATTACGAAAGATGTATATGAACGTTGACCGAAAGCCCTACAAAGAACGGACAGATACCAACAATTTCCGCATTTTAAAAACAAACAACAGCAAAATAATTCATGGTTACAAGTGTTTTCAATGGAGAGTTCGCAATAAGCAAGAAAATACCGAAGTATCGTATTGGGTAGCTTATGACAATTTTGACTTTTTTGTAGATTTCCTTAAACTCTTTAATCGCTCAGAGAAGCATGCCCAATATTATTTGATGATACCTAACAACTTTGGTTATTTTCCTATGCTCAGCGAAGAACGAACAACATTACGCGAAGAAAAAATGACGCTGAGAGTAATTCATATTCAGCGAAAACCATTAGACAAAAGCCTTTTTCAAATACCCAAAGACTATAAAAACTTTGAAGAATAATGCAGTGGTACTGGGAAGTAGTTCGTTGGCTAGAAAAACATCAGGGAGCTTGTTTTTATAAAAAATATTTTGGCATTGAATGTCCAGGATGTGGCATGCAACGTGCCTTCATTGCATTGCTTAAAGGCAATGTTACAGAAAGCTTACAACTTTTTCCCGCTTTATTGCCTTTAATGGGCATGTTTGTTTTTTTACTGCTTCACTTAATTTTTCATTTCCGCAATGGAGCAAAAATCCTGATGTACTGGTTTATTCTGAATGTAGGTATAATCGTTGTGTCATATGTGTTAAAAATAGCCGGATGGTTATAAAGTATCGAGAATTGCAGTTAGATTAGCATCGGTAATGGAAGTCAACGATATTTGCATATTGGTATTAGCATTGATATTCCCTTGCCAGTAGTAGTGGTACAATTGATTTTGACGCACACCCATTAAAATAATTTTAGCTTGTTGACCCGAAGGAACTATTTGGGTGTTCTGATTGTACACCTGCAATAAACTTTTGATTGAAGGGAAATAGATGAAAGTAGCGACATTCTGTAAATTATCGGTGGTAGAGCTGAAGCCAACATTGACATTTGTTGGACCTGAGAGTGCAGGTTTGCCGTTTGCAATCCAGCCAAGACGCTGGATGAGACCAAAGTAACCATAAGCAGTTGTATCAAAGCTTCCGGTTGGATTATTTATCCAGTTAACAATACCCGATTGATCGTAACCATAATAAATTTGCATATTGAGTAATTTTTCCTGAGCAGGCATTTCAATGGGCCAGGTTTTACCCGGACGTAATAGCAATTCCTGACCATTTTTAAAAGCACGAATTCTTATCTCGCCGGCAGTAGTAAGCAATGTGCCACTCGAAACATTCGGCATCTGGTAGTAAATCATATCTTTGGGCGTGTAAAGCTCGATAAGCTTTAATGTAAAAGGGAAGTAAACACTATCGCCATTGGGATACATCAGGTTAGTTTTAATAGGCCAGATTTTTGTACCTTGCTGACCTATTATAGGCCCTTGTCCGTTGGTATCTATTACAAACTCTTGTTCTTGTTGCTTTTTTGTATTGAAATAGTCGTTAATAGGGTCGTATTCGTTTAGGGTGTTTTTAGGTTCAATTCGTTCGCGTGAACAATGAATGCTCACTGAAACTAACAACAATATAACGGCGATTTGTTTAATGGTTTTCATATAGATAATTTTACACTCAAACCATTTAATTTATATACATATTCTAATCGTATGCATTGCAATTACCACGTTTCGAACGTTTGCCACCACCTTTTCCACCTCTGCCGTACCCCGAACCATATCCCTTTCCCTTTTTACATCCGAAGAAATAAACAAAACCCAATTGAGCATTCGTTTCTTTCCAGTGAATGTTGTATCTGTATTCAATAAATGGTTTGAAACAACGCCCCGTTTTTATTCCTATACCCCCTTCCAGGTCAAAATTTGAATATCTGGCATCTTTTTTTGCCGAGAATTCATAGTTAATCCATCCATTATAACCCGGATGAATAATAGCATACAAAGTCCATCGTTTTAACGAAAATAAATTATAATTAAAACCAACACCCAGATAATATTCATTGATTTTGTTAAATCCCGGATAATAAGCAATTTGTGGAACAATGCTCATTCTGTTTCTGGGGAATTCGGCTCTAACGCCAAAACCAAAGCTTTCTGTCTGTGGATTATACATTGCCGAAGCTCCTAAACCAAAATCCTGAGCTAAAACTTCCTCTATATATAAAAAAGCTACTAAAATAAAAACAATTCTTGTCACCGCTTACTATTTTATTTTGCAAATCTAATGAAATATTTTGAAAATTATATTCATTTGTTCTAACAACTAATCTCCGTTTTTATCTAAAAACAGCTTAATCATCTTAATGTTAACGACACCGGTTGAAACGATGGCAATGATTCCGGCCATGCCAATAAAAAGCATACTTAACAACCAATTGCTAACAAAAGAGTAACATAGTATACCAATAAAAGCGGTGAATACAATATACAGAGATAACTGAACGATAAATCGGGTATTGGCTTTAAATCCAAATATTTTGTTCGATAAGAGTATTTGATAAAATGCTGAAAAGAGTTGAGCCGTTACAGCCGATATTGCTGAACCAAGTGCCTGAAATCGTGGAATTAGTATCAGGTTTAGTGTAATGTTGATAAGCATGGTAAACAACGCCATTTTGTTCAGTTCCTTCATGTTGCCGTTGGCTGTTAACAATGTTCCGTAAATATATGTGGTTGAAGTTGCAAACAATCCAATGATAAGAATTCTAAACACATTGGTCGAATATTCGTCACTGTGATGATATAAGGCATCCATTATTTGAGGTGCATAAATAATAGCAACTACCAAAAAAAGAATTACAGGCAGAATGATCAGCTTGTACGATAGTTGTACCAATGGATAAACATCTTTTTTTTCTTTAATCATACGCGAAAACATAGGAAGCAGAATGCCACCAAAAAGATAAGCCAGCATAGTGGCTGCATCCAGAATACGAAACGATTGTGCATAAATACCTGCCTGTTCTTCACCATTATCGAGCATTCGCTCGAGCATAACTCCGTCAATACGATTATAAAATGACATTAACAAAATCAATAAAGCATAAGGATAGCTTTGTTTCAAAAAAACAATAAAAAACTGCCAGTCAATATGAAGTTGTATTTTCCCCGATTTGTTAAGCACTATAAACAAAGCAATAAGGGCGGCTATGACATAAGAAATAGTCTGAGCATAAACAAATTGTTCTATGTTAAAAGCAGTTGAAAAAGGATTAAGCCAGATAAGCACTGCACAAAAAATAATCATCAGCAATCTGTCCAGAACCGACACGACACTATCTGTTTTAAATAAATGTAAAGCACTTAAATTGGAACGCAAATATAAAATCAGCGACAGGAAAAACTGGTTGATAACCAGAAAAATGAGCAGATACAACTGACGTCCTCTATAACCAATAATTAAGGCTAACGAGAAAACAATGAGTGTATAAAGTACAAAAAGTACCAATTTTAGTGCCAAGACATTCGATAAGTGCTTGTTTAACAATTGACTATGCTGGGCTATGTTTCGATTGTTGTAGTTGGTAATACCAAGGTCGAGCAAAATGTTAAGAATAAGGGTAAAATTAAATAGGGCAAAATAGAAACCATATTCTTCGCTTCCAACAGTGTTTTGTACTGTACGGTCAATTCCAAAAATCCAGAAAGGCTTAACCAGCAAGTTAAGCAATAAAACGAAAAACAGGTTTGTTACAAAAAAACGTCGCACAATTAATTTTCTCTAATTTGAAGACGCAAATTTCTGAAAAAAAGTAACATCACAAAGCAAAATAGCACATCAATTTTAGTCTTTTTTAAATTCAAGTTTGTTTAACATGATTATATCAGGATTTTTAATGTTTGTTATACGAAATTCAACTCTTCGGTTATATTGTCTTCCTTCTGGAGTATTGTTCGATTCTACAGGATTTTTCTTGCCCATAGCCACTACTGTAATTCTGTTTTTATCAATACCTCTTTCCATGAGTTGCTTTTTTACATATTCAGCTCTTCGTTTGCTCAATTTCATGTTATAATCATCAGAGCCAATGTCGTCGGTATAACCTATTACTTCTACTTTTGCTTTTTTGTTTTTCTTAAGCCAATTGACCAGATTGTTTAAGTTTTCTTCGTTTGTTTGACAGATGTGTTTGTTAAAAGAAAAATAAATCGGGAAAATGGTTAGTTTTTCAGGTGTTCGTTCTTTTTCTTTCAACTCGGGGATATCGGTTTTAAGCTCTACTTCTGTTTTGGTTGTTAATTTGGGCAATTGAACTGAATCATTCGCTACAATATACAATTTCAGCACAATAGGCGATTTGTCATTGGCTTTGTTTACAACCTGTATACGGGTTAAAGGTACCCCTTTGTCGGTAAGGTTTTCTGAAATAATATCAGCACGTATGTCGTTCAACTCAGGAGCAACATTATTTTCGGGTAATATTATCTGAGCTGTAAATTCGGGGAGATAATTCATTATTTTAGCTATCTTTACAAAGGTAAGACCTTCTTCCGATGAAAGCTCTGTTTGATTAGCTTTAAAGTGGTAATAGTACTCACGCTGAACATTTTTAATATTGATAGGTTCCAGCATAATGGCTCGTTCTATTTTCTGATAAGCGACACTGTCTGAAACATCAAGCACTTCGGTATAGGGTAAGAACACATCAGTTTCAACAGTAATCAAATATCGTTTGCCCGATTTTAAAATAAAGAGATATTTTCCTGTTTTGGAATTGGGAGTATAAACTCCTACAACCTTTTGTGTTTGTTCGTCTGTTACAGTAATGGTAACATTTTCGGGCAATCGGTTATTACCTAAGGTAATATATCCGGTCATAACAGTAAGCAGTTTTTCTTCGCTTTTGGGCAAAGTAATCATATATAAATCTTTTCTGCCAATTCCACCGGTTTGTTCAGAAGAGTAATAGGCTCTTGTGCCATCAGGTGTTGGAACATAAAAAGCGTCGTCGTTTGGTGTGTTGATAGGATAGCCTAAATTTGTGGGTGTATTCCACTCACCGTTTTCATCACGAATAGCATAAAAGATATCATGTCCACCCATACTGTTATGTCCCTTGCTGCTAAAAAAGAGCGTAACACCATCGGGATGAATGAAGGGGCTGATTTCGTCTTTTGAAGTGTTTATTTTTGGTCCTAAATTGATTGGAATCCCCCATTGCCCGTTGGGCAATCGTCTGGAAAGATAAATATCCATACCACCATATCCACCTGGTCTGTCGCTGGTAAAGAAAAGCTCCTGTCCGTCAGCACTAATACTGGCGTGGTTTTCGTTATATTTTGTATTAATTAAAATTTTTTCGGGCATTGTCCATTCATCACCTTTTAAGTAGCTAACATAAATGTTGCCATCACGAGGGTTAAGGAAAGTAGATTCATCCCTATAAATATACAATTCCTGTCCATCGGGCGAAAGACCAATGGATGCTTCGTGGCCGGGGTTGTTAATTAATGAACTTATGGGTTTGGGTTCGCTCCATTGTCCATCTGTTAATTTCTGTGTAATATAAATATCTTCATAATATTGTCCATCATCGGTCATGGCTTTGTGAATATCTGATTTTCTTTTGGAAGTAAAGATTAAAGTTGATTCGTCTGCCGAAAAAACAGGACTATGTTCATCGTATTCGGTGTTGATTATTCCCCCTAGATTGGTAATTTTCATTTGAATAGGATATTTCATAAGCTCCATTCCGTTTTTACAATATTCTATCAACTCGTCTATATTCTCTGTAAATTCTATTTTATAATTTGGAATAGCGGCTTTTAAAGAATCTAAAATATCAATAGCTTTTTTAAACTGATAGTTATGATGGTAGGCTTTAGCCAGATAAAACCATACTTCAACAGGTGCTGAAAGTTCCTCAGGATTTCCAGCATCGGCTTCGCTATCAATATCTTCAGTAGCTTTTTCTAAATATTCTATAGCTTTTGTTTTTTCTAACACAGTATTTAAATAGCAATAGCCAATTTTAAAATTCAGATTGGCATTATCGGGCTGTTCTATCAACAATTCTTTGTATAACAGCAATGCCGAAGGAAAATCGCCCTTTTCTATTAATCGTTCTGCCTGTAAAAATTTTTGAATAAAAGCATCGGATTGTCGTTGGGCAAAGACCATTTGAACACAAAAAACTATGAGTACCAAAGCAATTATTTTCATAGTAACTATTTTTAATAAATAAACCGATTACAAAATAAATTACTAATTTGCTAAAATACAAACAATTTTATTTATTGTAAAAAGTTTGCCTTATTATCTTTGGATATTCTATCTGCAAAAACAGGCAAGTATCCAGAAAACAGAATGATTTAAAAAACTGGCATTTATTCTTGCAATATTCGCACTTCGGTTCTTCTGTTTTTAGCCCTTCCTTCTTCTGTAGCATTTGAGGCAACAGGTTGGGTGTCGGCATAGCCTTTTGCCTGAACTCTATGAGGTGCAATTCCTTTAGAAAGCAAGTAATTTCTTACCGTTTCGGCTCTTGCCTGCGAAAGCTTCAGATTGGTTTCGTATGTTCCAACGTTGTCTGTATGTCCGGCAATTTCAATAACAAGATTTGGTTTGGCTTTTAAAGCTTCTACCAATTCATTCAGAGCTCCATAAGAGCCTGGGGTTAAAGTAGCTTTGGCTGTTTCAAAATGTACATTTTTCAACGTATAAGTTTTCGCTGGTTCGAATTTAATTTTCAAATCGTAGGTATATGCTCCAGGTTGGTCTGGTATGGTAATGGTAGAATAATTTTGTTGTTCCATAAAGTCGCGATATTCAATATCGTATGTGTCGCCTTCGGGCAATAAAATAGAGCCAAGTCCTGCACTGTTTGCCTTTACCAGATATTTTTTAGCGTTCGACTTTGCTATAAAAATAATTTGTTCGTTGGGATGTGGTTTCTCTTTAAAATCGGCAACAGTAATGTTTATCAATGCCATTTTTTCAGTAGCTTCTGGCTTTTGAGCATACAAATAACCCGAAAAAAAACACACAAATACTATAAAAAATGGTCTCATGGCTTTAATTACTAAAATCTTATACGTAATTTTGTCAAAATTCGTTCCAAAATTATATTGTTAAATATTAGTAAAAATGAAGTCAATTAATGTTTTTTGGATTTTCGTTGCTGTTGCTATACTTTCATGCTCTAATCCAAAACCGTCTCTAATAAAGGAAGCTTCTATCGGATTTAATTTAACCGATAGCCTGTATCTGGTAAGCACTGAAAATGTAATTACCAGAGGCATTGTTTTTCCAGACAATAATTTACAAACAGACGGACACAGTGTATCAACCATTAAGTTTCAATTTGCCGTTAACGACAGTAAAGAAAAGCTTTTTTACAAGATTTATTTTCAAAATGAAACATATAAATTTTCTGAAGAAGATTCGTTGTGTTACGAAAATTTTTATGGAAGCTGGTACGATTCTACAGGTTTCAAAGAGGTAACAGCTCAAACAGTTGTTGATTCTTTTATTATTGCAGGAAATCCACGCTTCGAAAGGCGTTTCTTTGGAGCACCGCTTGATAGCTTTTTTGTTAATGATGAACGAATACAGCGTATAGTACACTCTATTGAATCTACACCCGAGTGGAAACAATCTGTTGAAGAAAAGGCGAAAAATAACGGAATGAGCTTTAAAGAACAGGCTATCATGGATGCCTTGTGGACACTGAAAGACATGCGGCAAAAGGGTAACGTAAATCATCCGTGGAAACGAAATCCCCGTATGGGAAAATATAGTGCTTTGCTGGTGGTTTGTACAGAATCGGCACTTCAGCAAATCCCTTATTACATTCAACGCATATATCAAACAAATGAACAAGGAAAATTCGTGAATCCCTATCAATATTTTTTGTTTGGAGACGGAAAAAAGATAGATGGAGTAAGCCTTTTCCTGGATAGCTCTCTGGTGTCGTTAAAGCTCAACATTTCTCCTGGCAATGGCGTCTTTGTTGATAGAGCAAAGATGCCGGCGACCGTTTCTCTGGCTAACCAGTCTTCATGCGGAGCTGAGAAGCAATTATTCGAAAAAGCTTTGTTTGAGCACTTTTTCTCTCACGAAAACAGGTCTTTTAAGTTAGCCACCATACCTGTGCTTGCCGACTGGACAAAAGATGAATTTTCGTTAATTGATTACAACCGATATAAAAAACTGTATGCCGATAGCAATAAACGAATTTCTTCATGGATACGAAATGTTGATTGTGCTTGTTGCTATGTCCGTGATAGCAAAGATTATCTGGAAATCTTTAACCCAGCATCAACGAGTCTAGCCAATGCTGCCAAAGTAAATGTTGGTGTTAAAACCAGAATTGGCATTACGTATGGAAAAATAACAGCCAAAGTAAAATTTGACCCTATGCTAAACAGGCATAACATCTGGCATGGAATAACGTATGCAATCTGGCTTATTACCCAAGATTTGCACGATTGGAACAATCGCCGTTACAGTCATTCGGGATATACTCCCAAGGGCAATCCCGAAGGCCAACGAAGTCATTTTACTCCTTATTCCGAAATAGACTTCGAAATTATTAAAACAAATCCTTACTGGCCATATAAATACTACAAAAACAAAAGTAAAAGACAAGCTTCAGAAACTTACGACGGGACAAAAGACAGAAATATTGTGGTAGCCTTGACCAATTGGGACTTAGCCTCTAGTGACCCAAAAGATTTTTATGCTCCACTTCAAACTATTAAACATCAAGATAAAGAATACGAAGCCATGCGTTGGAGCGAATTATATCAGGCCTTAACAATACGAACTCCAGTAAATCATGAAGAAATTTTTAACAGAGAATATTACTATTTTCAAATAGAATGGAAACCTACAGAAATTATCTGGCGAATAGGACCCGAAAAGAACAAACTCTATGAAGTCGGTTTTATGAATTACAGAAACACCAGTATCCCAAACAATCAAATGGTTTTGGTTATCAATCAGGAATATCATCTGGCAGAATGGTGGCCTATTCCGATATATGAACAAGACTTCCTACCATTTTTAAAAAATTCTGTTACAGGCAAAATATATGAAATTACAGTAGAATGAAGGTAAACGGTAAACATTATCAATCAGTTTGGGCAGATTTTGCTTCAAAAGAAATTTATATCGTCAATCAGGCTATATTGCCGTATCGTTTTGAAATAAAAACTTTACGCAACACAGATGAAGTTATTGAAGCAATCAAAACGCTGGAAGTAAGAGGTGCTCCTGCCATTGGGATTACTGCCGCCTATGCTCTTTGGCTATCGTACAGTTTGCACAACGGAAATCTTGACAGAGTTAAAGAAGACAAAATCAAGCTTTTCAATTCACGTCCAACAGCTGTAAATCTTTCAAAAGGGCTGGAATTTGTGTGGGAGGCAACAACACGGTCTCACAATGAAGAACTTATATATTCAGCTGCCGACACCTTTGCTCAGAATGAAATCCAGGCTTGCTTTGCAATAGGCACAAATGGTATTGCATTAATTGAACAACTGTACCATACAAACGGACGTCCGATTAACATTCTCACTCATTGCAATGCTGGATGGCTTGCATGCGGAGATTACGGCACTGCACTTGCACCAATATTTGAGGCTCATCGCCGAAACATTCCTGTTCACGTATGGGTTGACGAAACACGCCCACTCAATCAGGGGTCAAGGCTCACAGCATGGGAATTGCATCACGAACAAATACCTTACCATATTATCGCCGATAATACAGGCGGTTTGCTTATGATGAAAGATATGGTTGATATGGTTATTGTAGGTGCAGACCGTATTGCTGCCAACGGCGATGTTGCCAATAAAATAGGCACTTACTTAAAGGCTCTTGCTGCCCACAGACATTGCATTCCGTTTTATGTTGCTGCACCATTAAGTACCTTTGATTTTACATTAAATGACGGACAGCAAATCATTATAGAAGAACGCAATCCGGAAGAACTAAGAAAAATCATATCCAGTCAGCTCCAGTATGTTGATATATTACCCGACGATTTTCGTTGTTTGAACTACGCATTCGATATCACTCCTGCCGATTTAATTACAGCTTATATTACTGAACGGGGAATTGTAAAACATTGCATTGAAATAAAATCCAAAAGTTAAAATAAAACAGAAACCATGGAAGAATATTTTCTGCATGCCCGTCAAGAAATAGCAGTTTTTATGCGTAGGCTCTACCGTCAGAAGCTTACTACTTCATTAGGCGGAAATATTAGCCGAAAAGAAGGTGATTTTTTGCTCGTTACCCCTTCACAAAAGGATAAGGCTTTACTGAAAACCGCTGATATTTTAGTTGTTTCTTTATCGGGCAAAGCTATTGACACTGAGCTAAAACCAAGTATGGAGATGCGTTTTCATCTGGCAATCTATAAAGAGCGTGCTGACATTCGGGCAATTATTCATGCTCATCCATTCTGGGGAACATGGCTTGCCATTACCCACACATTGCCTAACCTTTATCTGACAGATGAAGCTTGTTATATGATTCGTCGTACGGCATTGTGCAACTATGCTACCATGGGCAGCGAAAAGCTTGCCAAAGAAATTGCAAAAAAGATCAAAACGAATGATGTGCTAATTCTTAAAAATCATGGTGTGGTTACCACGGGAAAAACGCTTACAGAAGCAATGGAACGTTTGGAAGTCTTAGAAAATATTGCCCGATATACCTTTATGAAAAAACAAAAAGTAAGCTACAAAAAAATTCCCAAAGAAGCCATCGAAGCAATTCTTACCATGCCGTAGAATCGTGAAAATGTCGCATCATTGTCCAAAGTTCTGTTTTAAAATCGTTTTGTGGAAGTGTTTGCAATGCCATTAGCTCGTTACTTGGTTTTACCACAAGTTCTCTCATTTTCATGTGCTGGTTTATGTACAACATTTCCATTTCGGGGTACAGGCTGTTTATTTCAGATGCAATATCCAGCACACTCAACACACGGTCAACAGCATTGTATGTTCCACTGAGCAAAGGAGCGGCAATACTGTTTTTCAGAATATCTACAATATTATCAATATAGATAAACGAACGGCGTTGTGTCCCATCGCCGTAAATGTGAATTCTGTTGGTAAACGAAGCTTCGAACATGAAACGATTAATCACAGCATCGAACCTCATACTTACGCCATATCCATAAACATTTCCGCATCGGATAATGTACGTAGGAATCTGTTTCATTAAACGTTGTACATGGCCTTCGGCTCTGTATTTCGAAACAGCATAAAAAGTTTCTGGATTTGGGGTAGTATTTTCATCTGCTTCTTCGGAAGATGCGCCATAGACCGAAGCACTGCTCAGAAAAATAAATTTCTTCACATTACTTTCTTCAACAGCATATACAAGTTCGGCAGTTCCCCAGTGATTAACTTGTTCGAACAGATGTGAGCTTTCGTTGGTCATGGGAGTCGAAACACGTGCAGCCAGATGATAAACGATGTCAATGTCGTTCAGAACCTGTTTTAACAGTCGTGAATCGAGCAATTCACCTTTAATAAATTTTACCTTACCACGTTTTATTCCAGAATGAAGAAAAATATTATAATTTCCACGACTCAAGTTATCGAACAAAACGATTTGTTCTACTTCGGGCAATTTAACCAATTGTCGTATCAGTTCAGTTCCAATATACCCTGCACCTCCTGTAACTAATATCTTCATAATTTACTTTTTTACAACCAGTTCTGTATTTAAACCACATTCATTCTTTTTAAGTCCTTTCCAGCGTCCGGCACGTTCGTAATCGTCGAGCGAAATTTTTGCTGTACAAGGCTCACAGCCAATGCTGATGTATCCTTTTTCGTCGAGCGGGTGGCGTGGCAGGTTATGTTCTTTGATGTATTTATAAACCATTTGCTTTGTCCAGTAAAGCATTGGATGAAAACGAATAACATTATGAGGAGCAAAATCTTCGACATACAACTCGGAGCGTTCCTTGCTCTGATCGGCTCTCACACCGTTAATCCAGACATCGTATTCTGCCAGAACTGTGTCGAGTGGCTGAACTTTATTCAAATAACAACAATAATCAGGGTCGCTTGTAAAAAGCAGGTTTCCATTGCTGTCACGCTGTAATATCTTAGGAACAAGAGGTTTTAAATCTATAACTGTTAAACCAAATTGCTTTGCCAGCAAATTTTTGTATTCAATAGTTTCGGGAAACAAATAACCCGTATTGATAAAATAAATTGGAATTGATTTATCTATCCGACTAATGATGTGCAACAAGGCAACACTTTGAGTTTGAAAAGAAGAGGTTGCAAAAATCTTCTTTTGTTGGTGCTGATAAATTCGTATTCGGCGTTCAATTTCTTCGAAACTCATTTTTTTTTTTTCAAATC
>FWWL01009070.1_pt1 | contig 12339 bp, 7 predicted proteins | sample 2228331 | NCBI WGS metagenome assembly FWWL01 (sample SAMEA103939775, study PRJEB20133) | metagenome | reverse complement strand
CCTTTCGGGGGAGAGAAGGCAAGGTTGACGAACGAGCGGCTTAACGACCATAACCCCTACACAGTTGCTCCAGTGCACCGATGGAAATTGGCGTTCGTGAACGGCGTCACCGACGACAGGCAAAAGCCCGTAGCATGGGTTGGTGACAACGCCTACCAACAACATCCGTAGTAAAGAGCGGAGAAGATTGCTGCAGGAAGCGGTGAGAAAAGCGAGATGCGTTTATTGCGGCAGTTCCCGCTTTGAGTGGCGGAAGGTTGGAGCCGAACTTTATGACGACAAAGGGAAAGTCATCAGGACGACGGAAGTGGAGGCAGAAGTTTGCCTCCAGTGCGGTGAGGTTTACTACCCTCCAGAGGCGTTGAAGCGGTTGGAGGAGGAAGAGGCAAAGCGCTTGCAACCAACCCCTTAAATTGGAGCGGGAAAGGTGATAGGGAAGTTGAGGTCGGCGCTGAAGCAGAGCGCATGGGGACAGTCCCATCGGACATCAACCTGCGGCATAACTTCTTAGGGAACGGCTCTAAAGATGCCCGCCGAAATCGTGACAGTTCGCCGTCTTGCCCATGCCGAGAGGGAACGCTTGGAAGGCTAAAGGGTGGGTGGTCTCGGATGGTCATTGACTCCCACGTCCACCTAAAGCATGGGGACGCTCAAGGGACAGAATACAGCCCCGAAGTTATCATGCAAACGATGGATAAGGTTGGGATTGACCTCTCCGTCGTTTTCGCCATCTCAACAACGACAGAAAAATCCGTTGAAATGGCGAGGGAAGCCGTTGAGAAGTTCCCAGAAAGGCTTATCCCCTACGCCTTCGTTGACCCCAGTTACGAGAGGGGAAACCTGAAGGTGATAAAGGGAGCCATCCAGAGGTTCGGGTTTCGTGGGTTAAAGGTCCACTTTGGTTACAGAGTTCCTTCTTACAAGGAACTGGTTCCCTTCATTGAACTTGCCAGAGAGCACTCCGCCCCTTGCCTGATTGACTGTGTTGGGAGAGGCGAAATCGTTGAGAAATTGGCGAGGGACTTCCCTGAGGCGAAGATAATCGTTGCCCATTTCGGGAAGTATCTGTGCGAGGATGAAGCCGTCTTGGACAGGTTTATCGGGATTGCCGAGGCTTTTGGGAACATCTATCTTGACTCCAGCGGCGTTATTGTTACGAGGAAGATAAGGGAGGCTGTCCATCGGGTTGGTTGTCATCGCGTCATCTTCGGGACGGATGGACCACACGAAGCCCCCGACACGGTAACCTTTGCCCTTAACGAACTCAGGAAGATACGAGGATTAGGATTGAGACCTGAAGAGGAGGCTGCAGTTTTGGGAGAAGCCATTGCTAAGTTGCTGGGGATAGGGAAAGGGCTAACTTGTGAGCAGGATGAACAAAACAGCGAGCGATAGGATGGCGCCGAAAAGGAGCAGAAGCGTTAAGAGGGTGAGGGAAATCCGCCACCTCTCCGCCTTGGGGCTACCATCAAGCCCATTTGGTAGAGGATTTGATGAGCAGGTCGTTGTGCTCTCCGTAGCGCAGTTACTTTGCAGCAGCGGCGAGGGCGTTGACCTCTTCGGGGCGAAGGTAAGGGACGGGCGAAAGAGGCTTTTTGGCTACCAGTCAAACTCCTTGAGGAATCTGAGGGTAAAAGGTGCCCTCGTCTGGGACAGGAACGGCTACCAACAGGCTTAACTTTCTTCCTAATCCTTCCCGCTACATTACAGGGAGTGTATGGGCACAATTATGGCAGCGTCAGCCCAAAGGGACTATAAGGAGGTGAATAACGATGACACGCCGAGGATGGTTAGCAATGGCAGGAAAGGTGGTGCTGGGAATGGCTGCAACAGACGCAGCGACGGAAGCACAAAGAAGGTCAGACAGAGATGAGAGAAGACCTTTTATTGCGGAACTGAAATGGGAGAAAAGGTCTGATTGGGTAGATGTAAGGGATTTTGGGGCAAGAGGGGATGGCAGGACGGATGATACCGAGGCGATACAAAAGGCGCTTGATACGATGGAACACGGTTCCACTCTGTTCTTCCCTCCCGGCACCTACGTGATCACGCGAACCCTTGTGCTGCACTCCTCTGGTCAGCGCATCATAGGGGGAGCGGTCATAGGGTGTGGGAAAAGCACGAGAATCGTATGGGATGGACCTGCTGATCAAGGGATGCCCATGCTATTGATAAAATCGGGCATGTGCCACATTGGAAGATATATCGGCATCGTTTGGGATGGTAGGGGGAAGGCAGGCATTGGCATTGAGCATCGTTCTGATAACTTTGAAACGGAAGTCCTTCACTTCAACGAGGCGTTCCTCAATTTCACCAATGCAGGGATAAAGATAGGGGCAGGGGTTCAGCAATCGGCGGAGATGAGGATTGAGAACTGTCTATTTGAGAACTGCGAGACGGGTATAGCCTATCTTAACTTCAACGACTACAACATCACCGTCAATGGATGCGAGTTCCGGGATTGCGGGGTAGGGATAAGGGACAATCACGGCAACGGCTATATAAGGAACTGCAGATTTTTGAACAGCAAAACAGCGGATCTTCATTTGCACAGCGAGCATGGTTCGTCTATCAGGAGGTGCATCTCTATCGGCTCCCATACTTTCCTCATTTACACCTCCATCGTGGCGCCTTTGGTGATCCAGCAGTGCCATATCTCTCGTTGGAGGAACCCCAACGGTCCTATCGTTTTGGATAATAATGCCTCCATCCTGATAATGGACACTACCTTCTCGGAGCCTCCCAATACGAATCCCCCCATTGATGCCAAGGGGAAAACGATAATCCTTTCCGGCAACAAGTTCAGTGAAAACGATGACAAAATCGTGGGAGGAGACACTTCATCCGTGATAGAAATCCCTGCCGGCAAGGAGAAGGTAAAGGAGATCCCTTTGAATGTAAGTTTCCTGAAGGAAGACATCCAGATTCCCCGCAAGGTGTTTGACGCCAAAGTTGACTTCGGCGCCAAGGGAGATGGCAGGACGGACGACACCGAGGCGATACAGAGAACCATAAATGCAGCGAGGAGATATGCGGAGAGGTATGGAGAAAAATGCATCGCTTACATACCGAAGGGGACCTACCTCGTCTCCAAAACGATAGAGATAGTCGGCTCCAATTACCATGTGAGTGGGTGTGGGACGGGAACGCACATCCTCTGGAATGGAGAGGAAGGAGGAACAGTATTCCACATTAAATCTCCTGAGAACATTGTCGTGGAGAATTTGCGAATAGGTTGGGACATTCCCAAATCGCGATTGAGGGAGGGGATAGATATCCTGCAGACTTCCGCTCCTGGGAAGAAGTCCTCCATACTTTACGAAGGCATATGCGTTTATGGGATGTACCAAAACGACCCGGGCAGAGGTGGCTTGCACCTCGTTAATCTATCCGAGGAAGACAAAGTGGTGATCAATCATCTATGTGGGAACATCACCGTCAGAAATTGCGGGAACGCAAAAATCTTGGTGAATCAATCCTATAACGGAAACCTGATTGTTGAGGGCAAGGAAAAGGAGAGAAAGGGGTTCATCGGGTTTCTGAACAGGTTCACCCCAGACAAGCCCTTCACATTTTATGTAAGGGACAACCAGAGTCTGGTCATAGGGGATTATTATGTGGAGCAGTGCGAGGGCATCGCTTATATAGAGGGTGAGCCCGATGCCTCAGCAGGGAGGGTAATAATTCAGGGGGCAAAATTCCATTGGTTTGAGAAGGAACCCCCCGTTGTTCCTGTCCTGATCAAAAGTTACAAAGGGTTCGTAATGATGGCGCCTCAGCAGTTCTACAGCATTCCCACGACCCCCTTGGTCTCTTTCAGCGGGGAAAACGATTGCGATTTGATATTCTTGGGAGCGATGTGGTATCCCTCCACACCTCCTGAGAAGAATTTCAAGGTAGCCTCTGAACCCTCCGCTATCCCTCCCAGGCTCTATTCCCTCGGTTGTAAGGTGAGCGGATGGGATGAAAGCACCACCAGAGAGAAGTTTGAGAGGATCTTTGATAAGTTGGAGGAGAAGGTTCTTGAAAAGGTAGTAGAAGGGTTGGATGAGTTGAGGAAACTGGGGAATATGGATCTTGAATTCAATCATCTGGATGTCTGGAGTGCGATGAATCGCTCTTAGTGCGAACGGAGGGCTATATTATAGGCGTAGTGATGGTAGGTAGTTTTTTCCGAAGGCTTACAGGGATGTCACGATATGTTAACAGTAGCACCAGCCTAAAAGGTCGCACTTGGCTTAGCGAGAGTAGGGAGTGGTGTGGAATGGCACGCTGCTTGTGGAGGTTGGTGATGGCTGCGGCAATTTTGGCGTTCGCTATACCTGTTGCCTCTCAACCTCAGCGGCACGATCGCGTCTTCGTCGTGCCAGCACCGAAAAAGGTTGTGATTGACGGCGACTTGCGTGATTGGGACTTGAGTGCAGCGATTGAGTGCGTTTTTGACGAAACCTTGCGCCCCCAATTTACCGTGCGTATCGCTTTCATGTATGACGCTGATGCCTTCTACATTGGCGCTTACTTTTACGACAATACCCCGCTCCTCAACCGCCACGATCCCGCTGTGGAGCCCAACAGGGGATGGGATGGCGACTGTCTGCAGGTGCGTCTCTGCAGTGACCCGACGGCTCCCTACCCGTTGCCCAACTCCAACAGCGACCGCATCTGCCATTTGACCATGTGGTATTTCACGGACAAGCAGTTGCCCGTCCTGCACATTCAATACGGCATGGACTATCACGGGACGAAGGTGTTGGTGGGCAAACAGTCGGGCTTAGCGTTTCGCAAGGACGGGAACAAGGGTTACACGCTGGAAGCGCGCATCCCTTGGCGGCTGCTGAACGCAGGAAGGAACCCACCAAAAGCAGGCGACCGCATCGCTTTGGTTGCCCAACCCCTGTGGAGTGACAGCACTGGTTGGAAACATGTGCTCTCTTTCAACGATGTCATCAGGGAAGCGGGCTTCTCTTTTCAAAACGCGAGCATGTGGGGGCAAGCGATTTTCCTCCCCAAAGGACAGTTGCGACCCACTGAAAAACCCATTCCTTTACCAGAGCAGTTGCAACCTCTCGTGTTGACTGTCCCACTCCCTGACGGGGGAGCAAGGGTGATAAGCGTTGCCGTTTGCAACGCTCAGGACGAATTGGTGCGAACCCTTCCTCCTGTTGTCTTTGACCGACCGCCTGGCGCCAAAACCGTTACCATTCGCTGGGATGGGTTAGACGACGATGGTCGTCCGCTCCCGCCCGGGCGCTACATTGTGAAGGTGCTCACGCACCGAGGCATTGGGCAAAGGTATGTGACTTCTTTGCACAATGCGGGCAACCCGCCATGGCGGACAGACGACGGCACAGGCAGTTGGGGTGGCGATCACGGTCCGCCCATCGCCGCTGCTTCCGACAGCGAGCGGGTTTACTTGGGTTGGACTGTCAGCGAAGCAGGTTGGGCAATCATTGCCCTTGACTATCGTTTCACCCCTGATGGGAAAGTGCGCAAGTTTTGGGGACAGCATCAGGTTTTGGACATCGGGATTATCGTTACGGCACTGGCGAGCGATGGTGAACGCTTGTTCGTCGCCCAAGATGGCAAAAGTTGGGGAGGCGATTGGGCTGACCCGCAAGCACTCAACAAAGCAGGGGTCGTTTTGTGGGATGCGAAAACAGGCAGACCTATCAACTTCCCCTTCGGCAAACGCGTTTTGGCGGTGAGCGAGTGGCTGGACAGCCTTAAGCCTACCGAACTGCTGCCTTTTGAGCGGCAAAGCATCTACCACCCGCTCATCTCCCGAAAGCGAACATGGGAACGGTTTCGTGACCATGATTTTGGTCCGCAGGAATTGGGCTTAAACCTGTTGGGAATCGCAGTGGCAGGTGAGACCCTTTATGCCTCGCTTTACCTTGAGAACAAAATCGTCGCTTTCAACTGGCAGACAGGCGAAAAGGTGAAAGAGTTTGCTGTGCCCAAGCCTGTCGGCATTGCTGTGGCAGGAGATGGTTCGGTAATTGCGGTTAGCGGTAAGAGTGTTGTCCGCCTTGACCCTCAGTCGGGTCAGTGGACTCCCCTTGTTGCAGGGGGGTTATCGTCCCCGTGGGGCTTGGCGTTAGATGCGCAGGGGCGCATCTACGTCACCGACTGCGGAAATGCGATGCAAGTGAAAGTGTTTGATGCCAAAGGTGCACTCATCGGCACCATTGGCAAATCGGGTGGTCGTCCCTGGGTTGGCATTTACGAACCTAACGGTTTGCTACGCCCATCAGGCATCACTGTTGATAGGGAGGGCAAGGTGTGGGTTTGCGAGCACGACGATACCCCTCGCCGCGTCAGCGTGTGGGACTCCAGCGGTAAGTTAATAGCCGACTTGCTTGGACCTGGCGCATACGCTGTAGAAGCCGCTGCCGACGAGCAGAACCCACGATGGGTGAATGTTCACCACACCCTCTTTGAAGTTGACTACGCCACAGGCAAGTGGCGGACGGTAGCCACCCTCATTCGCCCTCAGATGCGAGGGTTCCAATTTGTCCCAGATGGAGGGTTCATGGGGCGAGCACTGCGGTTTCGGCATGTGCGGGGGCAAACCTTCCTTGTCCATGCAGGTCGTGGCGGCGTGGTGCTCTATCGGCTGCAAGGTAATCTCGTGGCTGAGCCTGTCGTAGCGATGGGACCCGGGAACGCCTTGCTCCTTCACGGGTTCACGAAACCCGATTTGCCCGAACCTGTGCGAGAAGAGTTTTGGCGCAATCCTCACGCATTCGCTTTCTGGTGGGCGGACCTTAATGGCGACGGTCTCGTTCAACCTGATGAGTTGGTTATTGAGCGAGTGCAGCAGTTCTGGGGCTTATACTGGGGCGCTTGGGTGGATGAAGACTTGACAATCTGGAGCGCCACACCCCATCACACAGGGGCTATCTGGCGCATCCCTGTTAAAGAGTGGTTACCCAACGGTATCCCCGTTTATCCCAAACCCAGCGAGCAACAGCCCATCCTGACTGTTTTGGGGAAGGGCACTGTTCACAGCGTCATGCCTGACGGTGATAGCGTCTATGTGCTGGAACAGGAAGGCGGCGACGCTTACGGGAAAGGGGCTCAATGGCAAGCCATCTCCCGTTACCGTTTGGCGGATGGCAAGCGCCTTTGGGCGTATCGGCGAGCATGGTTGGGGTTCGGCTTGGAAGCACCCCTTGCAAAGCCCGGCGATGTGGTAGGGGCGATGAAGTGCATCGGCAAAGCGAAACTGGATGACGGCACCACTATCATCGCTGTTAACGGCTACTTCGGTCAGTTCAACCTTCTCACCGATGAAGGGTTGTGGGTGGCGTCCTTGTGCAAAGACAACCGCTACGGTCCAAGAGCAGACGAGAACACAATTTGGCCCGAAAACTTCTCAGGCTTCTTCTTCCGCAACCGTGAGAATGGCAAGTTCTACCTTATGGCAGGAGACACCGACGCCCGCATCTGGGAAGTAACGGGACTGGAGACTATCCGCAAAGCGCAAATAACTTGGACGCTAACCGAAACCGAGCACACTATAGTTCTACAAGCCTTTGCTCGGCGGCGGGGATTTGTTGCTGACCTCGCACCCATTCGGCTTCGCCCCGTTCCTCGCACCAACGTGCCTATCCCATCCATTGATGGCGACTTGCGGGATTGGGACATGAGCGCAGCGGTTCGGATTGACGCTGGCGTGGGACGAAGTGCGAAAGTTGCTCTGGCTTACAGCATCACCCACCTCTTCGTCGCCTTTGAGGTGCAAGATGAATCGCCGATGAGGAACAGCGGGAAAGACTTTGCGCTGCTTTTTAAGACGGGCGATGTGTGTGACTTGTTCTTGGCAACGGACCCGTCGGCTGACCCGGGACGGACCAAACCTGCGGCTGGCGATATCCGACTCCTGTTCAGCGTGATGGATGACCAACCCGTTTGTGTCCTCTATGAGCCTGTTGTGCGTGATGGGGAACGGGCGCCCAGGTTGTTTAGTTCTCCAACGGGTGCGGAGGCGTTTGACCGCGTGGTGTTACTCAAAGAAGCCCGAGTGGCAATCCGACGCACAACAGGTGGCTACACCCTGGAAGCGGCTGTCCCCCTCGCTGCGTTGCGGTTCAATCCCAAGCCTGGCATGGTCACGAAAGGCGATGTGGGCGTCATCTTCTCCGATATGGCAGGTAGCCGCAATGTCTTGCGAGTTTGCTACGCCAACAAGGATACAGCCATCGTTAACGACATCCCTACGGAAGCACGGTTGATGCCACACAAGTGGGGCATTGTGCAGGTGGAGTGAATAGAGATGGTGCGATGGGTGCTCGCTTTGGTCTTAGCGACAGCGACAGTCGCTCACCCCGCCACGATCCAACCTATCGGTGCCTTGGGGAACAGCGGTGAAGCGGGGAATACTTTGGTGCGAATCGGCGTCATGCCTTTTGACCGAAGTGCCTCGGGCGTCGCCATAGACAGCGACTGGACTTTGTGGGTGAGTGGTGGGGACGCCATCAACCGCATCGGTCTGAACGGCAAGTTGATTGAGCGGTTTCCGTTAGAGCCGAAGGGCAGCATTGTCAACAGCAAAACTTTCACGGTGCTCAATGGCACCCTATACTTCTTTGGTCACATGCCCAACGGCGAGCCAGCCCTTTTCGCTCTTCCCATGCGACCGAAAGGGGTAGCCAAACCAGTACCAGTGGCGTTACCCCCGCGCAAGCGTGAGTGGGTTCCTTACCTCCTCGCTCCTCAGCCGCTTCACGGGCAACTGGTGTTGGTTTGCGAACCGAAGGAGTTGTCAGAGAACCAGATTGGGGTGTATCTCCTTTCACCCTTCACCCCGCCACAAGTTCGGTTGGCGTTTGCTATCCATGGGCAGTATCCATCAGGCGTTGCTGTGGACGAGGGAAGAAGCGTGATTTACATCGGTGGCGATTTGGGGCTCTTCGTGAGCGGCGAAACTCACCAAAATGTCTACGCTATCGTGGCTCTGAACCCTGATGGCAAGTTGGTTTCTAACAAGTTCCCCGTTGCTTGCGTTAAGACTCCCGCTATTCCCACCCAATTTCGCGGTGTGCTTTCGTTAGCGGGTGGGGCGCTGTGGGATGCGGCATGGTATGGTTTCTTGGCAAGACTGGATTTGGACGGGCACGGCAAACCAGGGCGAGTCGTGGAGTGGCACCACGAGTTGGGTTACCCCACGCAAGTTTTGGCTGTCCCTCAGAGCAACCAGTTGTTTTGCGTCACAACTTCCATGCCTGACGCTTTTTACCTGTTTCGCTGGGACGAGGGAGCGCAACGGGTGCGTTTCATCCGCCGAATCGGGTGCTTGCCGATTATTAGCAGTCTGGGGTTATCGGACGACGGCTGGGTGACTGTAGGGACGGGGCGGGCTCAACTTTGGTGGCGGTGGGAAGCCGCTGCCGATGAGCCACCACACAAAGCCGAACTTCACATTGCTGTCACTCCAGGGTTTTTCCACGATGGCAAATTCTTCGCCCTTGCTGCTCAGTATCGGCTGGATGACTTGCAAAAGCGCTCACCCGTGCCAACAGTGTTCCACTGGAGAGTTGGCGACCGCAACGAAGCCTCTCGGGTCGGCGAACCTGTCCCCTTGAAAAGACCTGTGGGGCTTTCGGTGCAAGTGACTTTAGGGAAACCCGATGCTGTCCTCTTTGTGACCGATGCAGAAACAAAGCAGATTTGGCGCACTCGCTTTTGGTTGCCCGATTTGCGCCCTGATAACGCCCAGTGGCAGATTGTGCAAGTAAAAGGACATGCCTTCCAAGCCCCAACCGACATTTTTGCCCTAACGGATGGACGCTTGCTGGTCGCCGACAACGGGCACATTTTGCTTCTTGAACCCGACGGCGATGCGTATCGTGTGGTTTGGTCGTTCCGCCGATGGGGCAACCGTCCAGACCAACAATTCGGTAACTCAGTGCGGTTCACAGTGGATGGAGCGTGGATGTTGGTGAGCGATACGGAACGGCACCGAGTCGTCTGGTTGGATTGGACGGAGTGGAAAGTCTTGGGGCAATTTGGCGAAACGGATAAAGCCGGCGACGATACCTTGCACTTGAACACCCCCACTTTCGTCGCCCTGCGAGGCAACCGCACCCTCGTCGCCGATAGCGGAAACCAACGCCTACTCAAACTGGTGCTCTCGCCCTGACATCCTGAACGCCTCCCTAAATGGCACGCCACCCCGAGAAGAAGTTGGGAGCGTGGATGTGCCCTGTTCCATCGCATTGCTCACAGGAGCGTTAGGGGAGGGGCTTTGGTTTGCAGTTCCAAGGTTGCGACTTCCGCAAAGGTTTCACTCCAAGCCCCTTCTTCCAACGCTTGCAAGGTTTTTCGCCAACCCTGCTTAGTGTTAGTGGGGGTGATCATTCAGTAAGTCGCAGTAAGAACGCCGTGTGCCATGACATCACCCAATTCCTGTGTCATCGTCTCTTGCCGGCAGCACCCCTTCGGGTGCAGGGTACTGGCTCTCCTTCGGAGAGTAGGCAACGGCTGACTGCCAAAAGACTGCCGAAAGAGCAACGATGTTGTCTCTACTTTTTGCAAATGCAGTGGAGCGCTCGTCAGCCTCCCACTGTTGGGGCTTGCAGCCGACAAGGTTGCAGGAGAAAGCAGGCACCTCGCTCATTGCGATTTGATTTTTTAGCAGCGTCAGCCTGAAAAGGCTGAGACACAAGCAGAAAAGGGCAAATGAGGAGGGAGCAAAGGATGAATCTGCTCGTCAAAACAGAGCGCTGTCTCTCGCGGCGGCAGTTCTTGCATGCGAGTAGGACGCTGGCAGCAGCACTGGCAACCACTCCGCTGATGGCAGGGGTTCATGGGGGCACCCAAAAGAAGGTTCGCATCGGCGTGGTAGGGGGAAACTTCGGCGCGTCGTTCTACTTTCACGAGCATCCTGATTGCATCGTGGAGGCGGTCAGCGACCTCATTCCCGAGCGACGTCAGCGCCTGATGCAGGTGTATAAGTGTGGTAAGTCCTACGAGTCGTTGGAAGAGTTGATTAAGGACAAAAAAGTGGAAGCAGTGGCTGTGTTCACCCCTGCACCTGACCATGTGAAGCACTCCATCGCTTGCCTGAACGCTGGGAAGCACGTGCTCTGTGCTGTGCCAGCATGCATGAGTGTGGAGGAAGCAGAGCAACTGCTGGAAACGGTGAAGCGCACAGGGCTAACCTACATGTTGGCGGAGACCAGTTGGTATCATCAGTCGGTCATCTCCGTGCGCAGGTGGTATCGCGAGGGCAAGTTCGGCAGCATCTTCTACACCGAAGCGGAGTATTACCACCCGGGTCTGGAGGCGCTCTTCTTTGATGAGAAGGGCAACCGCACATGGCGCTACGGATTTCCACCCCTGCACTATCCCACCCATTGCACCGCTTACCTGGTCGGCGTAACTGGTGAGCGCATGACGCAGGTCTCCGCCATCGGTTGGGGCGATGACTCGCCCATCCTGAGAGACAACCCCTACAAAAATCCGTTCTGGAACGGCACCGCTTTCTTTACCACCAATCGTGGCAATGCGTTCCGCATCGGAGTGTATTGGAAAGCGGCGGTGGGCGGTTGCGAACGCGGTCAGTGGATAGGTGACAAAACGAGTTTCTACGACCCGCATCCCAATGGCACCGGCTACATCATCCGTCGGGCGAGCGAAGTGCAGGAAAAGGATGACGCCGGCTTCGTGCGCACTCGACCGCAACTTGAACGATACGAACAGCCACAATGGTGGAAAACTGATATGCTCCCTGAGCCATTGCGCCATCCGAGCGGACACGACGGCTCGCATACCTTCTTGACGCATGAGTTCGTTGATGCATTGGTGAATGACCGTCGCCCTGAAATTGACATCTACGAGGCCCTCGCGCTGACCGTGCCAGGCATCGTTGCCCACCAGAGCGCCCTTCAGGGCGGAAAGCAGTTGCCCATACCACAATTTGACCCGACACCATAGCGATGAAGCGACAGTTTCAGCACCGCTCTGTGCTCCAAAGTTGGTAGGTGAAATGCCAACCACGAATGTTGCTGGTGGACGCTGGGATCAATCCATGCTACGGGCTTCAGCCCGTTGGCGGTGAGCCTTTCTTGAGCGCCGACTTTAATCGGCGAAAATGGCTTCGCCTGCTAAAGCAGGCGTTCATAGATGCGTCAGCAACCACTGGCTAAACCCAATGGCATGGATGGTGAAGCACCAACAACTTTTGGGTTAAAGCGCGTAAAGCGTTTACAGGATGCTAACTCGTGACGGGACTTTCGCAACCTATCCCCTTCACCGCTATCAGTGGCAAAATTTTGGCGGTGATGGGCAATGTTGGCGGTTTTGGAAAGCGGCGCTGTCTGGGGATTAGACCCC
>FWWL01009065.1_pt1 | contig 12342 bp, 12 predicted proteins | sample 2228331 | NCBI WGS metagenome assembly FWWL01 (sample SAMEA103939775, study PRJEB20133) | metagenome | reverse complement strand
CATCATTCTCGGTCACGAGATCGCAGGCACGGTGGTCGTCTGCGGCCCAAACAGCGGATCCTGGAAGGAGGGGGACAAGGTCATTGTGCGCGCCAGCGCCGCGTGCGGCGCCTGCACCTACTGCCGCAGCGGCCAGGACAACCTCTGCCCTGGCCAGCGGGTGCTGGGGATGGACGAGGATGGGGGCTTCGCCCAATTCGTGAAGGCCCCTTCCGCCAGCTTGGTGCCGCTGCCCAAGGGCCTCTCGTTCGAGATCGCCGCTATCCTCTCAGACGCCGTGGCCACGCCCTACCACGGCTTGGTGACGCGGGCCCGCCTGCGCGAAGGGGAGTCCGTGGCCATCTTTGGCTGCGGTGGGGTGGGCACCCACGCAGTGCAATTAGCTCGCGTCCTGGGCGCCGGCGTCATCATCGCGGTGGACGTGCGACCTGGAGCCCTCAAGCGGGCGCGTGCCCTTGGGGCGGATCATGTGATGGACGCCAGCCGGGAGGACCCAAGCAAAGCCATCCGGCAGCTCACGGGTGAGGGTGTAGATCTGGCACTGGAATGCGTGGGACGGGCAGACACCATCGCTCAAGCGGCCAAAAGCCTACGCCCGGGAGGGCGGGCTGTGGTGGTCGGGATGGGGAACGAACCCATTGCCCTGCCGCCGCCTGCGCTCTTCGCGTGGAGGGAGCATGCCCTACTGGGCTCTTTCGGCAGCACGCGGTCCGACCTTGAGGCCGTCATGGAGCTCGTGCGTTCCGGCCGCCTCGACTTGCGTCGCTCCATCAGTGCACGTTTTCCTCTCTGGGAGGCGGAGCGGGCGCTGGCGATGCTGGAGCGGGGCGAAGGCGACCCTGTCCGGCTGGTGCTCCTGCCATGGGAGGAGGCGTGATGGCCATCACCAAGCGTTCCATCGGTGATTACATGCGCAGCGGCGACTGGAGCGACTACTGGCGCACCAGCATCAGCCGGGTAGAGGAGGGCCGCATCTGGGTGCGTGGCTATCCCTTAGAAGAGATCGTGGAGAAGCTTTCCTTCGTGGAGGCGATGTGGCTCCTTATCCGTGGGGAGCTGCCCACGAGGCAGCAAGCGGCCCTCTGGGAGCTGACGCTGAAGGTGGCGCTGGACCAACAGCTCATCAGCTCGGCGGCTTGCGCCGCCCGATTCGTCGCTTCGGCGCATCCCGAGTCGCCCATCCCTGGCATCGCGGCCGGGATCCTGGCCCACGGCTCCATCACCGGGTCGCCGCGGCCCGCCGCCGAGATGATCTACGGTGCCTTCGACCTCATGCGCCGCGAGGGCCTGAGCCGCCAGGAGGCGGCCGCCCGCACGGTCGAGCAATATCTGGCCCAGCAAGGAACCGTGCCCGGCTTCGGCCATCCCATCCACAAGGAAACCGAGCCCCGCGCAGAGATCTTGCGGCGGAGGGCCCAGGAACTCGGCGGCTGGGGTGAGAAGGCCCAGCTGTTGGAAGCCATCCACAGCGAGCTGTGCCGGCGGCTGGGGAAGCGGCTGCCTATAAACCTGGCCGGCATGACGGCGGCCATCTATTGCGAGCTAGGCTTCGACCCCATCGAGATGGAGGCGCTGGCAGCCGTTAGCTACAGCTTCGCCCTCGTGGCCCACGTGATTGAGGAGATCAAGGAGGGCGTGCCCCTACGCATCATCCCCGAGGCCCTAGGAGCAAAATACATCGGCCCACAAGAACGCCACATTCCGGACGACCCATAAGGAGGTGCCATGGCTAACTATGCCCGCTATCAGACCCTCTTGATCGAGAAGGACGCCCATGGCGTCGCCTTGGTCACCCTCAACCGGCCCGAGAAGCGCAACGCCGTGAACGACCGCATGCACCGGGAGCTAGAAGACGTGTTCGTGGACCTGGCCGGCGACGACGACGTGAGGGCCATCGTTCTCACTGGTGCGGGCAAGGCCTTCTGCGCCGGGGGCGACGTGGAGGCCATGAGGACTGGGGAGTTCCGACCGCGCGGTCCTGCGGTTCCGTTTCACCAAGTCCGCCGCCTCATCGACAACATGCTCAACGTGGAGCAGCCCATGGTGGCGGCCGTAAACGGCGACGCAGCAGGGCTTGGGGCGACGCTGGCCCTTTTTTGCGACATCATCGTCATGGCGGAGACCGCCCGCCTCGCTGACACCCACGTGCGCATGGGGCTAGTGGCGGGCGACGGCGGCGTGGTCATCTGGCCATGGCTGGTGGGCATGGCCAGGGCCAAGGAGTACTTGCTCACGGGCGAGTGGATCGACGGCCGTGAGGCGGAGCGTATGGGCCTGGTCAACCATGCGCTACCTGCAGATCAGGTGCTGCCCAAGGCAATGGAGATCGCCCGGCGTCTTGCTCAGGGTGCGCCGCTGGCCATCCGGTGGACCAAATACGCCATCAACAAGATCCTCCGCGACCATGTAAATCTGGCTCTAGACGCCTCCATGTTTCTGGAGGCCGCCACCATGAGCAGCGAGGACCTTAGGGAGGCAGCCCGAGCGTTCTTCGAGAAGCGAAAGCCGCACTTCAAAGGGAGGTAACCATGTTTCGCACAGAGCTGACCGAGAGGTTGGGTATCCGGTACCCCATTATCCAGGCGGGGATGGGCGGCGTGGCCATGGCCGACCTGGTGGCAGCCGTCTCGAATGCAGGCGGGCTAGGGGTCATCGGCGCCGCCTTCCTGAGCCCGGAGGCACTGCGCAAGGAGATCCGCAGGGTGAAGGAGCAGACCGACCGGCCTTTCGGCGTGGATCTGCTGCTGGCCCAGGGCTGGCCCGGCCAAGAGGAGATGATCCAGGTCGTCATCGAGGAAGGGGTACCTGTTTTCGCCTCAGGCCTGGGCAACCCGGCGCCGTATGCGCAGGCGCTGCATGCCGCTGGGATAACGATTATGGCCGTGGTTGGCACCGTGCGCCACGCCCGACGGGTAGTGGAGGGAGGGGCCGACTTCGTGGTCGCCCAGGGGACGGAAGGTGGCGGCCACACGGGCCGCATCGCCACCATGGCCCTGGTGCCTCAGGTCGTGGATGCCGTCGCCCCGACACCGGTGGTCGCCGCCGGGGGCATCGCCGACGGACGCGGGCTGGTGGCCGCCTTGGCGCTGGGCGCCTGCGGCGTCTGGGTGGGCACCCGCTTCGTGGCCACGCGGGAGGCCTTGGCCCACGACAACTACAAGCGGAAGATTCTGGAAGCTAATGAGGAGGCCACCGTGGTGACGCGTGCCTTCACGGGCAAGGATTGCCGTGTCATCAGGAATGCCTACGTCGAGCAGTGGGAGGAGCGCCAGCATGAGATCAGGCCATTTCCCCTGCAGATGATGGTGGACCCTGAGAAGATGACCGCTGCCGTGGTCGAAGGGAACACGGATCTCGGCATTATGCCTGCCGGCCAAATCGCTGGCGCTATCCGTGAGCTGAGGTCCGCGGCGGACGTGGTTCGTGAGATGATAGAGGAGGCGGAAGAGGTGTTGCGGCGGCTGGCGGAGCGTCACCTGCAGCTCCAGGCCACTAGCTAAAAAGGAGGTGCCCCATGCCCTACACGTTGCTGCTATTGGAGAAGCACGACCGGGTGGCGCTGGTCACCCTCAACCGGCCGGAGAAGCGCAATGCACTATCCATCGCCATGCGGGACGAGATCGAGCGGTGCCTTCAAGAACTGGAGGCGGACGATAGCGTGAGCGTCGTGGTCATTACCGGCGCTGGGCCTGCGTTCTGTGCCGGCTTCGACCTGACGGAGTTCACCCCGGACAAGCTGCAAGCGGTGGAGGAGTCCTCCCTCCGCTATCACCGGCGGCTGGCGGCGTTCAGCAAACCCCTGGTGGCGGCTATCAACGGCCCGGCCATGGGAGGCGGGCTTGACCTGGCGGTGCTCTGCGACCTCCGCATCGCCGCCGAGGGGGCGGTATTTGCCCACCCAGAGATCAGGTTTGGGGCGCCAGTCCTCTTCGGCCCACTGCGTGAGATCATCGGTGGGGGGCTGGCGCGGGAGTTGTGCCTGACGGGGCGACAGATGGACGCCCAGGAGGCCCTGAGGGTCGGGTTGGTGAACAAGGTGGTGCCGGCCCACCGGGTAGTAGATGAGGCCCTGGAGATGGCCCGTCAGATAGCGCAGGCGCCACTGGCGGCGCTGAGGGCCACAAAGCGGATGATCATCGAGACCTACAGGTGGCAGCTCAGGGAAGGGGGCGGCCTCTTCAGCGCGATGCAGCCGCCCGCCCGCTAGGCCGCCCATGGGCCCCCTGAGCCACGTCCGTATCCTCGACCTGAGCATCGGGCAGATGGGGCCTGCCGCCACCGCCTTGCTGGCCGACTACGGGGCCGAGGTCATCAAGGTGGAGCCTCTTAGGGGGGACCCGGGCCGCGGCGTGGAGCTTCAGCCCGACGGCACCTCTGCCTTCTTCCTGACCCACAATCGGGGCAAGAAGAGCGTGGCCCTGGACCTGCGCCATGCCACAGGTAGAGAGATCGTTCTCCGGCTGGCCGAGCATTCCGATGTCTTCGTACAGAGCTGGACGCCCGGCACGATCGAACGCTTGGGGCTGGGCTATGAAGTGGTGCGGGAGCGCAACCCAGGCATCATCTATGCCTCGGCCAGCGGGTTTGGGCGGCGGGGCCCGAAGGCCCACCTGCCAGCCATGGACATAGTGGCCCAGGGAATCGGGGGGCTTATGGCCGCCAACGCCGGGCCAGGCGATACCGAGCCCATCCCTGCAGGCCCGACCATCGCCGATCAGACGGGGGCGCTCCTGCTTGCCCTTGGCATCCTCATGGCCCTCTTCCACCGGCAACGCACAGGGCAAGGACAGGAGGTGGACGCATCGCTATTGGGGGGGATGATGGCCCTCCAGGGATGGCATATCGCCCACTACTTGATGACGGGGCAGATGGCGGCCATGTCTTCGCGTCGGACGCAGCGGAGCCCGCTGTTCACCTACTACCGTGCCCGCGATGGCTGGTTCACCATCGCCATCATCGACCCGCGCCATTGGCCGGCGCTATGTCGCGTCGTAGGCCTGCCGGCGTTGGCAACGGATCCACGCTTTGCCGACTCTCGGGCCCGCAACCAGCACGCTGCCGAGCTCATCGCCATCTTGGACGAGCGGTTCGCCACCCGACCGCGGGACGAGTGGCTCCGGCTGCTGGAGCACGAAGGGATCCCCTGCGGCCCAGTGCAGACCTATGCCGAGCTGGCCGAAGACCCCCAGGTGATCGCCAACGGGTATATCACGCATATGGGCGGCCGGCGGGTCCCAGGCCTGGTCGTGGGGTTCAGCAAGACGCCTGGCGAGCTACGCCCAGCACCGGAACTTGGACAGCATACGGAGGAGGTCCTGGGGGCACTGGGCTACTCTTGGCAAGACATGGCACGACTCCGGGAAGGGCGAACCATCTTATAGGCAGGGACGCTCCATGTCCTTGGGCCGGCGGGCGGCCATTATAATAAGCCAGGTCGGATGCGGGAGGTCGTTGAAGCAGCCCTTGCCGCCCAGCGCCAGCGGGACGAGGCACTCCTTGAGAGGACAAGGGGCAGCCCTCCATCTGTCTTCGTCCGCTCCAGCAGGGTTATGGGCGTCATCAACCTAGGATCCGGCTCCTGGCTGGTAGCTCTAGCCAGGGAGGTGGAGGCCCCTTACCTCACACCACAGGACCGGGTGGAATTCGTTACCTGGCGGATCGTTCGCCATGGCGGTGCCTACCGTGCTGTCGAGGGGACGACCTGTGGGGGTGGGCGAAAGACGTTGCTCTCCCCTATGTTCATGAGGCTCACTTGGTGGGGTCTTCGGCTCGGACATCTACTCAGGAATTGGTTGACGATTGCCACCTGCAGGTAAGGTTTTCGGGAAGTCCCTCCACAGGTGGGCCAATGGTGGTGCCCTCCAGCCTGCCATCCTGCCCTCTTTGCGGCGGGTGGCCAAGGGCCAAAAGAGGCTGCTCATCGCCATGCTCGTTAAGGGCTATTCCCTACGCCCACGGGGGCATTCTGTATTCGGCTGGCGGAGGGAGCGGGATTCGAACCCGCGAGGGGGCTTTCGCCCCCCACCCGCTTAGCAGGCGGGCGCACTCGGCCACTGTGCGATCCCTCCGCCTGCCATCTCTTTTATAGCTGCGCCATCCCCCTCCTGACAAGACGCCCCCGCCTCTTGGGGCATAAAGTAGGCCCACCCGGCCCATGGCCGAACAGCGGGGGGCGGCGGCCTGGTAAGCCCTGGCCGGCCCCTTCTTCCCCTCGCTGGCCTTTGTTATACTGGCGGGCAAATGGAGGCCAAAAGGGCCGTCCAGGCCCGGGGGCAGGAGCGGGAGGGGAGGGCCTCCTCCCCCTTCCCGGTGTACGACTTCCATACCCACTCCACCCTTTCCGATGGCGCCCTTTCCCCCCTGGAGCTGGTGCGGCGGGCCCTGGTGGCCGGCTACGCGGCCATCGCTATCACCGACCATGCCGGCCCCGGCTACCTGGAGCGGCTATTGCGGGAGGTGGAGAGGGACTGCCGCACGGCGGCCCAGGAGTGGGGCATCGTAGCCCTGCCGGGGGTGGAGCTGACCCATGTGCCCCCAGGGGCCATCGGGGAGGCGGCGGCCGCCGCCCGTCGCGCCGGCGCCTTGGTGGTGGTGGTGCACGGGGAGACGGTAGACGAGCCGGTGGCCCCAGGCACCAACCGGGCGGCCATCGCATGTGGGGAGGTGGACATCCTAGCCCACCCCGGCCTCATCACCTGGGAGGACGCCCGCCTGGCGGCCCAGAAGGGGGTCTTCTTGGAGCTATCGGCCAAGCCGGCCCACGCCGTGACCAACGGTCACGTGGCCCGTATAGCCAAGTTGGCCGGGGCCAAGCTCATCGTCAACTCCGATAACCACGCCCTGGACTTCCTGACACCGGAACGCATACGTCACATCATCCTGGGGGCCGGCCTCACCGAAGAAGACATGGAGGAGATAACGCAAAAGAACCCCCGCCTTCTCTTGGAGAGGGCCCTGGCCCGAGCCCCATGGGGGGCGGCAGGGCCCCTGCCGCCCCCTTGGCAGGCCTAGGCCTTGCCGATGCGGTACATGACCGTCCCGCACACGGGGCAGGTGCCCTTGGTGGCGGGGCGGCCGTTCTTAAGGGTTACCGGTTGGGGGTTGCGCATCTCACGGGTGGCCCGGCACTTGAGACAGTAGGCCTGCATCCTTCACACCTCCCATCACACGATGTCAAGGCCGCACAGCCTTCCTTGGCCCCTAGCATACCCATATCGGCAGGGTTGTCAATACGGTTCTGGACTCTTTCTCGCCCCTCTCATGACGGGGAGACCAATACCGTCTCCGGCCGCCACAGGCCAGACCTCTCGTCCCGGCGCAGGACGGCCACCAAGGAGCCATCGGGGCTGTGGGCCCGCGCCCGCTCCCCCCAGGCCGGGCCGGGGCCGACGATGGGACGGCCATGGGCCACCGCCTGCACCTCCTCCGCCCCCAGGGCCATGGCCGGCAGGTGAGGGAGGCAGGCCTCCAGGGGGAGGAGATGCTCCTGCCACCTCCCCTGGCGCGCCTCCTCCTCCAGGGCGGCCAGGGGCACGGCCTGCTCCACGGTAAAGGGGCCCACCGCCGTGCGCACCAGGGAGACCACGTGGGCCCCACAGCCCAGCCGCACCCCCAAGTCGTGCACTAGGGAGCGCACATAGGCCCCCTGCCCGCACTCCACCTCCAGCACCGCCTGCGGGGGCTGGAAGGCCACCACCTGGGCCCGGTAGACCTCCACCCAGCGGGGAGGTAAGTCCAGGGGGCGCCCGGCGCGGGCATAGGAATAGGCCGGGCGCCCGCGCACCTTCACCGCACTGTAAGGCGGCGGAGACTGCAGGACGCGGCCCACCAGGCCAGCAAGGGCCTCCTCCAGCGCCCCCAGGGTCACCCCCGAGGGATCGGCGCCCCAGATGGGCTGGCCTTCGGCGTCATAGGTGGTGGTGGCCTGGCCTAGGCGCACCACCACGCGGTAGGTCTTGGGCAGGGGCACCAGGTAGCGGGAGAGGCGGGTGGCCTTCCCCAGAAGGACCAGGAGGACGCCGCTGGCCAAGGGGTCCAAGGTGCCGGCATGACCGATGCGCCGCACGGCCAACAGACGGCGCAGGGCGGCCACCACGGCGAAGGACGTAGGGCCCTGCGGCTTCAGGACGTTGATGAGGCCGTCCCCTGCCAACCTTTAGACACCGCCCTGGCGAGATAGCTGGTCCATGATGCGCAGGAGGCGATCGCCCCGCTCCAAGGACTCGTCCAGGCGGAACTGGAGGGCGGGGATGCGCCGCAGGACCAGTCTCTGGCCCAGGAGACGACGCAGATAGGTGCTGGCCCCCTGCAGGGCGCCCAAGGCGGCCGCCTTCTCCTCTTCGTGCCCCAGGACGCTCACGTAGACGCGGGCATGCTGGAGGTCGGAGGTCACCTCCACCTTAGTGATGGTGATGAGCTGGGCCAGGCGGGGGTCCCTCAGCTCGCGGCGCAAAAGCTCGGAGAGCTCCTGGCGGAAGAGGGCCCCCAAACGCTCGGTGCGCCTGGTCACGGCTCTTCCTCCCCGGCCCGCCTAGGCCTTGGCCTGGCGGCGGAAGGTCTCGATGGTGTCCCCCTCCTGGAAGTCGTGGAAGCCCTCCACCCCCACGCCGCACTCGTAGCCGGCGGCCACCTCCCGCACGTCTTCCTGGAAGCGGCGGAGGCTGGCGATGCGGGAGGTGTGCACCACCTGCCCGCCCCGGATGACGCGGCAAGGGGCGCCGCGGACTATGCTCCCCTCCCGCACGTAGCATCCGGCCACCCGGCCCTGGCGGACGCGGAACACGGCCCGGACCTCGGCCCGCCCCTCCACCACCTCCACCATCTCCGGCTCCAGGAGGCCTTGGAGGGCCTTGTCCATGTCCTGGATGAGCTCATAGATGATGCGGTAGTGGCGGATCTGGACGCCCTTGTCCTCGGCCTCCCGCCGGGCAGCGGGGTCGGCCCGCACCTGGAAGGCGAGGATGATGGCCTTGGAGGCCTCAGCCAAAAGGACGTCCGATTCGGTGACGTTGCCGGTGGCGGCGTGGAGGACGTGGATGCGGGTTCTATCGGTGGACAGGCGCTCCAGGGCGGCGCGGATGGCGTCCAGGGAGCCCTGGACATCAGCTCGGACGATGACGTTGAGCTCCTTGACCTCCCCGGCGGCGATCTGACCGGCCAGCTCCTCTAAGGTGATGGCATGGGCGGCGCGGGCGGCCTGGCGCTCCCGGCGCCTCTCCTCCACCGTGGCCCGGGCGGTGGCCTCGTCTTTGACCGCCCGCAGGAGGTCGCCAGCCTGGGGGACCTCCTCCAGGCCCATGACCTTCACGGGGGTGGAGGGGCCGGCCTCCCGCACCTGACGGCCCCACTCGTTGAACATGGCCTTGACCTTGCCCCAGGTCTCCCCGGCCACCACTACGTCCCCCACCCGTAGGGTGCCCTTCTGGACGATGACGGTGGCCATGGGGCCGCGGCGGGGGTCGAGCTCGGCCTCGATGATGGTGCCCACTGCCGGGCGGTGGGGGTTGGCCTTAAGCTCGGCGATCTCGGCCACCAGGATGATGTGCTCCAGGAGGTCCTGCACCCCTTGGCCGGTCTTGGCCGAGATGGGGAGGGCGATGACGTCCCCACCCCACTCCTCGATGATGAGGCCGTGCTCGGCCAGTTGGCGCTTGACCCGCTCAGGGTCGGCCCCCGGCAGGTCCATCTTGTTGATGGCCACGATGATGGGCACGCCGGCGGCCTTGGCGTGGTTTATGGCCTCCACCGTCTGGGGCATGACCCCGTCATCGGCGGCCACCACCAGGACGGCGATGTCGGTGACCTGGGCCCCCCGGGCCCGCAGGGCGGTGAAGGCCTCATGGCCAGGGGTATCGATGAAGGTGATCTTGTGCCCGTCCACCTCCACCTGGTAGGCGCCGATGTGCTGGGTGATCTGGCCCACCTCTTGGGCGGCCACGTTGGTCTTGCGGATGTAGTCCAAGAGGGTGGTCTTGCCGTGGTCCACATGCCCCATGACGGTGACCACCGGCGGGCGGGGACGCAGGGCCCGGGGGTCGTCCTCTTCCTCCTCTGGGCGGGTGATGGGGGCCTCTGGGGCCTCGGGGCGGGGCTCAAACCCCAGCTCCTGGGCCAGGGCGGCGGCGGCCTCGTATTCCACGGCCTGGTTGATGTGGGCCATGATCCCCCGCCTCATGAGGCCCTTGATGACCTCGATGGGGGAGATGCCCAGCCTCTCCCCCAGCTCGCGCACGGTGAGGGTCGCAGGGAGGGTGACCATGGGGGGCTCGGCCTTGCTCTTCTCCACCGGTCTGGTCATGACGGCACCTTCTCCTTGAAGGACTCGGCGTAGGTCAGGAGGGCCTGGCGCTGTTCAGGGCTGAGGGTGGTGCGCAGGGCCTTGGCCAGGCGGTCGCGCCGGAGGGCCTCCTTCCAGCACTGGTAGTTGGGGCAGAGGTAGGCCCCGCGGCCCGGCCTCTTGCCTGTAGGGTCTACCTCCACCCGCCCCTCCAGGGTACGCACCACCCGCACCAGCTCCCGCTTGGCCGTGGTGCGGCGGCAGCCCACGCAGGTGCGCATGGGCAGGTGCTTGCCGCGGGCCATAGGCTAGATCTCCTCCCACTCCTCCAGGAGCTCCTCCTCTTCCTCCTCGGGGCGGGGGCGGCGGCCCTTCTTGCCCTTCCTGGCCTTGACCTCTTCTTTCTCTATGGCACGGCGCCCGCCCAGCACCTCCTCGGCGAAGCGGATGACGGGGCGGGCGGGGGCCGCCTCCGTAGGGGCCACGGCCTCCTGGGGCGTAGCTTCGGCCGGCACGGCCTCCTCCGGGGGGGCCTCTGCAGACACGGGCTCTGGCAGGGCCTCCTCCCGCTCGATGACCTCCTCCCAGGGCTGGAGGGGGCGCTCCTCTGGGGCCTCTTCCCGGGCGGGGACGGCCGCCCGCTCCAACATGGACTCAGGCTTGATGTCGATGCGCCAGCCGGTGAGCTTGGCCGCCAGGCGGGCGTTCTGCCCCTCCTTGCCGATGGCCAGGGAGAGCTGCCTATCGGGGACGACTACCACGGCGGTATTGGTGTCTTGCTGGACGATGACCCGGCTCACCTGGGCCGGGCTGAGGGCGTTGGCCACGAAGCGGGCGGGGTCCTTGTCCCACTCCACAATGTCGATGCGCTCTCCGCCCAGCTCCTGGACCACGTTCTGGATGCGCAGGCCACGCAGGCCCACGCAGGCCCCCACGGGGTCCACCCCTGCCTGGCGGGCGGCCACGGCCACCTTGCTCCTCTGGCCCGGCTCGCGGGCCACGGCCTTGATCTCCACAATGCCTCGGGCCACCTCCGGCACCTCCAGCTCCAGGAGGCGCTTCACCAGGTTCTTGTGGGTGCGGGAGAGGACCAGCTGAGGGCCCTTGGGGGTGCGCTGGACCTCCAGCAGGTAGAACTTCATGCGCTGGCCGGGGCGGTAACGTTCGCCCCGCACCTGTTCGGAGGCCGGCAACACGGCCTCCGTGCGCCCCAGGTCGACGATGACCTGACGGGGCTCCACCCGTTGCACCAGGCCGGAGACTACCTCCCCTTCGCGGGTCGAGAACTCCTCATATACCCGCTCCCTCTCCGCCTCCCGCAGCTTCTGGAGGACCACTTGCTTGGCCGTCTGGGCGGCGATGCGCCCCGCCCCCTGGGGAGTCACCTCTAGGGTGATGGTGTCGCCCAGGCGCGCGTTGGGCTTAAGGCGCCGGGCCTCTTCCAGGGAGATCTCCGTCTTGGGGTCGGTGACCTCCGCCACCACTGTGCGGTGCTGGTAGACGTGCACCGTGCCCCGCTCGGGGTCGATGCGCACGGAGATGTTGCCCTGGAGGCCGGCGTCCTTCTTATAAGCGGAGACCAGGGCGGCCTCCACCGCCCTCAGCACCACTTCCCGGGGCAGATTCTTCTCTGCCGCCAGCTGGGTGATGGCGATCAGGAACTCGCTCTTCATCCCGATCTCGCCTCCACCACATCCCCCAAGAATTGAAAGAGGTGGGGGCGCCCCACCTCTGGGCATGGGCTATTCCGTCCAAATGTTAACATGCCCACCTGGAGGATGCAAGGGGGGCTTTCTTATGGCCCCAGCCCCCGCAGGCGGCACTCCCCTATCCCCTTCTCTTGGACCAGCACCCGGAGGCGGCCCAGGCCGGCGGGGTCGGTGAGGGCGGTCACCGCCCGCCGCCGGGCCAGGAACTCCTCGGCGTCCAGGGTGGGGGCCCGCAGGGCATCGTCGATGCCCAGGTGGGCCAGGAACTGGGCCTGGGTGGTGAGGCCCAGGGGGCGCAGGCCCACCTCCAGCCCAGCCTCCACCAAGGTGGTGAAGTCCACGTGGGCCGTCATATCC
>FWWL01009064.1_pt1 | contig 12344 bp, 5 predicted proteins | sample 2228331 | NCBI WGS metagenome assembly FWWL01 (sample SAMEA103939775, study PRJEB20133) | metagenome | reverse complement strand
ACTTTGTCCGCGGAACTTTCGCGCGCCAGGCGCTTCCCATGGTCTGGGACTTCGCGGACGCCAACCCCTTCTGCAGCTCCACCAGCAACTGGATCGACGCGGTGGAGTGGGTGGCGGAGTGTCTGGAGACGTTGCCGGCGGCAGCGCTCCCCGGGGCGGCGAAGCAACTGGACGCGGCCAGCGCGATCGACGGCGGCAGTGCGCCCCTCGTCTTCACGGACCCGCCCTACTACGACAACATCGGCTATGCCGACCTGGCCGACTTCTTCTACGTCTGGCTCAGGAAAACGCTCGCCAACGTCTACCCAAACCTGTTCGCCACCCTTCTGACCCCAAAGTCAGAGGAATTGGTGGCGACGCCGTACCGCTTCGGGGGTGACAGGAAGGCCGCGGAGCGGCACTTCGAGGAGGGTCTGGGAAGGGCGTTCGAACTCATCTCCACCCACACACGGCGCGATTACCCGGTCACTCTGTACTACGCCTTCAAGCAGGCCGAAGACACGGAGCAGAAGGACGGGACCCTAGCGGTTGTCTCCACCGGCTGGGAGACCATGCTCCAAGGGCTCGCGAGGCGGTTCCAGATTACTGGCACGTGGCCTATGCGCACGGAGCGTGGTGGGCGCATGATCGGCATCGGCTCCAACGCCCTCGCCTCCTCGGTCGTGCTGGCCTGCCGGCCGCGTCCGGACGACGCGCCCATCGGCACGCGACGGGAGTTCCAGCAGCGGCTGCGCGAGGAGCTGCCCGCGGCCCTCGCCAGGCTGACGGGCGGGCACATCGCCCCCGTGGACCTGGCGCAGTCGGCCATCGGCCCGGGTATGGCCATCTTCTCCAGCTACGCCAAGGTCATCGAGGCGGACGGCAGCGAGATGCCGGTGCGCACGGCGCTCGCCCTGATCAACGAGGCCATCGAGGACTACTTCGCCGAGCAGGAGGGCGCCTACGACCCCGACACCCAGTTCTGCATCCGCTGGTTCGAGCAGCACGGCTTCTCGCCGGGGCCTTACGGCGACGCTGACACCCTGGCCCGCGCCAAGAACGTCGGCGTCGACGCCATGGCGCGCGATGGCCTGCTGGAGGCGAAGGCGGGCAAGGTCCGCCTCCGGTCGCTGGAGCACTACGCCGAACGTCTCGACACCTACGATCCGGTCGCGGACAAACGTCCGACGGCGTGGGAGGCGTGTCACTACCTGGCGGCGGCGCTCCAGTCGCGCGGCGAAGGGGCGGCGGCGCGGCTGGCGCGACGCCTGGGCGGTCTGGCCGATCGAGGACGCGACCTCGCCTATCGCCTCTACGACGTCTGCGACCGCAAGGGCTGGGCGGAACCAGCGCTGGGCTATAATGCGCTCGTCGCGAGCTGGCCCGAGATTCAGAAGCAGGCGGCGCACCTCGCCGAGGAGCGGCAAGCCGAACTGATGTAGCCGCTCCCGCGCGCCCTGGGGGATGCCATGAGCAACTACGCCGAGATGATGGACGCGCTGCGCCTCTATCGGGAGGCGATGCGCCGCTTCATCGTCGACGCCCTGGAGGCGAAGTACAGGGACCTCTGGTGGCCGCAGGGGGTGGCGCCGCACTTCAAGCCCGAGGAGCTGGGTCGCCTGGAGGACATCCTCCGGAGGCGCCAGAAGGCCGCGCTCGTCCAGCCCGAGGTGCGCGAAATGGCGGACATGCTGGACATCGGCCACTTCCGCCAGATCATCACGGCGAACTGGAAGGCGGTCTTCGAGGAGCGTCTGGGCGACAAGGCCATCGTCGACTCCTGGATCGCCGAGGTGACGGCGGCGCGCAACGCCCTCGCCCACTGGAGCGGCGGCGACGTCGACCGGCAGGCGGCGCTGACCTTCGTGCACACCTGCCAGCGGGTCGTTCAGGCCTTCGACGAGGAAGCCGCCGCGCAGATCCGCGAGATCTGGAATCGCATCGACCGCAGCTCGGACCTGGCACTGCAATCGCAGCCCACGCAGGCCCACCTGCCCGCGCTCCCGGCGCGCGAGCAGCCGGCGTCGGCGCTGAAGCCGTGGCGGGACGTGATCGTCCCCCACGAGGACGTGCGGCGCGGACGCTACCAGCAGGCGGAGTTCGCTGCCGACCTCGCCCAGGTGCTGGCGGGCACCGCGGAGGCCGAGTACCAGGACCCGCGGGAGTTCTTCCGCCGCACCTTCATTACGCCCGACATGCGCCACCTCCTGCGCAGCGCCCTGGAGCGCCTCGCCGGTCACGGCGCCGACCCGGTGGTCGACCTGAAGACCGCGTTCGGGGGCGGCAAGACGCACACCCTGCTGGCGCTCTACCACCTCGTCACCGCCGGCGACCGCGTGGCCGACCTGCCGGACGTGAAGGCGATCCTGGAGGAGGCCGACGTCGAAACGCCGACCGGCCGATGCGCGGTCATCGTGGGCACCGACCTCAATCCCGCCGAACCCAGGGTGGTGCTCGACGTGGGCGGTCAGGTCAACACCCTCTGGGGCCTCATCGCGTATCAGCTCGGGGGCTACGAGGCATTCCGCATCGTGCAGGAGGCGGACGCGCGCGGGGTGGCGCCCGGCGCCGACGCGCTGGCCGACGTGTTCAGGATGGTGGGGCCCTGCGTCGTGCTCATCGACGAGCTGGTGGCGTTCATGCGCAATATCAACGGGAAGAAGGGCCTCCCCAGCGGCGACTACAACAGCCACATCACCTTCCTGCAGTCGCTGACGGAGGCCGTCAAGCGCGTCCCCACGGCGATGCTGGTCGTGTCGATCCCGGAGTCGCGCATCGAGTACGGGGACGAGCGCGGGGAGAAGATCGCGCAGCGCGTCGAGCACATCATCGGCCGGCTCAGCCGCCCGTGGCAGCCCGTGGGGGCGCGCGAGGCGTTCGAGGTGGTGCGCCGACGGCTGTTCCAGGACATCCAGGACCCGGCGGCCCGGGATCAGACGTGCGAGGCCTTCGGGAAGCTCTACCGCAGCAACCCCAACGACTTCCCGGCGGAGTGCCGCGAGGCCGCCTACGTACAGCGCATGAAGGAGAGCTACCCGATCCACCCCGAGGTGTTCGACCTGCTGTACGATCGCTGGTCGACGTTGGAGCGCTTCCAGCGGACCCGAGGCGTGCTGCGGCTGATGGCGACGGTGATTCACCGGCTGTGGGAGGACAACGACCGGTCGCCGATGATCATGCCCGGCTCGCTACCGCTGTACGACCCGCGGGTGCGGGACGAGCTGACCCGTTATCTGGGCGAGCAATGGAACTCAGTGGTCGATCACGACGTCGACGGCCAGCACTCGGAGCCGTGGCAGATCGAGCGGGAGAACCCCCGCTTCGACCAGATCCAGGCGGCGCGGCGCATCACGAGGACCGTGTTTCTCGGCGCCACGCCGGGCGAGGTCGCAGCCAACCCGGCGACGCGAGGGGTCGACGACGTACGCATCAACCTAGGCGTGGTCCAGCCCGACGAGCCGGTGGCCGTGTACGGGGACGCTCTCAACCGCCTCCAGCAGCGGCTCGCCCACCTCTACACGTCGGGCCAGGGTCGGTTCTGGTTCGGCGTGCAGCCCAACCTGAACAAGACCGTCGCCGACCGCATCAGCCGTGTGACCGACGACGAGGCATACGAGGAGATGGAGCGGCGGCTGCGGGAGATGGCGCGCAGAGATCGCGCCGATTTCGCGGGCGTGCATGCCTGCCCCGAGCACCCGTCGGACGTGGCCGACGAGCCTCGGGTGCGGCTCGTGATTCTGTCGCCGCGGACGCCGCACGCGAAGGACACGTCGGGGCCCGACACCGCCGTCGCCGCGGCCCAGCGCATCCTCGACGACCGCGGTACCGGGCCGCGCTTCTATCGGAACATGCTGGTGTTCGCCGCCGCCGACGAGGCCGCGGTCGACACCCTGAAGGCGGAAACGCGGCGGTACCTGGCGTGGGACTCCATCGTCAAAGACGCCGAAGAGTTGAACCTCGACAAGGTCCAGCAGGCGCGGGCCAGGGAGTCGCGGGACAAGGCGGACGGCGCTGTCACCGCGCAACTCCACGCGGCCTATCAGTGGGTCCTGGTGCCCGAGCAGGACGGCACTGAGCCTATCCGCTGGGAGACGCTCATCCTGCGGTCGGGCACGCTAGAGTCCATGGGGGGAATCGCCCAGCGCGCGAGCCACAAGCTCCAAACCGACGAGCTGTTCATTCTGCGTTGGGCGCCCATCCACCTCCAGCGCGAACTTGACCGATGGTTCTGGAAGGACGACCGAGGGCACATCGGCATCAAGCAGCTCTGGGACCACTTCGCCCGCTACCCCTACCTGCCCCGGCTGCGCGACCACGACGTCCTGCTGGAGGCGATCCGCGTCGGCGTGCGCAGCGAGGACTTCTTCGGATACGCCCAGGGCGTGGACGAGGACGGCCGGTACTTTGGCCTCGTGTTCGGGGCGCCGGCGGCGGGCGTCTATTTCGACGATGCGGGCGTCATCGTGCGCCGCGACGTCGCCGCCGCGCAGGTGGCGGCAGCGAAGCCCGAAACGTCGCAGGCCACCGAGGCCCCGGCCGCGCCCGCGCCTGGACAGGCCGGCGTGCCGGGGGTCGAGGCACCGGCCGCGCCGGTTCGCCCGCGGCCCAAGCGCTTCTACGGTCGCGTCAAGCTCAGCGCGCTCCGCGTCGCGGCGGAAGCGGGGAAGGTCGCAGACGAGGTCATTGCCCATCTGGAAGGCTTGCCGGATTCGCAGGTCGAGGTCGTGCTGGAGATCCACGCCACGAGCCGCGAAGGCGTGCCGGACCACGTGGAACGGACCGTCGCCGAGAACGCGCGCACCCTCAAGTTCGAAGACTTCGGCTTCGAGACCGAGTAGCGCCCCGAGCCCACACCATCGGCGATTCGTGTCAGCTGCTTCAGGAGGCCTACGGTCGGCGTGGGCAGGGGCGCTTCGGGCCACGGACGGGGTCGACTGCCTACGCTCGGGTCGCGGTCGCCGCCAAGAGGTTCGGCGCCGCCGGCCGCGAGGCCGCGGAGGTCCGCGCGCTAATGTGCGGTGGCAGAAGCGCCTGCGCTGGCTCTTGACGGCCCGATATATGCGGAGGTGAGAGTACCCCTTAGGGTTTCTTCATCATCGGTCACTGGTTGTTCTACTTCTACGACGACTTCATCCAACCTTCGATCATGGCGGCGGCTGGGAGAAGATCAAGGTTTGAATTCCTGCGCCGACGTGCGAAGGCGCCCTCACAGGAGACCCCGATCCGTCTCATAAGCTCCCAACGGCGACCTTCCTGACTCCGCACCCGATCGACCCTAGTCCAGCCTTGGAAAATCGTGAGCCCATCCGGTGGCCTACGCGGCGCGCGGCTCGCGACGCCAACTACCTTGACAATGGGCTCTACGGCATCCACGCGGCGAGCCCATCGTGGGGGACGATACCTTCGGTTGTCCGTTGGCGTCGCGAGGTTGGCGGTGCCTCGGCCTCATAGCAAGGCGAAGTTCCTCACGAAACTGCGGACGACACGCCAAGCTGCTGCAGGCGCTCTCGCTCGCCCGCCTCCTGAAAGACAGAGGGCCGAGCACTATTTCGGCTCAGCTAATTCGGTCGATTCTCCGATTCAGACCCTTCTAGGACATCGATCAGGTCCCGGAGCGTTGCCGCCACGTCCTCATCAATGTCCTCTGTCCAGGTTGCCCCCTTCAGCCTTCTCAATTCATCCTGCAGGAACAACCAGTGTTTGACCTCGTCAATTCGGGCCTCGAGGGGCAACCATTTGTTGGCCCTTGGTCTGCCGAGCTCGTGCTCCAGCGAGTCCAGATTCTCGGCGATTGCAAGCTCGATCTTCCAAGCGCTCGCGCTGTCGATCCAGTTTGGTTTCTGCGCACCCTCGCCTGGCAACCTAACGTACCACTCATTGACGACCGTCGCTTTTCCCTGGCCCGCGGTAAGGGCGGCCAGCCTTAGCACTGCACGGCACCGAGCACCGCCAAAATGGAAGATGTACCTCGATCCCTTATTGCTGACCACCGGCCACGTCATGTCATCAATCCCGAGATAGCGTCGAACAGCCTGTGGTTGGGTCGAGCTTTTGACCCATCCTCTGCTGACGTAGCCCCAGTTTCCCTGGGCGGCATTAACCTCTCTAACCCGTCTGACTTCCAACCTGCGCTCGGTCCATCTCTTCGCTTCAAGTAGAAGCCCCCCGGCACGAAGACCACGGCCTTGCTGGAAGCTCAGGCCCGTCACGATCCGTTGTCCGGTCTCTTCGTCGACAACATCGATACCAGGCAAATCCTCAATGTTGGAGTGAATCGCGCCGACCGATGCCTTCTGTAGCCAATCGTCACCCAGGCTGAGCCCGGACTGATCCTCGCGTAATTCCCCTCTTGCTAACATTGTGTCAAGTAGGGTTGTACGGAGAATGGGAGGGGCGCAGCTGTTGAGAAGGTCCTGTACTTGCTCACGGGGTCTCGACCTGCGCCCCGACTGAAAGATGTACGAAGCAACCTGCTGGCGAGCTACGGCATGCTGAGGACCCTGTTCGGATGAGCCCAGCCAGCCATCTCTCGCCGCTTCGATCATTGCTGAGTGAACAATCACCTCAAGCAGCGAGCCCGAACACGCCATCACTCGCGTCGCGCCGGTTCGCCTGTTGCCTCGGCCTATGCGCTGCAGCAGGGCCATAATGCTGGGAGCTGGGCCGTCAAGGACGACCAAATCGATGTCACCGATGTCAATACCCAGCTCCAGCGTAGACGTGCTGAAAACGACGATTTTGCTCTTCTGCTTGAGGACTTTCTCCGTCGCCTCTCGTTCCCTTCGGTCCAGGCTCCCGTGATGCGCCCTGACCTCGTATCCTACTCTTCTCAGGGCTTCTTGCAGGTGGGCTGCCAGGTCGTCCACGCGGCGGCGAGTGTTCGCAAAGACCAGGATCTTTTCGGGTCGACCAAGCGATCGCACGTAGGCAGGCAGTGCCTCTTCGACGGTGACACCGCCCCCCGGAGGTACCACAGTCTCGATCGATCGGCGGCCGTCTACCTGAATGATGCGACCCCCCGGTAAGAATCTGGCAACGACCCCCATAGGGTCGGAGATGGTGGCACTCAGGGCGACGACTTGCAGTCCATCGCCACGCGCCCAGCCCACGGCTTTTGCCTGACGCCGCAACCGCCGAAGTCGTTCGATCATCCACTTCACTTGCTCTCCGCGTGGCGTGCCATGCAAGAGGTGGATTTCATCCAAAACAACGGCTTCAACGTGCGCGAGCACGTGTCCTCCTACCCTCGTCCGCCCACGGCAGAGCAAGCTATCGAAAGACTCAGGCGTCGTGAGCAGCACCCTCGCACTAACCGGTTTCTCTCGATGGTCCCCTGTTCTCCGGCGCAACGAAAGCGACAGACAGTCCAGCGGTCCCCAGAGACGTTCGTACAAGTCGTTAACCAGCGCGCGCGTGGGTGAAATGTAGAGTATCGTCCACAGATCAGCCGAGTCCATTAGACGCTCGACAAGCGGAGCACAGACCGCCTCGGTCTTCCCTGTCGCGGTCGCAGACACGAGCAAGGCGTCGTGTCCATCTAGTATCGCTGGTATTGCGGCCCGCTGAATGGGAGTTAGGCGGCCAAACCTCTCAAAGAAAGCCGGCCACGCCCTGGGCAGCCTTCGCGCAATCGAGCGGTCTTGGGATATCTCGTCATCAAGCGTCATCACGGCGTCGGTCCGCAGAGGGAATCGAGTGCCCCGACATAGGTCTTGATGAAGGCACGAATGAGGTCGTCGCCACCCGTCGCGCCTCTCCTTTCGAGGTAGTTTTCGACCTCTTCGGCTACAGAAGATGAGTAAGCGGCGGTCCCGCCGTAAGCCTGCGAATACATGCGATGTATCCTCCGCGCGAGCTCCGCCCGCTCCTCTCGCGACCATGTCTTCAATCTATAGTAATCGCCCTCGCCTCCAGCTGCCTCAATCAGCGCGTCGACTTCTCTGTCGCCCACGTGCCCCTCCTCACCCACGGTCGCGAAGAAGACAGAGAGCGGAGCACGCGGGTGAGATAATTCGTTAGCGAAGTAGGACCGCAGCACCTTCAGGAGGTCGACGATTCGGTCGAACTTCGCCCGGGGTAACAGGTGTTCCACTTCGAACTCGTCGATGGTTAAACAGAGTCCCGTGTAGCCAGCCAATTGGGCGACGAGCGCGTAGCCGACCCATGCCTCCAAGAAGTCATATGGTCGGTGGTCCACCCTCTGCCCAATCATTCTCCGTACTCGTACGTCTGAGGCATAGATGCCCGGCTCTCGGCCAATCATCAGAGCGACTACCTGCGCCGTGAACTCATCGCTGCTAGACATGATCGCATCAAGTGCATGACCGTGGTTGTCCATCGCTCCCGGTGAGCGCTTGAGAAGCTCTACCGTGCCGTAGTTGTCCTGGACACGATCGATCCCGCGCGGCGCCACCGACGGCGGTGGGTGGCCTCTGTCAATCGCCTTGACGCAGAGGTCGAGCAAGGGCGTGCTGGACGCCAATCCGTTTGCTGCCAGCGTGCACCACAGGGCGTAGAGCAGCCGCTCGGGATCTGACAGGCTGATATTCAGCCCGTTCACTTCGACGCGAGCAGTGACGTATCCCTCCTGCCTCGCCACGTGGCGGATGACGGCCATCGTGTGGCTCTTACCCGAACCGAAGGGACCGCAAATGGCTGACACTTGCGGCGCGCCCCCATGACGATGAGGAAGGCGACTGAGAGTCCATTCCCGAAGGTCATCGTACCCAAGCGTCAGTTCCGCTATCCCGTCCTGGGGGACGACACCAAACCTCAGTGCCTCGATCGATCGTCGCTTGGCGGCCGTTTCATCGCTAGGCGGCCTCTGGAACTTGATGGGTGAGACCTCCGACTCGGTCTGAACCAGCGCGCCGCTCCCCAACGGAGCAACGTGTTGCAAAGAAAGCTCCACATCAACGGAGGGATTCTTCAGCCTAACGACAGCAGTGGTGCGGGTAATCTTTTGAACGATCCCCTCACCAAACTGGCCGGCGATAACCACCTCGCCGCGCCGAGGGATCCAAGCCACAGCTACACCTCAAGCTATACCTCTGACTGAACGACGTCCGCCGTCTCTGCTGGTCCTGGGTCAGCCAGGACCCCATCGTGATAGAGCCGAAGAAGCATTGAACATGTTCTCTTCACCATCGTCCTCCGATTGCTGCTGCGGATGTCTGTGCCAGCAACGTCCGCCGCAATCCTCTCCACTTCGGCACACACGGCGTCCTGACGCACCGCGAGTGGTCTGTCAGCGTGTTCATACAGCAGCCCAGCCAGCCGGCGGCCGATTGCTGTGAGCTCCTTGACCGGATCCGCCCGCCGGGTCAGATCGATCTTCGGCGCGAGTGTTTCGCCCTCGAAGAACCCCCAACCCACGGCTGGATCGGCCACTCGCTGCTGCAGCGCTGGGAACTCCTCCATCTTCTCGACGATGTCGGGTGTCAATGCGTAGACGATTAGGACCGACCCGTCAAGGAGGTCGACGATGGCGTTGATTCCGGATTGCAGCATCGAAAGGATTCGCTGCATTTTCTTCCTATCGACGGTGAAACCTTGTTCCGCCTCATCAAACCCAATGACTGTGCCCTGAAACTTCGCGTGCCTGATGAACTGGGCTAAAGAAAGGAGAGCTCGGCGACCGTGCAACCGTTCTTCGGCCTTGGTCACCGGACTTACCGAAAGTTCTCGGCAGAGCAGACGATCGTTGACATCGCCGCCGAGCCACCGACAACCGGACTCAAAGGTAGCCTCATCGCCGGCCAAGTAAGCTTGCAGACTCCTCTTGACCACTTTGCCAAAGGTGTTCAGTTTGAAGTCCACCTTGTCGAGCCCCGCTATCCATGCCTGCACGAGCGCTTCGGATTTCGACGCATCGTCCGCCAGCGACTTTATTTGTTCCGTCGCCGCGGTCAACACACCCCGTATACCGTGCTCTAAGGCGTTCGGCGCCCTCATCTCCCTTACCACCTCGCGGTAGGTGGTGAGCGAGTCTGTGGCGTCGAAATCCTTGTTCAGGGCCACCTCGGACGTGACGCAACCCAACTCACGGGCAATCTCCAGCAACTGTCTGAGGAAGTGGGTCTTCCCGGATCCGAAGGGCCCCACCACAAACTTCTCGCCCGAGCCCCCCTTATTGAAGCGATCGATAAGATACTTTTCCTTCAGGCGTTCGAAGGCGTCCTCATAGCCGACACCGAATAAATTGCATCCTTCCTTCGGAGCGTGGCCATGCTCGGCCATTTGTTCCAACATCCCAATGACGTCAATCTGTTCCATCAGATCACCTCAAATCCGCTCGACTGCGGTGGCGGCCAATGCCTTGATCAGAGCTCTTCGGTACCCGCTCCCAGCGTTCTCTGCGAGGACCCGCCTTCCTTTCTCAAGCAGACGTGCGTCCAACCCGTCTACGTTCCCTGAGCAGCGCTGTACGATGCTGAGAAGTTTCTCGACAGCGCGCAACATGAATTCCTCGGGACCGTCGACTGTTCCGACGTCTTCGACAGAGAGAACGGGCCAGCGCCAGCCAGCCTTGAACGGCCCAGCCCTTCCCGTTTGGATGCGCTGACCCAACGCCGGGTAGGTCAAGGAGCATGCTTCGAGGAAGCCTGGCAAGACCGCAAAGACGGCGACCGTGGCCTTCAGACCACCCGTGAAACAGGCGTCGATTAGGCGCCTCAGCAAGTTGGCTGCGAGCTGCACTCGCCGCGAGTGGGGGCGACTTCTATCCAGCGTCTTTTCATTTTCGTCGAAAATCAGCATCGTGCCCGGAAGTCCGAGGTAATACAAGGCACCGACCACGGTCGCGTCGGAGTGTTCGGCGTTCCGGTTGGATAGTGGGTTCTTCACCCCAAACACTCCGAGCGTTCGGAACTTGCCCGCGGTGACCCGCTCCCCCAAGAGGTATCGGTGCAACAACTCGACCGCCTCGTCACTCAGGTCAGCCGATCTGACCATCCGCAGCATGGCCGTTTTGAAGCCAGGGTGAGGAAGCGTTTCGCCTTCAAGTACATCGTCATCCGCCATCCCCGCCCGGCCGATCCTGTCGAGAATATCCGGCAGGCCACGGATCACATCCCACTCCAGGCTGGCCTGAAGGTTCTGTACCACAAAAGCCGTAATCTGTCTCCAATCTTCCAAACTCAGTGCCTGCGACAGGTCGAGGCGAACAACAGCCATGCCTCGTTCCCGCGCGCGTTCCTCTAGCAGCTGGAGGAGATGGGTCTTGCCAGAGCCGTTGGCTCCCTCGAAGAAACGGCAAGTCGACCCACCGACTGCAACCAGCCTGTCGATGATCTCGTCGGCGAAGAAATCGAGGAACGACTCACTCCCAACATCGATAAGGGCCGCGGCCCCTGGTGGTGGTGTCCCGTGCTCTGCGAGCTGCTCGAGCACGAGCCGAAAGAAGTCGTTGGTTGCTGGGCCAGAGGTCCTCATTTGGCAGGCGATGCTAGCCCTTTCGGATAAAGCAGACAACCTTGTAGTCCTGCCGGGCATCCAAGCCGTTGACTACGAATCCGATCTGATGGGTCTCTTGCTGGCTACCGGTTTGAAGAGCCAAGCGCTTCTCAGCGGGAAATGAAGACAAGAGATGGAAGTAACGATCGAGATTGTAGAGGAATGCCCACCTAGGAAACTCGGGATAGCTGAGCTTCTTGTCAGGCCTCTGAGCAAGGTCCCGTCTTGCCAAGCACAACCTGAGCTCCCGGTAGAAATCAAGCAGCGGGACCAGTTCGGGGTTCCCTTTACCGGCAATCTGACGGCGAGCCCGACTCTCCTCGTAGGCCTCCCAGAAAGAATCCGCGATTGTTGACTCAGGAAGGATTCTCTTTTTTAGGAGCTCCAACGATTCATCTCTGATTCGTTCGATATCATCTGTCCTAGTAACCCTTCGCCAACCGAGGAGCACTTCTCGGTTGTACAGGGTCCGACATTGAGCCTCCTCCCGCCGGACCTGTAGCTCCAGCAACCCGACGCGCCATCCCTCCGTTTGCTCGCGGACGAACTCGCCAGCGGCGCGGACACGATTTATGAACTCCGCCTCCGTCCGCCGAAATTCAGCGACCCGCCGGCGACGTCCCTGTGCTATCACTTCTCTGCCCCTGGCACGAAGAGCCTCTACGCTCTCGGCCAGGGAGTTGCTGCTTGGTAGCCGAGCGAGTGCGTGCTCGAGCTTGTCCAGGGTGTCCGGGAGTCCAGACCTAACCTCAGTTACTGCGCGGAGGGGCTCCACAACCTTGCGAAAGCCTGCGATGACCTCCTGAACGGCCTGCTTTTCTCCGGGCCACTGGTCAGGCTCCCCATGTGCCGAACTGTCTATTGATTTCGGCGCCGCACCGCCTTCAGGCTCAGCATCTGTGCGGCCGACA
>FWWL01008026.1_pt1 | contig 12361 bp, 11 predicted proteins | sample 2228331 | NCBI WGS metagenome assembly FWWL01 (sample SAMEA103939775, study PRJEB20133) | metagenome | reverse complement strand
AGGATGGCCGAGAAAAGAAGCATAAGGGCGGGCGAGGTTCCGGCCGTCACCAGAATCTGGCCGGGTGAGACCCGGACCCCGTAACGTTCCCGGTAGTGCTCGGCGATGGCCTCCCGTAGCTCGGGTAAACCGAGGGCCTGGGTGTAGTGGGTCCGGCCGGCCCGCAGGGCCTCGACGGCCGCCGCCTTGATGCACTCCGGGGTGTCAAAATCCGGCTCGCCCACCTCCAGGTGGATTACGTCGGCCCCCTGGCGTTCGAGCTGCTGGGCCTCGGCCAGGACATCCATCGCCAGGAACGGTTCCACCTGACCGGCCCGTTCGGAGATTTTCAGCGCCATGCTCCGACCATCCTTGCGTTTAAGTAAGGCACCTATTGAGTATAGCCGAGGACTTCGGTTTTTGGGACATTAACTGGCTGCCCGGGCCGGACTCCGGGTATGATATACGTGGACCAGCCCAAGCTGAGGAGAAGTGAGGATGCCTCGACTGCCCGGCAAGCGCATTTTCGTGGAGATGCTCATTGCCCACGGCACCCGCTACCTGTTCGGGAATCCCGGCACCACCGAACAGCAGCTCATGGATGCGCTCCAGGATTACCCCCAGCTCGAATACGTGATGGGCCTGCACGAGGCGGTGGCCGTGGGCATGGCCGACGGGTACGCCCGGGCGGCCGGCCGGCCGGCGGTGGCCAACGTCCACATCGCCGCCGGCCTTGGCAACGCCCTGAGCATGCTCTACAACGCCTACCGCGGCGGCACGCCCCTTATCCTGACCGCCGGGCAGTCTGATACCCGCCTGCTCATGTACGAGCCGACCCTGTCGGCCAACCTGGTCGAGCTGGCCCGCCAGTTCACCAAGTGGAGCTACGAGGTTATCCACGCCGCCGACCTTCCCCAGGCCGTCCGCCGGGCCTTCAAGGCGGCGAGCCAGCCGCCGACCCGGCCCGTTTTTCTCTCCCTGCCCATGGACATGATGGACGAGGAGGCCGACGTCGAAATCCGGCCCCTGGGCGAAGTGGCCACCCGGGTCCGGCCCAACCCGGCGGCGATTGAGCGGGCGGCCGAACTGTTCGTGCGGGCCGAGAGTCCGGCCCTGCTGCTCGGCGACCGCGTTGCCGCCAGCGGGGCGGTGGCGGAGGTCACCCGGTTCGCCGAGCTGGTCGGCGCCCGGGTCTACACCCTGAACGCCACCGAGGTGGTCTTTCCCACCGGCCACCCCCTCTACCTCGGCACCCTTAACACGGGTAACCCGGCCACCCGGGAAATCCTCCAGAATTTTGACCTGGTCCTGGCCGCCGGCGGGGCCCTCTTCCAGCAGTTTCTCTACCTGCCGGTCCAGTTCCTGGCCCCCGGCACGAAGGTGGTCCAGCTTGACGACGACCCGTGGGAAATCGGCAAAAACTGGCCGGTGGACCTGGGCATCCAGGCCGACCCCAAGCTGGGGTTCGCCGACCTTTACGAGGCGGTGGCCGCCCGGATGGACGGGGCCGACCGCGAGAAGGCCGCCGGCCGGATTGCGGCCGCCGAGGAGTTCAAACAGCGCCTGCGGGACCGGTTTGAACAGGAGGTCCGGGCCGTCTGGGACAACCGGCCGGTTGCCCCGGCCCGCCTCGCCCGGGAGCTCAAAAAGGCCGTGCCCCCCGAGACGGTCCTGGTCGACGAGGCGATAACCACGTCCCCGGCGCTCCAGGCCGCGTTCGACTTTAACGAACCGGGCACCTATTTCCGGATCCGGGGCGGGGCCATCGGCTGGGGGCTTCCGGCCGCCCTGGGCGTGAAGCTGGCCCGGCCCGAGCGGCCCGTGGTCGCCGTCGTCGGCGACGGCTCGGCCCAGTACACCATCCAGGCCCTCTGGAGCGCCGCCCACCACCGGATTCCGGTGACCTACGTCATCTGCAGCAACCGCAGCTATCGAATTCTTAAAGTTAACCTCAAAAACTATCTCAAATATTCGGGCCAGGCCGACCGGCAGAGCAAATTCATCGCCATGGACCTGACCGACCCGGACCTGGACTTTGCGGCCCTGGCCCGGGCCTACGGGCTGAAGGGCTGGCGGGTCGAGGCCCCGGATGAGCTGGGCGACGCCCTGCGGACGGCCGTCCGGGCCGGGGAGCCGGCCCTGGTGGATGTGGTCCTCGACGGCAAAGTTTAAGGAGGCGGGATGAAAATCGTCTCGCTGCTACCGAGTGCAACCGAAATCGTGTTTGCCCTGGGCCTGGGCGAGAGCCTGGTGGGCGTAAGCCACGAGTGCGATTACCCGCCGGAGGCCCGGACCCGGCCGGTGGTTACCCGCAGCCTGCTGCCCCCCGGCCTCTCCCAGGCCGGGATTGACCGGGAAGTTAAACGGCTGCTGGCCGAGCGGGGAACCCTTTATGAACTTGACCAGGAGCTCCTCCAGGAGCTGAAACCCGACCTGATCCTCACCCAGCGGCTGTGTAACGTCTGCGCCGTCGGCTACGAGCAGGTGTGCGAAACGGTCGAAGCCATCGGGGGCGGGGCCAGGGTCATCTCCCTGGAACCGGACGGCCTTGAGGGAATCTTCGAGACGATTCTGACGGTGGGGCAGGCGGCGGGCCGGGAGGACGTTGCCCGGTCGGTCCTCGCCCGGCTCCGGTCCCGGGTCCAACGGGTGGCCGACCGGGTGGCCGGACTGCCCCGGCCCCGGGCGGTCGCCCTGGAGTGGCTCGACCCGCCGCTGGCCGCCGGCCACTGGGTGCCGGAGATGGTCGAGCTGGCCGGGGGCGAGGACCTTTTCGGCCGGCCCCGCCGGCCGGCCGTCCGCCTTGACTGGGCCGAAGTTAAAGCGGCCGACCCCGACGTCATCATCCTGATGCCGTGCGGGTACGACCTGGCCGGCACCCTCGACGCCGCCCGGGTGCTGGGGGCGGTCCCCGGGTGGGCGGAGCTTCGGGCCGTGGGGACGGGCCAGGTCTACGCCGTCGACGGCTCGGCGTACTTTAACCGCCCCGGGCCCCGGGTGGTTGAAGGGGTCGAGATCCTGGCCGAAATTTTCCATCCCGACGTCTGCCGGGGCCTGGCCCCGGCCGGGTCCTGGACTCCCCTCCACCTGCCCCTGCCGGTGGTATGAATCCCCGGGATGTAAAGGACGTCGAGGCGTTCCTTCGGGAAAAGCAGAGCCGGGCCCGCCTCGTCCGGCTTGAGCAGGATACGACGACCGTCACGGCCGCGGCCGAGGCCCTTGGGGTTTCCCCGGACCGGATAATCAAGAGCCTGGTCTTCATGGCGGGGGACGAGCCGGTGCTGGTCATCGCCGGCGGGCCGGACCGGGTCGACCGGCGGCGCCTGGCCGAAATCCTGGGCCTGCCGCCCGGCAAGGTCCGGCTGGCTACGCCCGAGGAGGTGCTGGCCGCGACCGGCTACCCGGTCGGGGGTGTGCCGCCGGTCGGCCACGCCCGGCCCATAAAGGTGTACGTCGACCGCCGGGTCGCCCAAGCGCCGGCCACCGTCTTCGGGGGTGGGGGTGCCGACCGGGTGCTCATGGAAATCGAGCCGGCCGAGCTGATTCACCTCACCGGCGCCGAAGTCCTCGACCTGGTCTGAGATGGCGGAGGCATTCTACCGCCGGCTCGGGCAGACCGAGCTTACGGTTTCCCGCATCGGGTTCGGCGGCTGGCAGCTTTCCGGGGCCGACTGGGGCTACTGGTCCGAAGGCGTCGCCGGCCGCGCCCTCCTGGAGGCCCTTGACCTGGGCCTTAACCTGATTGAGACGGCCGACCGCTACGCCGAAGGCCACGGCCAGGAGGTGCTGGCCCGCTGGCTTAAGGGCCGCCGTCACGACTGCGTCCTGGCCGTGCGGGGCGGCATCGATTTTTACCACGGCGAACCCCACCCGGACCCGTCCGGCCGCTATCTTACCTACGCCTGCGAGCAGAGCCTGCGGCGGCTCAAGACCGACTACATCGACCTCTTCCTGGTCGAGGGCGCCCCGGCGGAGGCGATCCGGGGCGGCGAAATCTACGAGACCTTCGAAAACCTCATCCGGGCCGGCAAAATCCGGTACGGCGGTTTTTTTACCGACGACCCGGAGCTGGCCTTTCTGGCGGTGGATTCCGGCCCGACCGCCGCCCTCGAACTGCCGTTTAACCTGCTTCGGCCGGACCTGGCCGAGCTCTTCCCCGAAATCGGCCGGCGGCAGGTCGGCCTTCTCGCCTGCAGCCCCCTGGCCCAGGGCCGGCTCGCCGGCAAGCTCGAAGCCGACGTCCAGTTTCACCCGCTGGACCACCGGTCCCGCTGGGACCCCGAACAGCTCCGTCGCGACCTGGAACGGGCGGAGAGGTTCCGGTTTATCGCCGAAACCCTTGAGGTCACCCCGGCCCAGGCGGCGATTGCCTTTGTCCTGGACCGCCCCGAGGTTACCTCGGCCATCGTCGGGATGCGCACCCCCGAGCAGGTCCGGGAAGACCTGGCGGCCTGGCGGTTCGTGCCCTTCCCGCCGGAGGTTAAGGACCGGCTGGCCGAGACCCTGGAAGAGCTCCGGCGGGCGGCCCGGCCAGCCGGCCCCGAGTAAACCCGCGGCTTAAGGCGCAGCAGGCTTAACCCCGAAATCGGCGAGGAAATTCAGGGAGTCGGGTATATCGGTCCGGTAGGCGAAGGCCGAGCCCTTGCAGTTGGCGTTGAGGACGAAGGAGTTGACCCCGACGATCACCTCGGTGCCGGAATCGGTGCGGTGGAGGACCGGGCCGCCGGAATCGCCGAAGCAGGTTCCGCCCGGCCCCACCCCCTCGCCCGGGCTGTTCGAATACTGGATGTTGTAGCCGTCGGTGAGGGCGCTGGAAAGGTTTATCAGGCTGACCGTCCCAAGGTAGCGGGTGCGCTCGCCTTCAAGCACCGGCTTCACGAGCTGGAGGCCGTAGCCGACGACGGTGAACTCCACGTTCTGCGTGCCCCGGCGGGCGGCCAGGGCGTCCAGGTAGCCCTGCTGGGCCACCTGGCCGTACTGCCCTTTCGTGGCCTCGGCCGGGAGGCCACGCTTAAAAGTCACCACCCCGATGTCGTGGGTGTTCGGGATGGTGAGGTAGCCGGTCCAGCCCGGGTGGGCCTGCGGGGTGCCCTTAAACCCGCCGCCACACGGGTAACCCTTGACCTTGCCGGTACAGGGGGTGCCCGGGGTCCAGTTCGGGTCGACCGGGATCGGCCCGGGGTCAAACCAGACCTGGGCGTGGGCGGGGGTCACCCCGAGTTCGGGGTCAAAGCCGGTGCAGTGGCCGGCGGTCAGCAGAACCCTCGGGGAGACCAGGGAGCCGGTGCACCGCCAGAGGGGGACCCAGTCCCGGTTGTAAAAGACGACCAGCCCCACGTACGGGTGGCGGTCGCCGTCCCTCTCGCCGTACTGGACGGCCGAAGCCGTCGGAACCGTCGCAAGCAGCAACGCAACCCCGAGAACCAGTCCGATCCTCTTCACCGGTTCACCCCCTGAAAGTCGGTAGGCCCTTGGGGCGGCCCAAGGGCCCCGTTCTGGGCTAGACCGCGGTCGGGAGCTGGTAGTCTTTGAACTGGTCCCGCAGGAGCTTTTTGTCAAATTTCCCGACGCTCGTCTTCGGGATCTGCTCGACGAAGACGACGTCGTCCGGCAGCCACCACTTCGCGAACCGGCCGGCCAAGAACTCGATGATTTCCTCCTTTGTTATCGAGTCCTTGTGCTCGGGCTTCGGCACCACGACGGCCAGGGGCCGCTCCTGCCACTTGGGGTGGTGGACGGCGATGACGGCGGCCTCCAGCACTTTCGGGTGGCTCATGATCGCGTTCTCAAGGTCGACGCTGGAGATCCACTCGCCGCCGCTCTTGACCAGGTCCTTCACCCGGTCGACGATCTGGATGTAGCCCTCGGGGTCGATGGTAACCACGTCGCCGGTGCGGAACCAGCCGTCCATGAACGCCTCGGCCGTGCGCGGGTCATTGTAATAGCCGCTGGTGACCCAGGGTCCCCGGACCTGGAGCTCGCCCATCGTCTTGCCGTCCCAGGGCACCTCATTGCCGCTGGCATCCACCGCCCGGATTTCGACCCCGACCGCCGGGATCCCCTGCTTGGCCCGGACCTCATAGCGCTGCTCTTCCGGCCAGTCGTCCATATAGCTCTTGAGGACGGCCATGGTCCCGAGGGGCGACGTCTCCGTCATGCCCCAGGCGTGGAGGAACCGGATGCCGTACTCCTTCTCGAAGGCTTCGATAAGCTGTCGGGGCATGGCGGAGCCGCCGACCACCACCAGCCGCAGGCTCGAAAGGTCGAACTTCTCCTGCTTGAGCAGGTTGTATATGCCGATCCAGATGGTCGGCACGGCCCCGGTCATCGTGACCCGCTCGTCCTGGATGAGCTGGCAAAGGTCCCGGGGCTGGAGGAACGGCCCCGGGTTGACGATTTTCGCCCCGACCATCACCGACGCAAACGGAATGCCCCAGGCGTTGGCGTGGAACATCGGGACGATGGGGAGAACCACGTCCCGCTCGTTGATGCCGATGCCGCCCGCCATGGCCACCGCAAAGCTGTGGAGGAAGAGGGCGCGGTGGGAGTAAACAGCCCCCTTGGGGTTGCCGGTCGTCCCGGACGTGTAGCACATGCCGGCGGCGGCCCACTCGTCCAGTCGCGGCCAGGGGTACGGCTCCTGGGGTGCCGACCCGAGCAGGTCCTCGTAGTCCACTACCGGGGCAAGGGACGTCTCGTACTGGCCGACGTCATTCATGACGACGAAGAGCCGGACCGAAGTGAGCTGGTCCTTAATCCGCTCAAGGAGCTGAAGCAGGGAGGCGTCGACAAAGATCACCTTGTCTTCGGCGTGGTTGATGATGTAGGTGAGCTGGTCCAGGGGCAGGCGCAGGTTAAGGGTGTGCAGGACGGCCCCGTAGCAGGGTACGGCAAAATAGATTTCCAGGTGCCGGTAGGTGTTCCAGGCGAGGGTGGCAATCCGGTCGCCGGCCTCGACGCCGATCTGCTTGAGGGCATGGGCCAGCTGGTGCACCCGCCGGTAATACTCGCCGTACGTGTAGCGGTGAATACCGGCCCTGGTTCGGGTGACAATCTCTTTTTGGGGGAAATACTTGCCCGCCCGCTCAATAAAGTGCTGCAGGGTGAGGGGATAGTCCATCATCAGGCCTTTGAACTCGGACATCGCTCAGGCACCTCCTCAGCAAAGCTTGCCCGGGCCGACCGCCCAGGCCGGAAAATTATATTTCCGCAAACCGGATGCCTGCAACCGGCGCCCCACCCCGGCCGCCCGGGTTATAATCAACAGCGGGAATCATGCCACCGCTGACAAACCTCCGGGCCGCCCGGATCTTCGAGCAGGTGGCCGACCTGCTTGAGGCCAAAGGGGAAAGCCCGTTCAAGGTGCAGGCCTATCGCCGGGTCGCCCGCAATCTCGAGCGGCTCGAGGAGGACCTTTACGCCCTGGCCGCCGACGGCCGGCTGGCCGAGGTGCCCGGCGTCGGCAAGGAGCTCGAGAAAAAGCTGCGGGAGATCCTCCAGACCGGCCGGCTGGGGTATCTGGAACGGCTGAAGGCGGAACTGCCGGGGGTGCTCACCCTCATGGAGGTGCCCGGCATCGGCCCCAGGACCGCCTACCGGCTGAGCCAGGAGCTTGGCATCCGTACAATTGAGGAGCTGGAAGCCGCCCTGGAAAAGGGCGACGAGTTCTGGGCCCGGGTTCCAAGGTTCACCCCGCACCTGATTGACAATATCCGCCGGGGCCTCGAGGCCTACCGGCGCCGAAGTCCCCGGCTGCCCCTGGCCCAGGCGGTGGTGGTCTTTGATGAGCTCCGGCGCGTCCTGGCCGGGGTCGGAGCGGGCCGGGTCGAGCCGGCCGGAAGCCTGCGCCGCTACGAGGAGACGGTGGGGGACCTCGACCTGGTGGTCGTTTGCTCGGATGCCGGGGAACTTGCCCGGCGGCTGGCCGCCAGTCCCGAGGTGGAGTCGGCCGAAACGGCGGGTGGGGGTTGGGTTCGGCTCCGGCTCGCCAGCGGCCTGGGCGTCGACATTTACACTGCCGACCCGGCGAACTTTGGGGCGGTCTGGGTCTGGGCCACCGGCAACCGGGACCACCTGCGGGAGCTGGGGGCGCGGCTGGCGGCGGCCGGCTACAGCCTGACCGAGCGGGGCCTGCTCGGACCCGGCGGAAGCCCGGTGGCCACGCCCGATGAGGGGGCCGTCTACGAGCTGGCCGGCCTGCCGTATCTGCCCCCGGAAGTTCGGGCCGGGGCCGACGAGTTCGCCCCCGACGTGGCCCGGCGGCTGGCCGACCTCGTTACCCTGGAGGATATCCGGGGCGACCTCCAGACCCACACCGACTGGAGCGACGGCAGTGCCCCCCTGGAGGTGATGGTCCGGGCCGCGGCCGAACGGGGCCTGGAGTACATGGCGGTCTCCGACCACTCGGCCGGCCGCGGTAACGCCCGGGGGCTGGATGCGGTGCGGCTGGCGGCCCAGCGGGAGGCGATTGCCGCCCTGAATGAGGAGCTGGCCCGCCGGGGCGCCAAAATCAGGGTTCTGGCCGGCATCGAGGTGGATATCCGGGCCGACGGCCACCTCGACCTGCCGCCGGAAGTGCTGAAGACCCTGGACGTGGTCGTCGGCTCCCTCCACACCGCCCTGACCCAGGCCCCGGAGCGGGTCACCGAACGCCTCCTGCGGGCCATCCGAACCGGGGCCATCGATATCCTGGGCCACCCCACCGCCCGGCTGATCGGCAGCCGGGAACCGGTGGGCTTCGACCGGGAGGCCGTGTTCCGGGCCGCGGCCGAGGCCGGGGTTGCCCTCGAGATAAACGCAAACCCGGAACGACTCGACCTGAACGCGGCCGATATCCGGCTCGCCCGCCGGCTCGGGGCCGTGTTTGCGGTCAACACCGACGCCCACCACCCGTCGAACTTCGACCTTATGAAATTCGGGGTGATGACCGCCCGGAAGGCCTGGGTCCGCCGGGACGAAGTGGTGAACACCCGGACCCTGCCCGAACTCCTGGAATGGCTCCGGCAGAGACGACGATGACCCGGCCCGGCGATGGTGGCGAACACCCGGCGGTCTGCCACCTGCGCCGGCGGATCGCCGAAGGGGTTCACTGGTTCATCGCCCTCCTGGAGGCCATCGGGCGGTGGGACCGCACCAGCGAGGAGTACCGCGGCCGCCGCTTTGAGTACCTCATCGATAACGAAGCCCTCGACTGGTTACTGCTTGCCGAGCGGCTCCTGGACCCGGTGCTGGAGCTTTGTCCCAGGGCGGAGGTTGAGGCCCTGCTCTTTGAGGGCCGGCCGCCCATCGAGGTGAGCGAGTCGGAGTTCCGGCGACTGGTCGGGCCGGCCAAGTACCGGGCCCACCTGAACTACGTGTACGGAGTTTCGGTCGAGGAGGCCCTGCAGCTGGCCGTCCAGGAAAGGCTAGAAAAGGAGCGGCGAAGTCTCGTCTACTGCGCGGCCCGCCCGGTGGACGAAGACGAGATATTTACCCACATCTACGGGCGGACCGAGCGGGAACTCTGGGCGATGTTCTGGCAGGAACAGGGGCTTGCGGCCCCGGAGCAGACGAGTATCGGCGGCCTGAAGCGGTTCACCTACTGGCTCTTCAAGTACAGGCTCCGCCACAGCGACCGGGAGCGGCTGGCCGCGGACACCCGGCTCGGCCTGGACACCCTGGCGCGCCACCGGAGCCGCCGGCTGGCAATGGCCAGCCTGAACGGCCAGGGCGCCCCGCCGGGTCCGGTCGTGGACGTGGAGGCGGTGGTGACCCAGTAGGCCGGCCGGTCAGGAATCCTGGCGGGCCGGCACGGACGACCGCATTACCCGGAAGATAAACGCCCCGTTCACCAGGGCGGTGGCGAGGGCCACGGCACCCAGCCACTTGGTGAGGTCGCCCCGCCCGAACAGGATGATGCCGACCGGGGCGGCGATGCTCAGGACGAGGAAGATAAAGCCGAGCAGGCGGCGGGAATAAATGCCCCGGGCCAGGGCGCCGAGTACGGCCGCCCCGAGGAGCTCAAACAGGCCGAAGTCAGGCAACGGGTCCACCGCAACACTCCCGGGCGAATAAAAGCTGGGCCGGGGGGCCACCGGCCGTCAACCCGAACCGCCTACCCGCCTGCCCGGCCCCGCGGCCCCGCGGTTCCGGCCGACAGGCTGCCGCGGCCCCTCCGACCGGGCTGATTATAATACAGGGAGCATGCCTGAATTCAAGTTAGCGGGGGTCAGGCGATGGGCCGAGCCGGCCAGCAGTTGACGCTCATACTAGTGGCGGCCATCCTTGGGCTGTTCATTCTCGGGTCGCTGATCATCAGCCTGACCGAGGGACTGACCCAGCCACCGAGCCCAACGCCGACCCGAACGCCGGCGGCATTTCCGGCGAGCCCGGCAAGGACCCCGAGCCCGGTAGGAGCCCTCGGGAGCCCGGCCCCGGCCCCATCCCCGACCGGGCCAACGCCGCCGGTTCCGACCGTTCCCCAGCCCAGCCCCACACCGGCCGTACCGACGGCCACGGCGGTTCCCGCCCCCACCGCGGCACCGGGACCATCCCCAACGGCCACACCCCGACCGCCGGTGACGATGCCGACCCCGACTCCCCGCGGGTACCCGTAACCCAAAAGCGGCAGCCGGCCCCGGCTCCGGTCGGTCGGACCGGAGCCTTCGACGCGGCGAGACCCCCAATCGCCCCCGGCCGTTTCCCAGTGTCACCCAAATATCCACTATTATTATGTTTACTTTCTGGATGGGGCGGCCGCTGCTGATTTTGCAAAAATGTTATGTCGAGTGGGTCGGCGGCTGGCCCCGGAAGTTTATCCACTGACTTTCTGTAAAATTTGCGCGCCGCTGGCGACAACCTCGATTATCCGCCGGAGCCTGGCTTCGACCTCGTCCGGGGGAAGCTGGACCAGGGCGGAATCCACCACTATCGACACATTTACGGTGACGTTCACCCCACCCGTCGCCCCTCCTCGCCCCCTCACGCCCCCTGCCTCCACCACCTGCGCCGGGGCCGCCGGACGGCTACCGGGACGGGCCCGACGGCCCGGCCGGGCGGCTGCCGCAGTTTCCTCATCCACAATCAGGCCGGCGTACCGGGCCAGGGCCAGAAAGAGCCGCGCTGCCTTTGCCCCGCTTTCTTTCCCCATCCGGTAATGTCGGACCAGCCGGTTGTGGACTTCCTCGAAGCTGGTCACCGGTCCCCGCTCGGTGAAAAGGGGCGCGTACGCCGTCTTCAAAATCTCCTGAAGCCCGAGCTGGAAGGCGCTGCCCCGGGACCGCAGTACCAGCGCCTTTTCGGTTACGGTCCCGGACTCGTCCACCAGCCCCAGAAACCGGAGCGCCCCGACGACCTTGTACTCGTTGCCGGGCGCAATCCCCTCCCGGGCCAGCAGATCCTCATCTACCCGAGTCACGTTTCCCCGCTGTAAAAGGTTCAGTCCGGCGATGGTACCTTCTACCGGACCATAAGGCGGCAAGTTCTTAAACGGCCTGGCCATCTCCGTCCACCTGGCTAGCTTGGGTTGTACACCCTACTCCTATCGGGACTTTTAATTGAGGCAATAGTTCTACCAAAGTCCATTTAAATTTTAATCAGTCCCGGCGGGCGCCGGGATCAGACTTTTCCACCAAATTTCGCCCCGAAGGGCCGGGTGTGTCGGAATTCCGGTACCTGGGCAGGGCGTCCGTCTTGGCCAGGCAAACAGGGAGAGTCAGCAAAGGCGCCAAGGGAACCGGCTGAGCCGGCCCACCCGCAGACGCCGACCGCAAACCGACGGAACCTTCAAAAGTCCTGTCGGGCGGAACAGTCCGACAGACCCGAGTTGAGTACCGGCAACCGAGGAGATGGACTGACGCACGGATGAGGACTAAAACAATAGTCTGTCCTGTGGGAACTTAAATGGCTTGGGGAACAAAGTCTGAAGCGTAGTCCGCTCGATTCGCCCCCCGCATGTAGCCAGAACTATAGGCATGTTGAAGTCCGCAGCAAACTCGGCCAGGACCTGCCGGCACGCCCCGCACGGGCTTACCGGCTCCGCCGTATTCGCCACGACCGCAACCGCGACCACCTGCCGGGCTCCCCCAACCACCGCCCGCAACACCGCCACCCGTTCGGCGCAAACGGTCAGCCCGTAGGAGGCATTTTCGACGTTCGCCCCGGCGTAAATCCGGCCGTCGCTCCCCAGGACGGCCGCCCCGACCGCAAACCCGCTATACGGGCAGTACGCCCGCCGCCGGGCCATCCGGGCCGCCCGGATCAGCCGGGATTCGGCTGCCGGGTCCAATGCGGCATCCCTCCAGCGTGACATCCCGGATTACGGAGCCGGCCCCTACCTCGCAGTCCAGCAACACCGCCCGCGGCCCGACCCGACAGCCCGGGCCCACCCGGCTTTTCCCGCCGA
>FWWL01007458.1_pt1 | contig 12361 bp, 11 predicted proteins | sample 2228331 | NCBI WGS metagenome assembly FWWL01 (sample SAMEA103939775, study PRJEB20133) | metagenome | reverse complement strand
CCGGTGTAAGCAGGACAGCAGGTTGTGTTCCTTCTCTATTTGTCTTTCCTCCAGGGAAGTCCATAGGAACCATCAATGTCCCCGGCAAGTTCCAGAGCTGGAACATCTGCACCGCTATTTCGGACGATATTTCAGGGTTTGAACCCAAACAATGCAAATTACTCCGTGCATTGGGAAGCGTAGAAGCCAGACTTAAATGAGGACCTAACATCATATTTAGTCTCAATCCCTGAATATAACTTTTCCACAGTCGCACAATTTTTTCAATATTATCTGTGGATGGATTCGCAGATAGAGCCAGCAATGGAGGCAGATTAATATAGGGTGATGGTGCCCCTCGTTCTCGCTCTATCACATCATACAAATCCCCAGCCAACCATAACGGTAAACCTCCCGGTCGCACTGAAAATCTCAATCCCGCTATATAATCTTCTGCCCTTTTGGGTTCAATAATCCGTGGTATAACTACACCTGCAGGGATGTACTGGGACAGAAAATTACGGTCATTCAATAATGTTCCATGCGTCCCCTGTAATGTAATCAAAAACAACTGACTGATTTTCAACCTCAATTCATCTTCAGGTTTCTTCTCCTGAGGATGCTCTTTATCTACTATTTCCTCCTCCACCTTCTCCTGTATCCGTATCTCATCACTTTTAATCGCTTCCGGTAGAGCAGAATTCTCTCCCACACCAGAAACTAAAACCAAAATATATATCCAATAAAACATAACCTTCTCCATCATTTAAGAAGATAATTATATTACTTTTATTTGACACCAAGAAAATGTACAAAAACATCCTGGAAAAAATTGACATTTCAAAATTTATTTGTTATAATTATCACATAAAATGTAAATAACAGAAAGGGGGTGAAAGAGAGAAGAAAAAAACATGGATAAGGTTAATATTCAAGATGTTTAAAAAATTAACTAAGAACAGAGGAGAAGGAACTATGGTTAGTAGGGAAAAAAATCTGTTTAATGTATTATCTTTAATTGTAGTTTTTTGCTTAACAGGGTTATTGTTTTCGGGTTGTCCATTAGGTGCTCCAATAAATGCTACAAAATTAGAGATAGGCGGACCTCTTGAATATGGAGTTCTTAAAGCATGGAAGGATGTTTGGTATAGGTTTGATGTGGAGAAAGACAATACTCCATTGATACTAATATTCAAAAATTTGGGAGATGCAGGAAATGCATGGTTAGGATATCAAATTAACTGGTACTATAAAGCAAAAGGAGGTTTGCAACTAATAAATTCGGTGGAAGTCCAACCTACCGGTCCTGCCAATCCAGCGAACATTATTATTTTTGCGGATAAGGCGAGACAGGATTTTGTTGCTCCTTACAAAGGAACATACTATATTCGACTTTATGGATATACACAACCAGTCAAAGATAGTAAAAATTATGAATTGTCTTACGCTATTGGTCTGGCAAAACCTGAAACTTATGATGACGCAACAGAAATTGCTGTAGGCTCGGTAAAAGAAGTGAATGTAGTAGGTGATATTATTAGTGTCTTTAAACTGAATGCTTCAGCAGGTTCCGTTTACAGAGTTAAAATAGAAGATACATTAGACCCGAATATTGTAAGAAACACACAAAACCTGAACAATATTGATATCAGGATTGTCAGAATGGATGAATATGGAAAAGTTTCTACAATGTATCAGGATAAAGTTACATTGACTGATTATATTTTTGCTACCCACTCAACAGATAATGATAAATATTACCTCATTCTGGAAAATACAGATGAATTTGGAAATGTGAGGCTTAAAATTACTTTTGAGCAGATTTTAGCAGGGCCTCTTTCTCCAAGTTCCACAGCAAATAGCGTGACTATTATGGGAGAAGAGGCTAAGGCATATAAACTTAATGTAGAATCCAAAAAGATTTACACGATAATCGTGCAAAATACCTCCGGTGTATCTGTCTCACAATTGCAGATTGATAGTAAGGGGAATCAGATAGCATTCTCTTTACCACTTATTATCCCTGAAAATAATACTAATGAGTACTATCTCGTCCTGAAAGGACAGGCTAAGAGCACAAATGCTACTGTGAATGTTACATTTAATCTCGTACCACCTGTTTCATAGAATCTTTGTTTGCCATTGTAGGATTAGCCGTTATGTGGAAATTCCACATAACGGCTAATTGTTTTGGCTTACAACTTATAAGGTAAGTTTCCTCCATCATATCGAGAAGTCATGTTTTAATCCTATACTTGAAAGTGGTATTATTAGTAAAAACAATATGCATGAATTGAGTATTATTAAATCTTTAATTGAACAGGTTGAGCAAATCTGCAAAGAACACGGGGAGAAAAGTGTTTCCCGGATAGTTCTACGGGTAGGATTGCTTGAACATATAAATCCCGATACCTTTATGTTTATGTTTGAACAGGCGAAAGAGGCAACCTGTGCAGAATCGGCTGAATTGGTATTGGTTATAGAACCAACTAAAATTCAGTGTCGGAAATGTTCGCATGTTTATAAGCCAGAAGATAGTATCTGGTTATGTCCACGCTGTAATGAGATAGGTGGGGAAATTGTTCAGGGGACGGATATCGTTCTTGAAGCAGTATATTTTGAAGATAACTGAAAGTTAGGAGTTTGTTTATGAAAGTAGATGTGGTACAAAAGGTGTTAAAAGCGAATGACGATATCGCAAAGTTAGTTCGGACGAAATTTGAGGAGTATGGAATAACCTGTATCAATATGATTAGTGCACCAGGTTCTGGGAAAACTTCTCTGATTGAATCCGCATTAAAGCATGGATTGCCCGATGTAAGATTAGGCGTTATTGAAGGCGACCCGGAAACTACTCGTGATGCGGAACGGATAGCGAAGTATGATGTTCCTGTGGTTCAGATAAATACTGCAGGTGGATGTCATCTGGAATCGCAGTTAGTCCTTCAAGCATTGGATAAATTGCCACTGGATAAGATAGATTTGCTTATCATTGAAAATGTCGGGAATCTTGTCTGTCCTGTGGGTTTTGATTTGGGAGAGAAATCACGGGTAGCGGTGGTAAGTGTTACAGAGGGTCAGGATAAACCTTTCAAATATCCAAAATTATTCCAGACAGCTAATTTAGTTATACTGAATAAGATAGATTTGCTACCTTATGTCCCGTTTGATGTGGAAGAATTCACACAGGGAGTTCATGGCATTCAGCCCGGAGTGCCTATTATACATGTTTCCTGCACACGGGGGGATGGGGTAAATGACTGGGTAAACTGGCTTGTTGGGCAGGTAGAAACAAAAAATATTTCCAATGGTTAATTGCTCAGAACAACGGCGAATAGGTATTTTTGTAAAAGGTACAGTTCAGGGGGTAGGGTTTCGTCCATTTGTCTATCGGATAGCGACGGGGAACAGGTTAACCGGTATGGTGCAAAACCGTTCGGATGGGGTGTATATAGAAGTGCAAGGGAATGCTTCCGCCACAGAGAAATTCCTTTTTGAACTGGAGACTGAACATCCAAGACATGCTTATATTGAGGAGATTAAAGTCGTTCCGTTACAGGTAAACCCGGATGAAAAGGTTTTCTATATACTGCCCAGCCAGACGGAAGGCATATTGAGGACTCGCGTTTTGCCGGATATTGCAACCTGTCCGGATTGCCTGCGAGAGATGAATGACCCGTCAGACCGCAGGTATCGCTATCCATTTATAAACTGCACCCTTTGCGGTCCTCGTTACACAATAATCCGTAAAATGCCGTATGACCGTGCCAATACATCCATGTCAATCTTTCGTATGTGTTCCTTATGCAAAGAAGAATATGAAGACCCATCAAATAGAAGGTTTCACGCAGAACCGATTGCATGTCCTGAGTGTGGACCTCATGTCTCTTTGTGGGATGAAGCAGGCAAAATACTTTGCGAGCGAGAAAAATCTCTAATAAAAGCCGTTTCATTAATTAAAGAAGGTTATATCCTTGCGGTAAAAGGATTAGGCGGTTTTCATCTGGTTGTAGATGCAACCAATTCTGAAGCGGTGCAACGACTCCGCCAGCGTAAAAATAGAGAAGAAAAACCATTTGCGATGATGTATCCATCAATGGAGGAGGTAAATCGCGACTGTGTGGTATCAGATTTAGAAGCGTCTATTCTTACTTCGTCTGAATCTCCTATTGTATTACTAAAAAGGAAAGCCGAAAGTTCACGCATTGCGGAAGAGGTAGCCCCTGGACAACCGCGTTATGGAGTTATGCTCCCTTATACACCATTACACCATTTGCTTCTATCAGAACTAAAAATCCCCATTATAGCAACAAGTGGGAATCGTTCCGATGAACCAATTTGTATTGATGAGTATGAAGCATTAGAGCGACTGAAGGGTATTGCGGATTATTTCCTTGTGCATAATCGACCTATACTTCGCCATGTAGATGATTCTATTGTACACATCGTCAGTGGCAGACCTGTGGTATTACGCCGTGCTCGGGGGTATGTGCCTCAACCTATTTCAATATCAGAAACCACAAACAAAGTATTTCTTGCGGTTGGAGGACATCTTAAAAATACCATTGCGGTAAATTGTGAAAATCAGGTAATAATCAGTCAACATTTAGGCGACCTGGAGACACAGAAAGCAATAGAAGGTTTTCATCAATCCCGTGAGATTTTATTAGACTTGATTGAACGGACACCAGACATCCTTGTCGCGGATATGCATCCGGACTACACCAGCACGCATTGGGCATGTCAGCAGAATAAACCTATTATCCAGGTTCAGCACCATATTGCCCATGCTTTTGCGGTAATAGTAGAAAAGCAAGTTCCTCTACCTGCCTTTGCGGTTATATGGGACGGGACAGGATTTGGATTAGACAATACAGTATGGGGTGGCGAATTTTTTATAATTACCGAACAAAAAATTAGTAGATGGGGACACTTACGAACTTTCCCGTTACCCGGTGGCGATAAAGCCGTTCGGGAACCACGCCGTTCCGCTTTAGGTGTGTTTTATGAATTATATGGAGGCTCCATACTTGATGAAAGGAATGAAATATATCAGTTACTATCCCGTGTTTTCAGTAAACCAGAACTATCTGCACTCCAAAAAATGTTAAAACAAAATATCAATACTCCGCGAACGAGCAGTATCGGAAGATTATTTGATGCAGTTGCTATGATTTTAGGACTTCGTTCGTTATGCTCATTTGAAGCCCAATCTGCTATGGAATTAGAAGCATTGGCAGAAAAAGGTGGAGATATGAAGATTGATGAAAATTTGATAAATATTTTAGATAGTGACGGAGTGCATATCGTTAACTGGCAACCTTTAATAGAATATCTTTTGAGACAAAGAGAAAATGGAATACCCCCTGCAGACCTTGCAAATTTATTCCACCAATATTTAGCCCATTGTATTAAATCTATGGTTAGGAAAGCGAGGATTCCAAGGATAATTTTGAACGGTGGATGTTTTCAGAACCGACTTCTTCTTGAGTATACTATTAGACTACTTCAACCGGAATATAAAGTCTATTTTGCAGAAGAGGTTCCCCCTAACGATGGTGGTATATCGTTAGGACAAATATATTATGCTATGAAATATGCTGACGTAAAGGAGTGATAAGCAATGTGTCTGGCAATACCTGGAAAAATCATTTCTATTGATGAAAGTGACCCGACACTTCGGATGGCTAAAGTCCAGTTCGGTGGTGTGGTTAAAGAAGTATCGCTGGCTTTGACGCCCGAAGCAGAGGAGGGGAAGTTCGTATTAGTGCACGCAGGAATGGCTATTAGTGTCGTGGATGAAAATGAAGCGGAACGGATATTGAGCGAATTTAATAGTGCAGAGGAAATGTCCGATATACCTCCGGAGGAGTTGTCTTAATGAAATACATGGATGAATACAGAAACCCTCAGTTAGCAAACCAACTCATTCAGGAGATAAAAAGTTCTGCTCGTCATACCTGGAATATTATGGAAATTTGTGGAGGTCAGACGCATGCGATTCTCCGCTTCGGGATAGACCGTGCACTGGAACCAGAGATTCAACTCATTCACGGTCCTGGATGTCCCGTATGTGTTACCCCCGTTTATAAAATTGACCTCGCCATACAAATAGCCTTTACGAAGGACACAATTCTTTGTAGTTTTGGAGATATGTTACGAGTCCCCGGCACGGAAACATCATTGCTTTCGGCTCGTGGAAAAGGTGCCTGTGTCCAGACGGTTTATTCTCCGCTGGACAGTGTGAAGTTAGCACAGCAAAATCCAGATAAGCAAGTGGTATTTTTTGCTGTGGGTTTTGAGACTACCGCACCAGTGAATGCAATGGCAGTAAAAAAAGCAAAAGAATTAGGGTTAAAAAACTTCTCTCTGCTTTGTGCTCAGGTTCTGGTTCCGCCTGCTATGGAAGTATTGTTATCCGACCCGTATTGCCAGATACAGGGATTTTTATCCGCTGGGCATGTTTGCACCGTTATGGGTTATCACGAATATGAACCGATAGCGGAAAAGTATAAAATTCCGATTGTTGTTACAGGTTTTGAACCCATAGACCTGCTTTTGGGGATAAAAGAATGTGTGTTGATTCTGGAACAAGGAAAGTATGGTGTCCAAAACGCCTATACCCGTTCCGTCCGCCGTGAAGGAAATGTCCCGGCACAGAATCTAATGAAAGAGATATTTGAGGTGTGCGACCAGGAATGGCGTGGTTTGGGTTGTATCCCTAAGAGTGGGCTAAAATTGAAGCCGGAATATGCAGAATTTGATGCGGAACAAAAATTTAATTTGCAAACTTCCAAGATAGAAAAAACACAAACGGTTTGCATAGCAGGTGAAATCTTGCAGGGCAAGAAAAAACCTACGGATTGTCCTGCTTTCGGGTTAGTCTGCACACCGGAGAATCCATTGGGGGCACCAATGGTCTCCAACGAAGGTGCCTGCTCTGCATATTATCAATACGAACGACGATAAAATCTTATAGCCAGTATGATGAATTAATTTATAAGGAGCGAGAAATGACCGAGAAAAACGAACAACCTGTTTTCTGGAGTTGTCCTGTTGAGAAAGTGGATAGGTCTAAAATTGTATTAGCCCACGGTGGTGGTGGGACACTGATGCACCAGTTAATTAAAAATGTATTTGAAACCGCATTCAGAAATCCATTGCTTCAACAACATCACGATTCTGCATTTTTAGATATTCAAGGTGTGAAACTGGCATTTACCACAGATTCATTCGTGGTAAAACCTCTATTTTTCCCTGGGGGAAATATAGGCAAACTGGCAATTTGTGGGACAGTAAACGATTTGGCGATGGCAGGAGCATGCCCACTTTACATCAGTGCGGGGTTCATTTTAGAAGAGGGACTGGAAATGGATACTCTGCAACGAATTGTCCAAACAATGAAAGAAGAGGCAGACCATGCAGGCGTTAACATAGTAACCGGTGACACCAAAGTTATTAACAATTCTTCAGGCGACGGGCTTTATATTAATACCAGCGGTATTGGAATTATTCATCAGGAACCCCCTCCATCTTCCGCACAAATCCAGCCAGGTGATAGTATTCTTATTAACGGCGATATTGGCAGGCACGGTCTGGCGGTGTTAAGTGCGCGTGAAGAAATTCAATTTGAACCGCCTCTGGAAAGTGATTGTATGTGTCTTGTTCCGGCGGTTCTTGCATTGATTGAGGCGGGGATACCTGTGCATTGCCTTCGTGATTGCACGAGAGGAGGACTGGCTTCCGCTCTCAATGAATTAGCAGAGGAAAGTCAGTTGAGTTTCTACATCTATGAGGATAACATTCCTGTTCGCGAAGATGTGCGAGGTGCTTGCGAGGTATTGGGATTAAATCCGCTGTATGTCGCCAATGAAGGTAGATTCATTGCCTTTGTCCCTAAACAATATGTTTCTGACACCCTTCAAATATGGCAGGACTTATACCCTGAAATTACTCCGAAAGAAATTGGGACGGTGACGGAGAATAAAGGGACACCTGTAATACTGAAAAATACCATAGGGATTGAACTATCACTTCCTATGCTCAGTGGCGAACAATTGCCCCGCATTTGTTAAAAATCTTCCCAAAAAATATGTAAGATAAGTTATACTTTAATTGTAAATATTTCACTGATATATATGGAGGAAAAAAGCATGTTATTTAGAAGATTGTTTATTTTGTTTATCATTACTTTTGGATTTTTTATAGGAAGCAGTTCATCAGAGGAGATAATTCTTTCGACCAAAACAGGAAATTGTGAGATAAGAAGCGATATTGTGATTACCCAGGAGGTTTCCGGCGAAGGTGTATTCATTAATGAAGATTCTATCCATTATATTCCAGGCAAATCCATAGTAATTACAGTGAACTTTACAAAGAATACATCGGAAAATATCCTGGCGTTGGGTATGAATTCTCTATGTCCTGCGGGTTGGGTATATCAGGGAACAATTTCAGGGAGTGTCCCTCCTGTTACTCCTCAAAATGGAAAATTATCAGATGGAGTAAATCCATTTGAGTTTGCATGGATTACAGTTCCTTCCTTCCCGTTCAGTTTCAGTTTCAAGGTTGAGGTTCCATCTAATACGCAAGGACCTTGCCAGATTATCACGCAAGCCCTATTTCGTATGACGGGTCCCCAATACTGTTCCGATTTCGCTCAAACTTCATTTCCTGGACCATACCAGCCCCAAGAGGGAGAGGGAACTGAGGAAGGTCTCATTGAAGGTAGTAATGAAGGAGTAAATGAAGGAACAATAGAGGGTACTGCAGAAGGCATATCCGAAGGTTCTAAAGAAGGTAGCGAAGAAGGAGTGATGGAAGGTACCCCAGAAGGAACTACCGAGGGAGAGGGAGGTAACGATAAACCTAAAAATATTTGTGGGATAATCATCAGAATATTTATAGGTAACAAACTATCTTGGAAACATCTATTAGATTTTGCTTGTATTGGAGGGAGAATTTCACTCCTATTGGGCACCAGAAAGAATGAAAAAAAGAAGTAAAAGTTTTAACTATCTACCAATTTGAAAAATAGAATCAAATTTTTTAATTACTCCTATTTAAACCACTGTTTGAGGTCGATTTTCGTGAAGGGTCTGCGAGTTGCGGTAACAGGGGGATTATTCCCAGCGACGGCTACATAAGCCACCTGTTCCTTTGGGTCAAATACGAAGGAATGTAATGTCGCATCTCCGAATACAGGACCATTTGCCAGGAAATCAATTGCACGGCGTATATCAACGGATTTTTCTGCTTTTGTTATCTGTTTCCCTAACCAATCATAACGCTGGTAGGAATCTTGTGTTTTTAATAGCGGTAATATGATTTTCAACTCTTCCCATGTTTTTACATTGATGTTATACTCAGACCCGAAGTGTAGAGCCATGTCCAACAAGCCATCCTTATTAACCGGGTGATTGGTTCTGCGGACCGCATCCGGTATACTCCAGTGAAGAGTTTCTTCGGATTCTTTCGGGTCGTTATCTGTGTAAACCACCACTCTTTTTGCATCAGACTCTAACGCACGAGCAGATGGAATCTTCCCATCGCCTACGACGAAGTTCCAGCCCGATGTCTGCGGTCCTTTTACCAGCACTTCTATCGCCTGGTCTAATGTTTCCTGTTCCAGAACACGCCTCATAATTACTAATAACGGCATACCATCAAAAGTCGCATTGGGACTTGGCAAGGTCATTTCTCCGATAGTAATCCCGCTTGCACTCATCCCGCTGACACTTCCAATCGCACCTGCCCAACTCAACATCATATAAGGTTTTTTCCCCTTCGGTTTCCATACCAATATAACCGAATCATCCTGAGCATCTGCCTTTACAGTCCAATCCAGATTTCTTCCATGTATTAAACGACCATCAGGGGTCCACCTTCCCCAGCATGCAAAGTTAGAACAACTGTGAGGTATAGAAGGCGGTTCATTAGGCGGAAAGTGTAATATTTCTGGAACCGTTGCACCTAATAAAACCTCTTCATAAGTAATATCTTTTTTTCCTGCGGACTGGACACCTTCATAAATCCCCTGAACCTCTTCTAAATATTCCGCAGGGATATATTTTGCCATCCGCTTTGACTGTTCATACGCATATTCCTTTGTATAGCCTCTATTCCACAAAGCCTTTACAAAATATCCCGTTTTCATAATATGTTCTATTTTATCCGCTAATAACTTTCCGTGCTGGAACCCCATTTCTTTGTGAGTTCCTTCCATCACACATAACAAATGTTCTCCAACCTGATATAGTTTTCCTGCCCCTTCTTCTGCCAGCAGTTTAACTTCCGGATTTTCAATAATCTCCGGATGATACCATTGAGATTCTTCCGCCGAAGTTTCTGCGTTCTGAGCAAAAACGGGAAGTAAAACTAAAAACAGGGAACAAATAAGCAAGAATGAAAAGAATTTTTGAAAATATGAAATGCGTTTCATGATAAATTTCCTCCTGAATAGAATTTTGATCTCTTGTTAGACGATTATTTGCTTTATTTTGTTTCATTTGTGAATTCATTGTAGAAAGGAAATATTTTATTCTTTACTAAAGATAAGGTCTGTTAGGGATTGGTTTTTGAGGAATAATATAGCGGGACGGTAGGCTACCCTTTTCCCGACGGAATAGGGATTCTCATCTTCTCTAAATGCATCTGAAGAATAAAATTTTAAAAGAATTTCAGTATTATTGCTGTCATATATAGAAAGACATAAGCCATGATTTGAAGACGGGTCTTCCAACCATTTTTGGGCAAAGTCAGAAATATTAATATGTATCCATTTAGGACAGGGAGGAATCTCCCGTATATTTACAGGGTAGCCAATGATGCTGATAAATGAGCTCCAATTTGTACCCGATGCAGGAACACCATCTGTCCCATTGAATTCATTAGAAACACCACTACCCTCTTCCCAGTCCTGATTTACTTGCTGTAACATTATCCGAATAGGATTAGAGCCGATTCTCTTTACCTCAGCCAGATATAGCCAGAGGAACGCATCCTTTAAATCTTCCTTTTTCCAGCCTTCAGGGATATTAAAACGAATAAGGATTTTTCGTTCTTTGTTTTGTTCTCTCCCCAGTGTTAAATACGGTTCTTTGCCAGCATTATTTTCAGGTAGGGCTTGAATAATCGTTGTATCATAAATCTCTTTGATAGGCACGAAATCATTGTTCCTCCGCACATACGGGGCATAATCCAGACTGTTCTGAATAAACCAATCGCCGACAATCCTTGCGAAATAAAACTTCATAAAGGAACTTACCGCCGACGCATTGTGGTCCAATCCCCCATAATAATAATCTCGGTAGTGTTGATATACCCAATCATGTTTCTGTTTTAACGAGGAAAATTGTGTCAATGCCACAAAAGGGCCCGAAGCAAGATACCCCTGTTCCCGTGTGCAACCCGCTTTAAGTTGTTCTTGAGAAACCTGCAGGTTCAATCTTTGAAAACATGCTAATATAGTCTCTTCAGGCCAGAACAATTGCAGAGGGATAGGCGGATTGACTTCTTTCTCTGCGAACAGGAAAATGTCCGTTGCAAACTCAGATTCTCCATGAGAGGAACCCCCTTCTTCTCGGGCTGAGGTAAGGAAAGAACGATGTGCGGGTTCATCAAAATGCCAAGGTATATCAGAAATGTTATGAACAACAACCCCGAGAAAAAAAGCAATTTCCTTCCCTGCCTGTGAGGGAGATAACGACGGTAGTTTATCTCGCAAAACTTCCACATACATAGTCATAAACCGATTCCAATGCGAAGCCTCCGCCGAATCAGGATTTATTTCTCCATAACCCCAATCTGGAAATGCACACCCCGCATAAAAAGCGGGATACACTTCTTTATCTTTGAATAATTCTGCCAGAGCGGGGTATTGTTTTTCCCATTCTAAAATATATTTTTGAATTGCATCCAGACCTATTTCAATGTGCGCCCGTACACCAATTGCATATCCACGAAAGCATATCAATAACAATATAAGTAAAAGAATATATTGATTTCTTACTTTCATTTTTTTACATCCAAATTTCTCATGTAAATAAGACTAAACAAATCCCATTTTAGTTTTAATAATGAAGTAAAGATGGAATAAGAAAGAAGTTAAAAAAGATTCAAACTATCATTTCAATAGGTTGTGGAGTAATCTTTTTCAATGGGGAAATAAAATCGTGATTATTCAGAGGTCTCAACTATTAATCTCTTGATATAAGTATACTTATTTTACGGAGGGGTGATTTTTCCTAAGACGACGGGGCGGGAAGCACCTGTCACCTGGGGGATGTTTGCTGGTGTCCCGCATATAGTTTCATTTCCAAGTATGGCAAAAGAGAGAGCCTCGCGTGATGAATTCGGTATGCCATATTGGTCACTTGTGAAA
>FWWL01009054.1_pt1 | contig 12363 bp, 12 predicted proteins | sample 2228331 | NCBI WGS metagenome assembly FWWL01 (sample SAMEA103939775, study PRJEB20133) | metagenome | reverse complement strand
GGTGAGAGAAAGAGGATACTCGAGGCATTAAAGAAGGGAGAGGTTGATATTATCATAGGAACACATTCTCTCCTGGGGAAGGATGTGGTGTTGCATGACCTCGGTCTTTTGATAATAGATGAAGAACACAGATTTGGTGTGAAGGATAAGGAGAGACTGAGGGAGCTGAAAAAGGGTGTTCATACCCTCAGTATGTCTGCAACACCAATACCGAGGACACTCCAGATGGCATTTTCAGGATTGAGGAGTATGAGTGTTATAGAGACCCCACCTGAGGAGAGACTTGCTGTGAGGACCGAGATACATGTATTTAATGAGAATGTTATTAAAAACGCCATAATTTATGAACTCGAAAGGGGCGGGCAGGTATTCTTTGTTCACAACAGGATAAAGGATATTATGAAGATAAAGGATCTCATCGAGAGGATAGTTCTTCAGGCAGCGATTGGTGTGGCACATGGAGAGATGAAGAGAAAAGAACTTGATCGTGTTATGATGGATTTTCTCTTAAAAAAGATAGATGTACTCATCTCGACATCCATTATAGGTTCTGGATTAGACATACCATCCGTAAATACGATAATAATCAACAATGCCCATGAGTTTGGCCTGAGTGACCTGTATCAGTTGAGGGGAAGGGTTGGTAGATCGAATATAAAGGCGTATGCATACCTTCTCATTCCAGGATGGGATATTATCGGTGAGGATGCAAGGAAAAGGTTAAAGGCTATCTCTGAGATGAGTTATCTCGGTTCTGGTTTGAGGATAGCGATGACAGACCTTGAGATCAGGGGTGCAGGTAATCTCCTTGGCAGGGAGCAATCAGGACATATAAATGCAGTGGGATTGGATCTCTATCTTGAGATGCTCGAAAAGACTATTGCTGAACTGAGGGGGATGAAGGTGGAGGAGAGGCCGGATGTCCATCTCAGCATTCATCTTTCTGCCATGATACCTGATGATTATATAGAAGATATAAATACAAGGCTCAGTATTTACAGAAGGCTTGGTGCAGTGATGAACGAAAAGGAGATAATGGAGATAAAAGAAGAGGTGATAGAGAGGTTTGGACCGATTCCTGATCCTGTGGAGAATCTCTTCAGGATATCACGCCTGAGGCTCATATGTGGTGAATTATCGATTGAGGCTGTTATCCAGAGAAAGGATATATTCGAGATAAGGTATAAAAAGGAACTACAAAGAAGTGACCTTGAAAGGATACTCGCGTCCATAAGAAGACAGAGGGGGATTGTCGTGAGTTCTCTTGAGGAGAGGTCAGTATTCATCAGAATAAAAAAACAGGATATCCTCGATGGGCTTATCGATTTTCTTAATGATCTGAGATCTATTTCTCGAGAAATCTGAATGCTTTCTCGACCGCATCCTCAGGTGATGTGGCTTCTATAATCCCTTTGATATCCCATGTATTCAGTCCAATAACTGGTTTTCCCGTCTTTAATGCAAAGGCTATCTCCGAGAGTGTTCCATATTCTCCACCAATTGCGATAAGGACATCCGCTGTCCTTACTATAATGATATTCCTTGCCTCACCCATGCCTGTTACGATGGGAATATCGATATACTGATTTGCTTCGGTCTTTGTTGTCTGGGGAAGGATTCCCACTGTTATACCGCCCATTGATTTTGCACCCATCGATGCAGCCTCCATCACGCCTCCAAGGCCACCTGTCACGATCAGCCTTTCATGGCGATCAGGCTTCCTACTCTCTTTGCCTTCTCATAAATATGAGAATCGCATGAACCAGCACCGATCACACCTATAATCTTCTTCTCCATTTTATACTGACCGCTTAAAATAATTTACTGAAAACCATGGCAATCTAAACATCTGATCCATTGATGCCAGACATCTCTGATTTATTATACATTAAAACTTTAAGTTAGCATTTTTTCAAGACATCGGTGCAATGTATATCATTAAACAGTGTATATTTTTTGTGTACACTGAGAGTGAAAGGTTTATACATCTTCAGGGGGTGTGTTTCTTCAGGGGATATTATTCAGGAGACGACCTCGGGATGATGCTCTTTCTTAATCATTCAAGAGGGGAAAATTTTTCTGGCATGGATTTTGCTTTATATGAGATGGAATGGAAAAGGGAAGGATACTCGTAGTAGATGATGATGTAATAATATCAAGGACATGTAAGAGGATACTATCTTCAGAAGGGTTTATTATATCTACTGCGGGAACGGGTGAGGATGCCATAAAGAAGATCTCGAGTGAGGAGTTCAATCTTGTCATTACGGATGTGAGGTTGCCTGATATTCATGGTCTTGAGATTCTCAAGGAGACGGTGAAGATACAGCCTGGTTCTGATGTTGTTGTTATAACAGGTTATCCATCCCTTGAGGATGCAAGGGAGTCAATAAAACTTGGTGCCCTTGAGTATCTCGAGAAGCCTTTTACACCTGAATTTCTCATAAATACTGTGAATAAGATATTCGATAAAAGAGGCTGGATCCTGAGAAAAGGATACATAGATAAATTCAGAAATATGGTCGTGCCATTAACAGAGATAGATGAGAGAACTATATTCTATAAAGAAGGCACATGGGCAAGACCCCTTGAGGATGGCTCGTGGGAGATAGGTACAGATGTGAGGTACTGGTTTATAGCAGGGAATATGCTTTATCTTGAGATGCCTCATGATATCAAATCCGTAAAGGCGGGCGAGCCATTCGCAAGATTACTTGTGTCAGATGGCAGGATATTTGAGCTTTACTCACCAATGAGCGGTACAGTAAAAGGGGTGAATGAAAGGGCAAATGAGGCTATGTGTGCACTTGGTAAGGAGTGCATTTCAGAGGGCTGGTTATTGTGGTTGCTAAAAATAGATCCTTTAAAGTTATAATTTTAGGTATTATATATTACTCATAAAGTTAAGGAGGGTTTGAGTTTATGAAGGGTAAGATACTTGTGGTTGATGATGAGCCTGTTGTGTTGAAGAGTTGTGAGAGGATTTTGAATCCAGAGGGTTTTGATGTTCTTACAGCGGAGAGGGCAAGGGATGCCATAAGTATCATAAAGGACAATAACATTGATCTCGTAATTACTGATCTCAGGATGCCAGAGATGGATGGAGTGGAGTTCATAAGGACTATCAGGTCCATAAAACCTGATATAGGTGTTGTCGTTATTACAGGTTATCCCTCTCAGGAGAGTATCAGGGATACCCTTGGTCTCGGGGTTCTTGATTATCTTCCAAAACCCTTCTCACCGGCACTTCTCCTTGATATTACGATGAAGGCAATAGATGCAAAGAAGGCGATAACAAGGGAGATACCCCATGAAGAATCTTCAGAATATATAGCAGAGAAATTGTCTTCCATTATAAAAAAATATAAGAATAAGCCAGGAAGTCTCATACCTGTATTGCAAGAGGCACAGGAGGCGATAGGTTATCTACCACCTGCTGTTCAGAGGTATATAGCAAAGGGTTTGAATATACCTGTGAGTGAGGTTCATGGTGTTGTATCCTTTTACTCCTTCTTTACGATGAAACCAAAAGGGAAACACAATATAAGGGTCTGCCTCGGAACTGCATGTTATGTTAAGGGTGCTGAGGAAATATTGAAGAAATTAAAGGACAGGTTAAAGATAGATGTCGGAGAGGTTACCACTGACAGAAGATATTCTCTGGAATCCGTAAGATGCCTTGGAGCGTGTGGACTCGCTCCTGTTGTGGTCGTTGACAAAGATACATTCGGTTCGGTTAATGCAACAAAGATAGAGGATATATTGAAACATTACAGTAATTAGAAAGGGGGATAGATGCCAAAACTGACAGTAGATGATTTAAAAAAGATTAAGGAAAGATACAGGGCTGATTTTTCATTGCGAGAAGGGAAATTCAGGGTAAAAGTGACAGTCCATATGGGTACATGCGGTCTTGCAGCAGGTGCAAGAGATGTGATGGATTCACTTCTTAATGAGATAACATCCGCAGGTGTCACAGATGTGATGGTGACCACTTCTGGCTGTGCAGGACTCTGCAGTAAGGAACCCATGGCTACGGTTGAGATATCGGGTGAACCACCTGTGAAGTATATACTTCTCAATCCTGAAAAGATGAAAAGGATATTCCATGAACATATAATGGGTGGAAAACCTGTTGAGGATTATGCCCTTGTTGTGGGCAGTGAGACAGCATACTGAAAGGATGGAGGTTTGATATGGAAAAGCGACCCGTAAAGACAGTAATGCTCTGCGGAGGTACGGGCTGTATTTCTGGTGGTAGCCTCAAGGTAAAGGAGGCGCTCGAAAAAGAGATATTAAAAAATAACCTTTCTCATGAGATAAATGTTATCCTCACAGGCTGTAATGGTTTCTGTGCCCAGGGTCCAATAGGTATTGTTTATCCTGACGATATATTTTATGAAAAACTCACCCCTGAGGATGCTGAGGTGATTGTAAAAGAACATTTCATAAAGGGCAGACCTGTTGAAAGACTGATGTATAAGGAACCACAGAAAAAGTATGCCATACCTGTTATGAATGAGATACCTTTCTTCAAGAACCAGGTTCTCAGGGCATTGAGGAATAAGGGACTCATAGATCCTGAAAAGATAGAGGAATATATAGCAAGGGATGGATACATGGCTGCAGCAAAGGCACTCCTTGAGATGACTCCGGAAGAGATAATAAAGGAAGTCAAGGATTCAGGTCTCAGGGGAAGGGGTGGTGCTGGTTTTCTCACGGGTCTTAAATGGGAACTCTGTAGCAAGGTGAAGTCTGACATCAAATTTATCCTCTGTAATGGTGATGAGGGTGACCCCGGTGCTTTTATGGACCGCAGTATTATGGAGGGGGATCCCCATTCAGTAATAGAAGGTATGATCATAGCAGGAAAAGCGATTGGTGCTACAAAGGGTTATATATATGTCAGGGCAGAGTATCCTCTTGCAGTCAAAAGACTCCAGATAGCCATAGATCAGGCAAGAGAATATGGACTTCTGGGAGAGAATATCCTTGGCAGTGGTTATAGCCTGGATATAGAGATATATCAGGGGGCAGGTGCATTTGTCTGTGGTGAGGAGACAGCGCTGATGCGTTCAATTGAAGGAAAAAGAGGTATGCCAAGACCGAGACCTCCATTCCCTGTTTATAAGGGATTGTGGGACAAACCATCTGTCCTTAATAATGTAGAGACATTTGCCAATATACCACCGATTATACTTCATGGTGCCTCGTGGTTTAAGAGTCTCGGTACAGAAAAATCTACAGGCACGAAGGTCTTTGCACTCACGGGTGCAATAAATAATGTTGGTCTTATTGAGGTTCCAATGGGAATTCCACTCAGAACAATTATATATGATATCGGTGGTGGAATAAAAAAGGGAAGAAAATTCAAGGCAGTTCAGCTCGGAGGTCCTTCGGGTGGGTGTATTCCCGAACATCTTCTTGATACCCCTGTTACATATGAGGATATCGTCCAGACAGGCGCTATAGTTGGTTCAGGTGGTATGGTGGTGATGGATGATCTCAACTGCATGGTGAGCGTGGCGAAATTCTTTCTTGAGTTCACTACTGATGAGTCGTGCGGTAAATGTACCCCGTGCAGGATTGGCACAAAGGTTATGTTGGATATGCTTACTGATATAACTGAGGGCAGGGGTAAAGAGGGTGATATAGAGATGCTTGAAGACCTTGCCAATGACATCATTGCTGCTTCTCTCTGTGGTCTGGGTCAGACAGCTCCGAATCCAGTTCTTACGACCATCAGGTATTTCAGGGATGAATATGAATCCCATATCAGGGATAAATGGTGTAAGGCAGGGGTCTGCAAATCACTCGTTACATTCTATGTTGATCCTGAAAAATGCACTGGTTGTGGTGCATGTGCGAGGGTATGTCCACAGAAGGCAATTACTGGTGAGAGGAAAAAGCCTCACAATATAGATCAGTCACTCTGCATTAAGTGCAGACAGTGTTATGAGACCTGTAAGTTTGGAGCGCTGAAGACAGGACCGGCTGATATGTTTAAAGAAAAGGTAGAAGAAATAAGCACACTGAAATGAGGAGGACAGGATGGTAAGGTTGAAGATAAATGGAAGGGATATTGAGGCAAGGGATGGTTCAACCATCCTGATGGCAGCCCTTGAGAATGGCATTTATATTCCCCATCTATGCTGGGATAAAAGACTCGCTCCATATGGTGGTTGTAGATTATGTATAGTAGAGGTGGAGGGTCAGAGGAGGCTCATCACATCATGTGCAGCACCTGCTGAAGAGGGGATGATAGTATGGACAGATACTCCAAAGGTTATGAAGGCAAGAAAGACCGTTCTTGAGTTACTCCTCTTACACCATCCCCTTGATTGTCCTGTATGTGATAAGGCAGGAGAGTGTCAGTTACAGGACCTTGCATATAAATATGGTCCTTCTCAAAGCAGATTTTATGCTCCGAAGAAAGACGAACCTGAGAGACTCGACAGTCCGATAGTTGAGAGGAATCCTAACAGGTGCGTACTCTGCGGTAAGTGTGTTCGAATCTGTCATGAGCATCAGGGAGTGGGTGCTATTGCATTAATTGGAAGAGGTTTTAAGACAAAGATAAGCCCTGCATTTGAGGAGACCCTTGATTGTGAGTTCTGCGGGCAGTGTATCGATGCATGTCCTGTTGGTGCCCTTGGGGCAAAGCCCTACAGGCATCGCTCGAGGGTATGGTTTATGGATGAGTATTCCATCATATGTCCATACTGTGGATGCGGATGCACGACGAATGTGAGTATCAGAGAGGGAAGGATAGTCAGGGCAAGGGGAAAGGAAGGTATCGGGATTAATGATGGAAATCTCTGTGCAAAGGGAAGATTCGGTTTTGATTTTCTTTATTCAAGTTCAAGACTTTCACAGCCCCTTGTAAGAAGATCTGGTGAACTTGTACCTGTGTCATGGGAGGAGGCATTGAGCACCGTGGCAGGGAAACTCGAAGAGTTGAGGCTCAAATATGGCTCTCAATCCATTGGTGCTATTGCATCCCAGAGATGCACAGTTGAAGATAATTATGTATTCCAGAAATTTATGAGAGAGATCATAGGTACTGATAATATAGATTCTCTGGCAAGGTTTGGATACTTAAAGGCACAGGGTGCCATTAAAGAGGCGACAGGAATGGAGTTTGTACCTGTGGAGTGGGATATGCCTCTGAGGAGTGAACTTATACTCGTTATTGAATCAGATATTACTGCAACACATCCTGTTTATGGCCTCAATTTTATCGCTGCAAAAAAGAATGGCTCAAGACTTGTAGTGGCGGATTCAAGACAGACCAAACTCGCAAGACATGCAACGGACTGGTTGAGGCTCAAGCCAGGTACAGGTGTTGTATTGCTGAACGGGATTGCATCTTATATCATCGATAATGGATTATATGATAGAAAAAATGTTGAAGGCCTCAGGGGATTTTCTGAATATGTTTCATACATTAAGAAATTTACACCCCAGTATACATCCGAGGTTACGGGTATACCACAGGATGTAATAGTAGATCTTGCAAGGAAATTCGCAACCACTTCACAGAGGATGATATCCATCACATCTGGTTCACAGGAAAATAATAAATCAAAGGATGTATTTCTTGCTGGACTGAATCTCCTGATGATCACAGGAGAAGATCCCGAAAGACTTCAGATTCCTGCAGAGTATTCGAATACCTTAGGGATGTATCTTAGTGGTATAAGCCCTCTTGGCGGTGGTCTCGATCTCGTCGACATGATTTACAGAAAGGGTATAAGGGCACTTTATATAATGGGTGAGGACCCGCTTGTCACATTTCCTGATCTCATGACAGTCGAGGATACCCTGAGGAATCTTGAATTCATTGTTGTTCAGGATATAGCACTCACACAAACAGCAAGGATGGCACATGTTGTTCTTCCTGCAAGTGCATGGTCAGAGAAAGAGGGTTTATTTATGAGCATGACGGGCATGATACAGGAATTGAGGAAATTATCTTCTGAATATCGTGATAGTGTTCCTGACTGGAAGATCCTCAGAAATCTTGCAAGGACAATGAACAGGGAGATAGCGAGAGATATGACATCCATAAGGGAAGAATTTAAAGAAAAGATAAAAGATGTCATGAAACAGGATTTTAAGAGAGAGAATTATACATTCTTCAAACCGGAATATAAGCCTTGCGAATCTCCTGATAATGAATTTCCTCTTTATATGGTTACTGGAAATATACAGCAGCATTCGGGGATACTTTCTTATCTTTCAAAGAATCTTGATTCGACCGCATCTGATGCTGTTCTTACAATTAATGAAGATGATGCAAAAAGACTTGGTATCAAAGATGATACATTTGTTAAGGTTTCTACAAGGAAGGGTTCCCTCTATCTCAAGACGAGGGTTACAGATGAAATCTCTGAAGGAGTTATATTCGTGCCTGTTCATTTTCCCCATGCGAGGATTCATACCCTTACATGTCCACCTTTAAACGGTGGTATTCCCCTTAACATGGTAAGGATCGAGAAGGTATAGTGGAAGATTAACAACCTCGTAGGTCGGAAGAATTTTAACACAAACTCTTGATTTTCTCTCAATCAGAGAAAAATATGGCTTTTCCGAACAGATCTCTTAAGATTCTGATTTACTTCTGCCTTTAACCTTGAAGGTCTTTGTTCCCTCTGTGATGTCGAAGAGTGATTCAGCATATCTCCAGAGCCTGTTTCTTGATGAGACCCCCATGATTGCTACTATGTATATTCCATTATCTGTTCTCGCCGCACCGACAAAACAGTGCCTGGCATTTCCTGTATAACCTGTCTTGCCTGCAATTATCCCGGTATCCTTCCAGAGGAGTTTGTTAGTATTTTCTATGTAGATTGTTCTGCCAAGGGGATTTATTATCCAGTACTCTTTTTTCTTCGTTAGCATAGCGGAAGATCTCAGAAATTGTCATGCATCCTTTGAATGCTTGCGATGTCAAAAAATGCATGTTATCCAGACATTATCAATGGGTGGCAATCCTCTGATTTTTGGAGTGGCAAGTTTACATTTTTATAAATTTGATATAGAATATTACAAATATTTAAGGAGGGTGCCTTATGAATTTAAAGGCTATTTTGGCAGGTCTCTTTCTCATCATAATCATTGCTTTTATCCTTACATCTGGAGTATTTGCTCAGGATGGTAAGATCGATGCCAGGATAAGGGATCTGATCAGAGAGGCTACATTCGAGATAATTATTAAAAAACCTGAAAAGGATTCACTTTCATATGAAAGACCGCTTCCGCTGGATCTGTTACCTTATTCCATAAGAACTGATAAGTACTATTCGATTGGAACAGCCTTTGCCATCAGCGAAAAACATCTGCTTTCTGCTGCCCATGTGTAGGGTTTACCATATTTAATTATGAAGTCAAAGGATGACGGGAGATGGGGAGTTTTTTATCCATCAGATATCGAGAGGGCTAATACAGGTAAAAACGGGTTTATTAAATATGGCAAGATTGCAGATTCTATATTGATTTATTTTAAAAAACCTGACGATGTGACGATGACTGATTTAATAAAGAAACCACGACTTTTACTGGATCTTATTCTGAAAGGCTTTCCAATCACGAGGAATGTTGGAGGAGAAAATATAAGGATAACTTCAATGGGAGATCCTGCTGAGGAGTATATATTTATTGACTCATATGGTAGAAGATGGCTGGTAAGAACATGGTTACTCGAATACTCGGATCAGAAACTGGTTTTGTTCTGTCTGCCCGTGCCCGGTGGTTTTGATATAATAATGAAACTCGGGCAGACAGGTCTCGTTAATAATGGTTTTATCCCAGATATGAAGAAACTTGTTGACTTTATCTATATATCTTATTATGGAATACTGAATGATTGGAAGGAGTTTCTTTCATTAAAAGATATCCTTCCATCACTCTTTTCAAAGATAAAGATTTCCTTTGATTACAATAAAAGATTCGATTTCGAATCTGACAGGTTACAGTTTTCTGTGACACCAGAAGTGATGGATATAAAGGAAGAGAGTGATTTTATAATTTATACTGCTTACTTCAAAGAAGATGGGAAAGTGGTGTGGGATGTCGGTTCTGTTGGTTTTGGTGAGGATAAAAATTCAAATACATATTTCAGCATTAACAGGACTACATATCCTTCACAGGAATTGAGGGAGATGAATGATTCGTATCAGAAGAACTGGGATGATATGGTGAAGGAAAGATATCCATATAATAAGACCGCGGTTTTCAAGGATGGAAATACTGTAATAAGGTCTGTTCACCATCAAGATGATTGTTCTCCTTCAAAATGTCAGGTTATTTATACGATATTATATCAGCGCGATGGGAACATATCAGATAAGGATATGAATAAGATACTCAAAAAGATAGATAAAAATGTTAAGGTAAAGGAAGTAAAGGCACTATCTTTGAGTATAAAACCATAGCCCGTCTGTTGTTGATGCTACACACTTAGAGGAGTCTTACTCTTTATATCTCATCTATGTGCAGAATAGGGGCTTACATGTGGTATTTTGGGCTAATTTAAAACCCTTTGAATTATATAATTTTTTTCATTATTGCTTTTTCGATTTTTTTATGGTAATTTTTTATTAAACCCTGTGGTCAGGGAAAAAATCAGTGTACAGGAGGTTATCGTGAGAGAGAGCGAGATTGTAGAGATATTAAGAAGGGAGAATGAAGAGTACAGGAGATTAGAGAGGGAACACAGGGAACTCGATATGATGTTGAGTGAAATTGAGTCAAAAAAATTCTTAACTCCTGATGATGAAGTGGAGATCCACAGAATAAAAAAGTTAAAATTGCAGAAAAAGGATAAGATGGCAGAGATTATAAGGGAATGGAAGAAGATGAATTCTGTTCTCTGATATTCAGAAAATAATACAATCTCTTCATAATAATAAAATTAGGAAGAAAGGAGTCTTTTATGCCAATGAGAAGTGTGAAGATCAAGAAGGGTCTCGAAAGGGTGCCGCACAGAGCCCTTCTTTATGCAACAGGCATTCCAAGGTCTGAGATGAATAAACCCTTCATAGGTGTTGCAACAAGTTTTACAGATATTATTCCTGGACATATAGGTATGAGAGACCTCGAGAGATTTATAGAGAAAGGGATTCATACAGGAGGTGGTTATCCATTCTTTTTTGGTATTCCAGGGATATGTGATGGGATTGCGATGGGCCACAGGGGAATGCATTATAGCCTTCCATCCAGAGAACTCATAGCTGATATGGTCGAGACTATTGCAGAGGCACATCAACTTGATGGACTGGTTTTGCTCACAAATTGTGATAAGATCACACCTGGAATGCTCATGGCAGCAGCGAGGCTCGATATACCATCTATAGTCGTTACAGCAGGTCCGATGCATTCAGGACTTTTGAAGGGTAAAAGGCTCTCTCTTGTTAATGATACATTTGAGGCGATAGGCAGGTATAAGAAGGGTCTGATAGGTGATGAGGAACTCCAGGAACTCGAGATGTGTGCATGTCCTGGCGCGGGTTCATGTCAGGGGATGTATACAGCAAACACCATGGCGTGTGTGACAGAGGCACTGGGGATGAGTCTGCCAACATGTGCCACAAGCCTTGCCATAACCTCCCATAAGAGAAGACTGGCATTCGAAAGCGGAAGGATAATAGTGGAACTGATAAAGAAGAATATAACTCCAAGAAAGATAATGACGAGAAAGGCATTCGAGAATGCTATAAGGGTGGATATGGCACTTGGAGGTTCAACAAATACAGTTCTCCATATACCTGCGATAGCACATGAGGCTCAAGTGGAACTTCCTCTTGAGGTCTTTGATGAATTATCGAGGACGACACCCCATATATCCAATATGTTACCTGGTGGAGAGTATTTTCTTGAGGATCTCGATGCAGCAGGAGGAATACCCGCTATTTTGAAAAGACTTGGAGATTTAATTCATAATGTTAAGACAGTCAGCGGAAGGACAACCTGGCAGATTGCCCAGTCTGCTGAGATATATAATGAGGATGTTATAAGGCCACTCAACAGACCATACCATAAAGAAGGTGGAATAGCGATCCTGAGGGGTAATCTTGCACCAGAGGGAGCGGTTGTGAAACAGTCTGCAGTGAGCGAAAAGATGATGAGATTTGAAGGGATTGCAAAGGTCTTTGATTCAGAAGAGGCAGGAATGAAAGCTATCCTCAATGGTGAGATAAAGCCTGGTGATGTTGTAGTGATAAGGTACGAAGGTCCGAAGGGTGGACCGGGGATGAGAGAGATGCTCTCACCCACAGCGACGATTGCAGGTATGGGGCTTAGTGATTCAGTCGCCCTTATAACTGATGGAAGGTTCTCTGGTGGCACGAGGGGTCCTTGTGT